>Ga0164241_10003672_pt1 | contig 15287 bp, 8 predicted proteins | sample OricomyardsoilBY_FD_108780 | JGI IMG/M metagenome (GOLD analysis project Ga0164241, IMG submission 108780) | Backyard soil microbial communities from Emeryville, California, USA - Original compost - Back yard soil (BY) | ecosystem: Environmental > Terrestrial > Soil > Unclassified | place: USA... | reverse complement strand
TTCGGATTCGGCTGCGTGGTCATTGAGGTGACGCTGAAGCCGTTCTTCAGCGAGTATCTCCCTCGCGACATCGTCGGCCAGCTCACCGGGGCCTACAACATCTGCTACGCCATCGGCCGGATCACGGCGCTGACCGGTGTCGGGGGAATCATCACGCTCGCCGGAAACAACTACCGGCTGATCTGGATTGTCGCGCTCGTTTTTGGAACGCTGGCGGCGTTTGTCGCCGGCTCGATCCCCGACGCGCGTTATGTCGCGCGCCGCGCCGCCGCGAAGGCGTTCCCGGGCATCTGAGATCGCCGCCGTATATTTCCACCCATGACTGCCCGCCGCCCCAACGTCATCGTTTTTTTCACCGACCAGCAACGGCACGACACCACGGGAGTTCATGGTTGCCCGCTGGACCTCACCCCGAACTTTGACCGGATGGCGGTGCGCGGCACGCATCTCGTCAATAATTTTACCGCCCAGCCGGTGTGTGCGCCGGCCCGGGCCTGCATGCAGACCGGCCTCTATGCCACCCAGGTGAACGTGTGGCGCAACGGCATGACGCCTGTGCGGGGACGGCGTACGATGGCGGATCATTTTAACGACGCGGGCTACCATACCGGCTACATCGGCAAATGGCATCTTGCGCCGCGCGAGCATTTCGGCGCGGTCCCGCCCGAATATCGCGGCGGTTACCAATCCTGGCTCGCGGCGAACGTGCTCGAGAACGTATCCGATGCCTATGAAACCCACCTCTGGGACGAGCAGGGACGCCGGCACCGGTTGCCGGGTTATCGCGTCGATGCGCTGACCGATGCCGCCATCCGGCACATCGATGTGCATCAGCGCGACCCTTTCATGCTCTTCCTCTCGTTTCTCGAGCCGCACCACCAGAACCATCGGGACAACTACCCGGCTCCGGTCGGATGGCCGGGGTGCCGGGGGGACGGGTGGATGCCGCCTGATCTCGTCGCGCTAAGAGGGTCCGCGCCGCAACACTGGCCCGGTTATTGCGGCATGGTGAAGCGGCTGGACGAAGCCCTGGGTCGGATGCTGGACGCCCTGCGCAGCCTTCAGCTGCTCGATGACACCGTGGTCCTTTTCACTTCCGATCACGGCAATCACTTCAAGACGCGCAACGACGAGTACAAGCGCTCCTGCCACGAGGCCTCCATTCGCACCCCGGCGGCGCTTTGCGGACCGGGTTTCGATGGCCGGGGAGCGGTCACGCAATTCGTGAGTACGGTGGACTTCGCGCCGACGTTGCTCGATGCCGCGGGCCTCCCGGTTCCGCCGGGGATGAGCGGACGTTCGCTTTTGCCCCTTCTGCGCGATCGCGACATGCCGTGGCGAGATGACATCCTTGTCCAGATCAGCGAGAGCCAGACGGGCCGGACCTTGCGGACGGATCGTTGGAAATACAACGTCCGCCGTCCGGATGAAGCCGGGACTGAAGAGGCGGCCGGCTCCGATGTTTATGTTGACGATTGCCTGTTCGACCTGGAGGCCGATCCGTGGGAGCTGACCAATTTGATCGGAATCCAGGCATTCGCCGAAGTTGTATCCGACCTGCGCCGGCGCCTGGTGCGACGGATGACGGAGACGGGTGAGGCCGAACCCCGTTTTATCGACGCTCCGGTGCAACCGTCCGGACAGCGGAGAATGGAATATCCCGGCGAATCGGACTGAGAACCCGGCAAAAACGGATTTTGACCGCAGATTCCATGCCCGGACCCAGGCCCGCCGCCTCGCTTCCCCCTTTCCCCGATTTTTCCCCATTGATGAAACCACAATCGCCTGTCCTTCCCGCTGCCGTCCTGTTTTTTGTCCTCGCCGCCGGCACGCCGCTTCGCGCCGCCGAAGTATTTCAAGTTACTTCCGAATCGAAAACCGCTCTGCCCCGGGGCAAGGAAGCCGACGGCATGATCGGCGACTGGCTGATCCGCAACGACAAGGTGGTCGCCGTCATCGGGCGGACCGGCGACTGGCGCGATGCGAACCAGATGGTCGAAGGGGTCCAGGGAGCGGTGATCGACTTCACCACCGTCGGGAGAAACAACGACGAACTCGTGGTTTTTTATCCGATGGGATACCGTCCTGTCGGCGTGTCGGCCAATCGTGCGGAGGTCACTTCGGCGAAGGGATCGTCCGTGTCGTTGGCGGTCATTCGCGATGCGACAATCAAGGAGCCTTACGTCACCACGACGACTTATACCCTTAACGACAATGAATCGTTCCTGCACGTCCGCACGATTCATAAAAACACTTCATCCAACCCGGTCGAGGTTGCCGCCCACGACTGGCTGCGCTTGGACAACGACATTGCGTGCCGGCAATCCTCCGGAGACCAAACCTGCGTGGTGCTTGAAAACAAATGGTATCATGCCGCCTATGGCCTTGCAGGCGCTGACGGCCGTGCGCAACGCGCCAACAAGGGTTTTGCCCAAAAAAATCTCCGTTCGATCGGTGTCCTTGTCCATTATCCGGCCGTCGATCCCGAGCAGAAAGCCACGCTGACGATCGAACCGGGGCGGACGCTCGTTCTCGAACGTCTCCTGTTGGTCGGTCGCGACACGGCGGACGTGCAGGCGATTGCGGCCCGCGCCGCGGCTCGCACCCCGCCGCGGATCAAACTCACCGCCCGCGAAAAGGAGGGCGGTGCACCCATCGCAGAGGTGTTCGTCGAAATCAAACGGGACGGGATGTATGTCACCGGCGCAACGAGCGCGGCCGACGGTTCGTTCGAACTCCCGCTTGACGACGGCAACTACTCGCTCACCGCGATGCAAACCGGCCGGCCGGAATTGCAGCGCACCTTGGTCGTCAGGCAAGGCAAGGCGTCCGGCGACACCGTCTTGGCGCTCGCCCCGCAGTCCACCGTCACAATCGACATCACCGAGGCCGGCGGCGGTCAGCGCATGCCCGTCAAACTTGAGTTTCGCAACCCGAAGGGGAAAGGCGGCCCCGACCTAGGGCCGCCGAAACGTCCGAATGGCGCCAACAATCTGTTTTTCAGCGCCCGTGGGCAGGACACGTTCCCAATACTGCCCGGCGACTATGCCGTACATATTTCCCGCGGTCCGGAATATGAGGTTGCCATTCGAACCCTGCGCGTATCCGCCGGTGCCCACGTCCAGCTGTCCGTTGCTCTCCGCCATGAATTCACCACTCCGCAATGGATCCTCGCCGATCTGCACAATCATGCCACCGGCAGCGGCGACTCCAGCATCGAACTGGCGGGCCGGGTGCTCAATCTCGCCGGCAGCGGCATCGAATTCGCGCCCGCCACCGAACACAACCGCATCTCCACCTTCACGCCGACCATCCGGGCCCTGGGCCTGGAAAACTTCATCGCGTCGTGCCCAGGCATGGAGCTGAGCGGACGGCCCGGCCCCGGGAACACCAATCACCAGATTGGGTTTCCCCTGGAGATCCGCGAGGACCGGCAGGGCTACGGCGCGCCCCGCACCGATGTCGACCCCTTGATTCAGATGACGCGATTGTACGAACTGGATCATCGCTCGCCCAAGCTCATGCAGCAAAATCATCCGGACATCCCCTGGTTGTATTTTGACAAGGATCGCGACGGCGTGGTCGACGGTGGCTTTGGTACGCGCCCCATCACCGACGTCATGGAAATCCGCGAGTCCATGCTCACGGTGCTGACCGAGACGGATCCGGCGACGACCCGCCATCACAACCGCGTGTTTTACTGGCTGCAGATGCTTAACCAAGGCGACCACATCCTCGGCACGGCCAACACCGACGCCCACAGCGTCGGCCACCAATCAGGTTCCATTTTCAACTACGTTCATCTCGACCATCCGGATATCGCGACGCTTGATCCGTGGGAAATCGCCCGCGCCGTGAAGCACGGGCATGTCGTCATGAGCAACGGGCCGTTCATGGAGGTCTCCATTTCCGGCGCACTCCCCGGGGACACGGTGACCGTGGCGCCCGATGCGGTGACGGTCAAAATAAAGGTGCAGCAGGCGGATTGGTCCCGTATCGATCGCGTACAACTGCTCGTCAACGGCCGGCAACTCGCGACCGGCAGTTTCACCCGGGAGAAGAACCCGGAAAAGTTCGGCAAGGGGGTGGTTCAGTTCGAACAAACCGTTACGGTACCGCTCAAGCAGGATGCCCACATCATTGTTGTCGCCGCCGGGGAGCATGAAACCATCGCAAACCGCGTCGGCGGAAAATATGCCGACAATATGCCGATGGCGATGAGCAACCCGATCTTCGTCGATATCGACGGCAATGGGTTCCAGCCCAATCACGACACGCTCGGCGTTCCCCTCCCGGCCGCCAAACCCGGCAAGGACCACGCGGGGGAAAACGCGGACTGACCGCCATCGATCGCGCCATCTCCGCTTGCGTCGGTTTGACCGGATGGTGTGCTGGGCAACATGAAGTTGCCCCTTGAACCGATATACGGACAGCGGAGTTGGCCGCTGAAAAATCGCGAAGTGTCCCTCTGGGTTACCCGCACGGCCGGCATGATGGCACCCGCGACATTCCGGCTCGGCGACGGGCGAACTGTCGAGCCGTTTGCCGTTGCCCCCTGGGCGATGGAGAAGACGGGTCCGGAGGTTCCGTCGATGTTGCGTGCCCTGCGCGGCGATTTCTTCTGCGCGCCGTTTGGCGGAAACGGTACGCCTTGGCGCGGAGAGAAACACCCGCCGCACGGCGAATCGGCCAATGCCGACTGGACCTTCGTCGATGTCACGAGGGGCCGCGATTCGACCGCTTTGCACCTGCGTCTCGAAACAAACGTACGCCCCGGGCTGATCGATAAACGCGTGACGTTGCGCACCGGGCACCGCGCTATTTATTGTGAGAACACGTTGAGCGGTTTCAACAGCCCGATGGCGCTGGGCACGCATCCATGTTTGTATATTCCCGGTGTCGAGGGTTCGGCGCGCGTCTCGGCGGGCGGTTGGGAGTGGGGGCAGGTCGTACCCGGGCCATTTGAGGATCCGAAGATTGGGGGTTACTCGGCGCTCAAGCCGGGTGCGCGGTTTAGGTCGCTGTCGGCGGTGCCACTGGCGAATGGCGGCGTGGCCGATCTGACGCGCTATCCGGCGCGGGAGGGGTTCGAGGATTTGGTGATGCTTATGGGAAAACCCGGCCGCAGCCTTGGTTGGAGCGCGGTGACGTTTCCGCGGGAACGCTGGGTGCTTCTGCAATTGAAAAACCCCGGGGTGCTCCGCCACACGGTGCTCTGGCATTCGCATGGCGGCAGGCACTATGCGCCGTGGAACGGCCGCCACCGGCATGTGCTCGGGATGGAGGAGACAACTTCGTATTTTCATTTCGGTCAGGCGGAATCCGCGCGACCCAATCCGCTGAGTCGCGCCGGCCGGCCGACGACGGTGACGCTGTCGCCGAAAAAGCCATTGCGCGTCGCGCACCTCTTTGCCGTGGCCGAGATCCCGAAGGGTTTCGATATCGTGGCGGATGTCACACCCATGACCGGAGGTGTCTTGCTTACCGCGGAAAACGGGCGAACGGCCGGGCTGCCGCTCGACACCGATTTCTTACGCAATATCGGGTAGAGGAGAGGAAAAGCGCGCCGACCTCTCCGTGGCCGGAGGACGATCCGGTCAGTCGGAGAATCTTTTTCGGGAACCCGCCGCTGCGACGCCGCCTTTCACCACCACCGGATGAAGGGCTTTCAATTGCGCCTTCAGGTCGGCGCAGACGTCCGCGAACCGGGAATCGTGAGCGAGGTTTTTCAGCTCACCGGGATCCGCCGCTTCGTCGTAAAGTTCAACACCCTGTTTCCCGAGATCCCATTCGGTGTAGCGCCAGCGTTCCGTGCGGATGCTGTAGCCGGGAGTCGCGCCGCGTTGCTGCTGGGTGAAGGCCGGATGGGCCCAATCGGACGTTGGGTTCTCGATCAAGGGACGCAGGCTCCGGCCTTGAATGCCCGCGGGCGGAGTCAGTCCGGTCAGATCGGCCAGGGTGGGATAAATATCGAGCAATTCCACCAGGCGATGACTCGGTTGCCCCGCGGTTTTCTGCCGGGGCAGGGAGACGATCAACGGCGCGCGGGCGGATTCTTCAAAGCAGCTTTGTTTGAACCAAAGTCCGTGTTCGCCGAGATGATAGCCGTGGTCGCTCCAGAAGACGACGATCGTGTTCTCGCGGAGGCCGAGGCGATCGAGCGCATCGAGCAGCAGGCCGACTTGCGCATCGACAAAGGAAATCGCCGCGAAATAGGCCCGCTTGCATTCCCGGGCCTCGTCCGCACTCACCCCGTTGTAGGGCCATGGTTTGGTTCCTGCAAGGGCGAGGGCGGGGTAATCGTCCTTCGTCTTTTCGGTGATGGGGGGAAGGGAGATTTCGTCCATCGGATAGAGATCGAAATATTCCTTCGGGATGATCCACGGACAGTGCGGCCTGTAGAAACCGGCGGCGATGAAGAACGGACCGTCCTTGTGCGCTTCGAGCAGCTTGATCGCCTGCGCCGCCACCTTGCCGTCCGTGTGTTCGTCGTCGGCGACATGGTCGGCGAGAAAGGCCATCGATGCTCCGAGGCCTCTGCGTTGGGGAGTGTAATTCATCACATCCGGTTCCAAGGCGGTTTTATCCAGACCGGCCGGATTGAACCGCTCTTCCCAGGAGGCGCGATCATCCAACCCATTCGTTCCGATGTCGCTCGGACTGCCATAGTGATACATCTTGCCCACCCGCGCGACGTAGTAGCCGCTCCTTCTGAACATCTGGGGCAATGTGACCACGTCCGGCAATCCCTGGCGGAAATGATAGGTCAGGTCGAAAACCCTCGTCGTGTCCGGCCTTAACCCCGTCAGGATGGAGGATCGGCTGGGACTGCACAGCGGATACTGGGTGTACGCATGGGTGAAAAGGGTCCCTTGCGCGGCGAGGCGGTCGATGTTGGGCGACTTCACCAGCGGATGACCGCACGAGCCGAGATCGTTGTTCATGTCGTCCACCGAGATGAACAGGACGTTGGGCTTGGCGTGGGCCGTCGTCGCGGAGAAGACATTCACGTGGCCTGACGCCACGATCGCGATGGCCAGAAACGATGCGGCGAGGCGGGACCGGTTCGGTTTGAGTGCTTTCATAAAATCACGCGGGAAGGTGGTCGGGGAAATCAACTGCATTCCCAACATGATGATCGAGGGGGGAGCCGGGCAAGGTAAACCTTCGCTTATCCGCCGGCGGAACATTCCTCAACGCTCAACCGGGCGGAGATGGTCTATGGCGACAAGCCCCTGAACGGCGGTCTCATGACCTGCGGGGCCGCAAGACCTCGATTCGATGGTCGATGCTGACATGAGCGGCTTTCTCTGACCCCATCGGCTGTGCAGTGAATGGGCTTATGATTTTCATCGCAAAGAGAACGGCGTACAGGGCAGTGCGCGCGGGTCGCAACCCGCGCCGGCTGGTCAGAGGTAGAACATGCCTTTCGCGAGCAAAACGATCGCGAGCATGAGCCCGGCGACGATCCGGTGCGTGTAGCGGAATCGGCATAGATCCATCGTGCCTTTGAAGGACGCGCGAATCGCGGTGACGAATACGCCGAGGACGGTGAACGCGAGGGCTGCCTTGATCGTCAGCAAAATGCCGAAGCGCGTGTGGAAAAAGTCCGGACGGCTGGAGAAGTGGACCCAGAACATGGCTGCGCCCGTAAGGTAAAGGACGGCCACGATCACCGGCATGAAGCGCCGAACATGCCGGGGAATTTCCGCGGCAAGCCGTTCCGCCGTGCCCGGCGGCAGCCGCTTCTCCAAAGGTTCAATCACCAGCACCTCGAAGAATACGGCTCCAACGAACGGTGATCGCGCAAAGCAGATGAAGCGTGAGGAAAATACCGTAATATGAGGCCATATGGATGGATGAGTCCGGCGTCACCTCGCCTGCGAAGGCCGATGAGAATAGGACGTGCGCTCATTTATCCATCATGCCCCGTCTCTCGCGACCGGACCTTGATCTACGTCAAGGCCGGACGACTTTCTCTCTGTCTGATCTGAAAACAATAGATCCGTGACGGCCACTGCCGGCACGGCCATGTCGGACCGGGTCCTTACCGTTTCTGAATTTGTGCTGCTTTATTTTCCCGCATGAACCAATCGGTCGCCCACTTTTCATCGGGCCCCCGCTCCGGGTGGTCGCCTTATCCCCGGCGTCGAAGAAATACGCGCACGATATTCCCGGAATTCCACCGGCCCGTACACGCACGGAAGGGCTAGACACAACGCCGGTTGCCAGGCAAGTTTCGGGACGGTTCGGTCCGTCGTTTTTTTCTTCACACCAAAAATATACGGCCCGAATTTGAGGCATGGAACGGTTTTCGGCACGCGAGACAAAACGGGCACAGCTGCAACAAAAGCTCGGGTCCAAGTCAGGCGGTGGCGCCGCTTCCTTCGATTTGGCGGGCGAAAATGAACAGGACAACTACGATACATGAACGCATCGGAAAACCTCATCACCAGTATTCATGGCAAATTTGGCACTATCCTTGCCGATCCGCCCTGGCAGTTTGCCAATCGAACCGGGAAAATGGCACCGGAACACAAGCGACTAAAACGCTATGGGACAATGACGCTCCAGGAGATCAAAGAGCTGCCGGTTCCTTTGTTCGCAGCCGACAAATGCCATCTTTATCTTTGGGTGCCGAACGCTCTTCTTAAGGAAGGTCTGGAAACGATGGCTGCCTGGGGCTTCGAGTATAAGAGCAATCTGGTGTGGTACAAAATCCGAAAAGACGGCGGCCCAGATGGACGTGGGGTGGGATTCTATTTCCGAAATGTCACTGAGCTGATCCTGTTCGGCATTCGCGGGAAGAAGAACCGCACGCTGGCGGCAGGCCGTCGGCAAGTGAACATTGTTTCGACCCGAAAGCGCGAGCACAGCCGTAAGCCTGACGAAATCTATCAACTGATCGAAAGCTGCTCCCGCGGGCCTTATCTCGAATTATTCGCACGCGAGCGCCAGCCGAACTGGACGGTATGGGGCAACGAAGCTCCCGCAACGGAGAATCAATTCAACGGAAAAACCTATGGCAAGGTTTACTCCACACTAAAGCGTGAAAATGCGGATCAGATTGCCCTTAACTTTTAATGCAGGAGTGATCGATTAAGTTGACAGGTACGGGCGGGAGGACGCTTCCTGGAGCTTGCGTCCCTGCGCGTCGAGGGTGCACGCCACCGAGTAACGTTTGTGATAGTCGATTCCGGTACAGTTCATGGTGCCCGCCGGTATGGCACCGCGTCACCCGCGCAGCACTATCCTGACTTTCACTTGGCGCTCATGTTCCCGACCCCGTTTTTGCCCCCGCGGGGATCGCGCGGGCGTGACCCGGCCGAGCAACCGCGACGTGGTGCGACTGGCTGTGCGCGGCGAGCAAGGGCTCGCCATCATGGTGTGGCCTCGCGCGGCGCCGGCGGCGCAGGGCAAAGAGCAGGGCCAGGCTTCCGGCCAACCAGGGATTGATGGCTCCGCCGCCGCTGCCACCACTCTGGGTTGCAGCTGAAGAAGTGCCACCATTGCCGGATGAGCCCGAGGGCGTGGTCGGAGGGTTATTCACAGGGGCCGGTGGCTCTGCCGCGACCAGCGCCAGGGTGGTGACGGTTCCGTTGACCGCGATTTTCCGCAGCGCAGCATTGCCGCTGTCAGCCACGAAGAGACTGCCACTTCCGTCGAGCACGAGCCCGTGCGGCTGATCCAGCAAGGCGTCGAGGCCCACCCCGTCGGAGAGACCCGCAATGCCGGGAACGCCGGCCAGCAACGTGACGACTCCGGAGGAGGTTATCCGGCGGATCAGGGCGTTGCCGGTGTCGGCCACATAAACGGTGCCGGCCGCATCCACCGCGAGGTTCGTGGGCTGGCTGAACAAGGCGCCGCTTCCCGTGCCGTCGTTCGAACCGCCGACCCCGGGCAAACCCGCGAGAGTCGTGACCGCGCCGCTGGCGGTGATCTTGCGAATGGTGGCGTTGCCCGTATCGGCCACATAAACCGTGCCGTTGGCATCGACGGCCACGCCTGACGGGCCGCTGAAGCGCGCGGCCACGCCCGCTCCGTCGGACGATCCGGAAATGGCGTCGGTTCCAGCGAAGGTGGTGACGATTCCCCCCGACGTGATCTTGCGCACGGTGTGGGTAAAGGTATCGGCGACATAGAGGTTTCCCGCCGCGTCGACGGCGAGACCGACCGGATGATTGAAGCGCGCGGCACTGCCGGTGGCGTCGACATTGCCGCGGGCCGCGGGATCTCCCGCCAGGGTGCTGACGGCGCCGGCCGCGTTGATTTTGCGAATGGTGGCGTTGCCTGTATCGGCGATATAGAGATTACCCGCGGCATCGAAGGCCAGTCCGCCAGGTTGGTTGAAACGGGCGGCGCTGCCGGTGCCGTCGAGCGATCCGGCATTACCCGCGGTGCCGGCAAAGATGCTGGTGGCTCCGGCGGGTGTCACCCGCCGGATCACGTTGGCCGAGGCGTCGGCGACAAAAAGATTGCCTGAATTGTCGCGTGCAATTCCAACCGGGCGCACCAGCACGGGATCGTTGTTGATCGAGAGCGTTGCCGCATTGCTCGTGGTTGAGCCCGCCACGTTGCCGGCGACGCTGCGATATTGGTAGCCGTTCATCGCCGTGGTGGCGCCGGCGATGGCCAGGGTGTGAGTCGTGGTACCGGAGTAAGGACCGGCATCAGTGAGGTTGGTCCAGGTGCTGCCGCCGTCTGTGCTGACCTGCCATTGGTAGCTCGAGGCGGAGGTGTCTCCAGCCGATACGGAAAACGTGGTTGCCGCGCCGGTGGACACGCTGCGACTGGTTGTTTGCGCCACGAAGGCGGGAGGGACAGTCGGCGCCGGCCCGGCGTCCAAAACCGACACGATGAAAAAGGCCTGCGTGGACATGCCGTCGGCGTCGGTCACAGTCACCGAATAGGGACTCGAGTCGGCGGAGGTCAGGTTCGACAACACGAGCGTGGCGCCATCAGCTCCGGCCAATTGCTGGCCGCCCGTCCTGCTCCATGCATAGGTGAACGGGCTCTTGCCCGTGACCGTCGCAGTCACGGTCACTGTGCCGCCTGGCACGCTGTTTCCGGATTTGCTGATCACTACAGTCGGACCGCTGCGGCTGACAACGACCGCCTGGCTGGTCACGGTGCTGAAGGGCGCGGTGATCACCACGTCGTAAGTGCCCGCGTAGTTGTCCATCGAATAGGATGCCGCGTAAATCTCCAGGGTGGCCGACGTGGCGACCGGGGCGCCATTTCTGCGCCACTGATAGGTGAGTGGCCCGGAACCCGCGACTTCAACCGTCAGAGCCAAGGGCTGAAAGGCGTAGAGTGTCCCGCCCACTGGCTGTTTGGTAATCGTGAGGGAAACAGGAGGCTCTATCGTAAGTCTGGCCGACGCGCTCGTGGCCGAGCCGAACGAATTCGTGACGGTCACCGAGTAATCACCGGCGTCCGAGTCCTGGACGAGAGGCAGGGAAAAAACCTGGCTCGTCGCGCCCGGAATCGGTGTGCCGTTGCGATTCCATTGGTAGAAGAGAGGGCCGCTTCCGGCGACGCCCACGCTCAAGGTGGCGGTTTCACCCCGGGCGAAGGTCATGGCGGCGGGGCTATGGACGATGAGGGGAGCGTTACTGGCGGAAATTCTTTTTTGGAATACCGCCGTAAAGAGTTTTTCGAGAGTCCAGTCTCGGCCTGCCGGAAGCGCCAGCAAAGCAATGCCATTGCCCGTGGCCACCATCGCGCGCCCGCCGACGGCACCGGAAAAACGCAGTTGAAAATCATTCCACGTGATGCCGTCGGTGGATTTTGCGAAACTGGTGCTGTCGGTGAAGTAGTCGGGCGAGTAGTGTTCGACACTGGTGAATTCGCCATCGAACCAAATGAGCTCATCAGATCGACGGGCAGTCGCAATCTGGACCGTGAGACCTCCCGGCAACGTCAGCGCAGGTACCGCGGTGGACAACCCGGTGGTGCCGACGACGATGCGGGCCGGGCCGGCGGCGATGGAAAGGAAATCGATCGTCGTGGAGGTGTTTTCCACGGTCCAGGCCAGGCCATCCGGCGAAGTGATCAAGGTGCCTTTGCTGCCGATGGCGACGAACCGATTGGACGCGAATAAAACCGCCCGCAGATCACTGCTCGTTCCACTGGTGCCCGCAGTCCAGGTCAGGCCATCGGTGGAACTCGCGACGTTGCCGCTGTCGCCTACGACAACGTAGCGTCCGGATCCGAACGCCACCGAACGAGGCGTGGCCATTTTCACATCGACCGGCAGTCCCGTTAAACCATCGGCCGAGACGACGACACTGGTGACGGCGTGCGGATCGATGGCAGTCGAGATCTTGCCACCGGCAAATTGGGAAGTGATGCGGAATACCAAATCGCCGGCAGCATGAGTGGGTTCGAAAGGAGTTGAAACCCACGTGAGGGCGTCACTCGAGACTTTGCCGCCTGCGAAGAAACGGCCCAGGCCATGGACCAGGCTCGAATCGGAATTGATCGCGTAGTCGCTTCGGTTTGTCCAGGTCAGGCCGTCGTTCGAGGAGTGAATCGCATAGCCGGTGCGATTGGGCCCCGCGTAAAGCGTTTCCAGCTCGGTGCCCACCAGAACCCCATCGCCCGAGGCCAGGGTCGCTAGATCAGCGTTCTGAAAAAGCGTGGCGCTTTCCCAGGCTTCACCGTTTTGGGAGCGATGATAACGGTATGAGTCCTGGGCGTAACGACTTTGCTTAATGTAGAAGTAGCCACCGGCAAACCCCATGTTACTCCCCCCGGCCACGCCTCCCTCAAGGTGCGGGACGGTCAATGTCTGCTGGCTTCCGTTCTGATCGAGAGGATGAGACGTGACCTCGCGCCACGCAGTTCCGTTGGTCGAAAGGTAGGTCTTCCTATCATAACTGACCAGGAAGGAACCGTTGCCCGCGGCGAAAAACGGAGCGGTGGTGATGTCAGGTATCTGCGTCACGGTCCACATGAGACCATCCGTTGAAGACAGCGCGCGACCGTTGGTGTCGACCGCCACAAAAACGCCATTGGCAAAAAGGATTCGCACCGGCTGGCCCGGACTGTCGCTCGGGGTCCAGGTGATGCCATCCGATGACGCCAGCAGGCGATAAGGTTGACCGGTATCGGCCGGGGCGGCGATGGCCACGAACAAATTGTTCCCCACGGCAAGGTCGATCAAGCGGGCGGGCGCGTTCTGTTTCGTCCACAGGATGCCATCACTTGAACTGAGGAGATTGGTGCCGCCAATGGCCCAAAAGCGCGCCCGGTCGTAGAGCACCCGGACGAGCCGATCCTGGATTCCGGACTCGCGAGTCGTCCAGGTCACGCCGTCGGCGGAGGTGACGACTTCACCCGCGTTTCCGACCCCAACAAACCGGCCTCCGCCATGGACAAAGCTATTGATGTGGTTGCCGGTGGGTGACGGCGAAAGCCATTGCCAGGAATCCGCCGCGGCGAGAAACGGAGCCGCCAGGCAGAGTGCAATCAAACCAGCGGAACGAACGCAGAACAACGCCGACCGCTTTAATCCACCGCCGGACATCCGGCGTGAGGCAGAGCGAAGAAGAACGCTGGCAGCAAAGGGACCTGCCTGGGCAATGGTTGGGCGCAGCGAATTTAAAACAGAGCTGTTCATGGGTGGGGCGAAGGCAGCAAGGGACACGCCCCGGACCTTCATGTAACCGAGACGACAACCATGTGCCTGAAACCCGCCACTGGGTTGTGGCCGGACATGAGATCAAGTCGAAGTCACCAGGTCTTGATCTTTGACAAGCTTCTGATCGCAAGACGGGAAAACGGAGAGGGCCGGAGATCTGATTTATTACCCTGCCGGAAGTTTTGTGCCTGCCGCTGAGAGAAGTGTGATCGCGGAATCTCGTCCCGACTCGAACCGGTGAATAAACCCGCGTTCACTTTGCGCGGGGCGCAAGCGCTTGCGCCCCTTTCCGGTTCACGCCGGCAGGCCGTCAAAGCGCCGCCGGGGAAAACCCATTCCCCTCTGAAAATCCCACGGGGCCGCGCTTACTCAGAGAAGAGGGATTCGATATTTGATTTTATCGAAAAATCCCCGGGCGCAATTTGTTCGCCAATCGAAAATTCAGGTTCGACCTCCGGAATCCAATTTGTTGTTTGGACCCGTTCAGCCAGCACTGGTCAAATCGCGCCAATCTCCGGCTTCCGGGATCCGGGCCACGTTGATTGACAGCCGCGGCCACATCCTTCCGAAAATGCCCACCCTAATCTCCATTCGCCGGCCCGGCGCGTCGTTCGGCAATTCGTGATGCGCCACCGGGAATTTTTCGCCGCCAGCAGTCGTGGCCCACTGGAATACTCGCTGCGTCGCGCCCTTCGTTTGACGAACTTCTTTCCTGGCATCCGCACAGCGGCGCAACGCCGGTCCCTGATGATTCGCACCATTTGAGTCCGATCATGGAATATTCCTGCCATCGCCACTTTCTTATCGCTTCGCTCCGACGGAGCGGTGGCGCCCTGGCGGGAGTCGGGTTGATCATCCTCACTGTTCTTTCCGGCTGCGACCGCACCGCGGCCACCCCGGCCCGGGTTGTGCGTGTCTGGTGCCACCAAGGCCAGGAATCGGAAAATCGCGCGATGCGCGATATTGCCGCCGCCTTCAATTCCACCCACGCAACCGACGACGTGCGCGTCGACCTCGTTTTCTTTCCCGATTTTCAATACACGGAAAAAATCGCGATCGCCGCCGCAGCGCGGGATCTGCCGGATGTCTTCGATCTTGACGGTCCGCTTGTCGCCCGCCTCGTCGATGCAAAATTGCTGCAACCGATCGATCGCTGGTTCACGGCGGACGAACAGGCGGATTTTCTGCCGAGCATTTTGGAACAGGGCACCGTTGGGGGACATCTTTACGCGCTCGGCTCGTTCGACTCCGCCATGGTGCTTTATTACGACCGGACGATCCTTGCCCGGGCGGGCGTCACTTCTCCGCCTGATGACGGCGGCTGGACCTGGGACGAATTCATGGATGCGTGCGGCCGCCTGAAAGCCGCCGGGGTTGAGCCGCTGGCGATGCACTTGGACGAGAGCGCGGACGAATGGTATACCTACGCCTTCAGCCCGCTGGTCTGGTCGGGCGGCGGCGCGCTCATCGCGCCGGACAAGCGCCGCGTGCGTAGAATCCTTTCCAGTCCGGAAAACGTGCGCAGTTTGCAGGCCTGGCAGGCGATTTTCAGGCAGGGTTATGCCGCGACCGATCCGGTTGATCCCAATCCATTCGATCATGACAAGGTGGCGATGGACTGGAGCGGCCACTGGATGGCGCG
>Ga0164241_10003671_pt1 | contig 15292 bp, 11 predicted proteins | sample OricomyardsoilBY_FD_108780 | JGI IMG/M metagenome (GOLD analysis project Ga0164241, IMG submission 108780) | Backyard soil microbial communities from Emeryville, California, USA - Original compost - Back yard soil (BY) | ecosystem: Environmental > Terrestrial > Soil > Unclassified | place: USA... | reverse complement strand
CGGTTGATGTCGGACGTGAGGGATTTCGGAGTGATGGAGGGATCGAGGCGGATCATGGGAGGGAAAGGAAAGTAGCGAGTAGTGAGTAGCGGGTAGCGAGTAGTCGGAAGGCCGAGGTCGGAAGTCGGAACAGGAGCGCCGAGGTTTTTTTATCGTTCTCGTTCTCTTACTCTTTCTCGTTCTCTTCCGAAACGGACCCAAGCGGGAGAACGAGTACGAGTAGGAGAACGATAACGATTGCGGGATGGTTTTCGAAGTCAGTTAGAGACGACGGAGGTGGAAGCCGCCGTCGATGGGGATCACGGCGCCGGTCGAGAAGGGGAGGTCGCCGGAGATGATCGCGCGGACCGCGCGGCCGACGTCTTCGCCGGTGCCCCAGCGTTTTTGAGGGACGAGGCCGTCTTCGAGGAGCTTGTCGTATTTGCCCTTCACGCCGGCAGTCATATCCGTGGCCATGATACCGGGGCGGAGCTCGACGACTTGGATATTGTCGGCGGCGAGGCGGGTGGCCCAGAGCTGTGCGGCCATGGCGAGGCCGGCTTTGGAGATGCAGTAATCGCCGCGATTCACGGAGGCGGTGTTGGCGGAGATCGAGGTGACGTAGATGATCTTGAAACCGGTCGAGAGCGCGGGCGTTTGTTTGCCGGCGAGCCAGTGGTTCACGACGGACTGCGTGAGGAAGTACGGGCCTTGGAGATTGGTGCGGATGAGTTCCTCGAAGGATTCTTCGGAAGCGTCGGTGATGTCCGCGCGGACTTTGGGGGCGATGCCGGCGTTGTTCACGAGGGCGTCGATGCGGCCGAGGTTTTGAAGCGTCTCGGCAACGAGGCGCGTGCGGTCGGCCTTGGAACTGATGTCGGCCTGGACGGGGAGAAATTTTTGCGCGGGTGACTGGGCGGCCTGCTGGCAGAGGCCGACGGTTTCCTCGGCGGCGGCGCGATTGCCGGCGTAGTTGATGGCGACGGAGCAGCCTTCGGCGGCGAGCTGGAGGGCGACGCCGCGACCGAGGCCGCGGCCGGCGCCGGTGACGAGGACGACGGGAATAGGATGCGGGGGCTGCGCGGATGACATGGGTTGTTTATAGCGGAAAGCGTCGCGGGAGCGTGAGGATTTTGTCGTGGCGGGTTAGGACAAAATCGACTTGGGTCTTGTCCGACATGCGCCGCTTCCGCTCGTTGCTGATCGACAAGGCCGACATCCGGCTGCCGGGGTTGCACGTGCTGACGTTTGCGCTGCATCGGCATCTGCCGGAACACGCGTCGGTCGAGCCGCATCGGCACGGCTGGGCGCAGGCGATTCTTTATCTGAGCGGAAATGGGCGGCAGGTGCTGGCGGGGAGCGAGGCGCGGGTGGAGCCGGGGACGTTGGTGTTGTTGCCGCCGGGGGTGTCCCACGCGTTTTCGCGAAGTGAAGGGCGCGCGCCGTTGTGTGTGATGATCGACTTTCGGCTGAAGGACGCCCGCAAGCGGTCCGCCGTGGTGTGTTCGCTGAATCGCTCGGAGCTCGCTCAGGTGCAGGCGCAACTCGGGCAGTTATTGAAATTTCAGGCGGGCGCGGCGGGGAACGCGTTACACTGGGAAGGTGCGGTGGCGGTGTTGCAGGTGTTGATGACGGCGTTGCGCGCGGCGGGCTGGCTGGAGCGCGTGCAAGCGCCGGCGGGGAGTGGCGCGGGGCGGGCGCTGCAGGAGATGTTGAGCAAGGTCGAGCACGCGAGTCCGCTGGGTGACGTGGTGCAGCGCAGCGGCTATCAACGCGATCATTTGAACCGGTTGGTGAAAAAGGAAACGGGGCTCACGCTCGGGCAATTTCGCGCACAGCAACGGCTGGGGAAAGCGAAGGAATTACTGGCGCAAGGCGTGCAGGTCGCGGCGGTGGCGACGGCGGTGGGACTGCCGGATCAGAGTTATTTCGCGCGCTGGTTTCGGCGGCAGACCGGACAAGCGCCGAGTGCGTGGGGGCGGAGCCGGGTGGGTTGAGGGATCGGGCGGCGGAGAGGCGCGAGGAGCGCGTAGTAAGTAGCGAGTAGACGGATTGGAGGTGGTCGCTCCCGGTCGCGCGTGATCGGGGACTCGCTTAGAGCACTGCTTCGGCGGGGTGGGGCCCGGCGGTTGCGGCTGTGGGTGGGGCGCGGCGCGCAGGGGACGGCTGATAGATAAGCGGGGCGGGTTTGATGAACCACGTGCGCCAGCCTTCGCGGAGTTCGAGCCAGCCGAATTTAAGGAAATTCCAAAGAATTTTTGGGAGGAGCCAGTTATCCAGTTCGAAGCGCACGAGCGTGTGTTGGTGCGCATTGCTCCGGCCCCAGACGCCGCGGCGGAGGCGGTCGCGGGCGATGGCGGCGAGGCGGCGGTTGTAGAAAGCGATGATGCGGCCGGGGAGTTTCGATTGCTTGCTCGCGAAGGAAGGAATTTCCAGTGCTGAGGAACCGTATTTGAACGGCTGCGACACGACGCCGATGTAGTAGAGCTGGATGTCGAGCCGGAGCGCGAGGGTCATCAGCTCGCGATCGGCCATGTAGAAATATTTATCGCGATAGATCGCGTCGAACCAGCACGCGTAGCTCGTGGAAAATTTTTTGTTGTGGCGAATGATGCGCGGGGCGGCGGGCTTTCCGCGGAAGCAGTCGTCGATCAGCGCGACGGTGGCGCTCGTCGTGTAGCTGATCCAATCCATGCCGGGCGAATAAAACGGGTCCATGAACGCGGCCGCGTCACCGACGAGGGCGAAGCCGTTGCCCGCGTAGGTGGAGGACGAATACGCGAGGTTGCGCCGGAGGTGGACGTCGCCTTCGTGGAAGTGCGCGCCGGCGATGATCTCGCGGCCGGCGGGATGCGTGGCGATCATGGCCTTCAGGCGCGTGCCGAGATCGGGGCCGTCGGGCAGATCCACGAGGCGCTGGTCGAAGACGACGCCGATGCTGGTGTCGCCGCCCTTGAGTGGGATGCACCACGCCCACCAGCCGAAGCCGGTGAAGTGATTTGTCGCGGTGTAGCGCACGCCTTTGCAGCGACGCGACCACGCGGGGAATTTCGCGGCGAGTTCGAGCGAGTCCCAATTTTTCACGCCGGTCCAGCGGGTCCAGCAGGCGGCGATGGGGTGCGCGTTATTCGGGGTGAACCAGTTGTTTTTGCGCGACAGGAAGGCGGCGACGCCGGAGGCATCGACGACCCAGCGCGCGCGTTCGGTGCCGGTGCGTCCGTCGTCGTCGGACCACGACACGGTTTGCAGGCCGCCATCGGCGAGCACGATGTCTTTTACGCGGACCGGGCGGCGGAGGTGCGCGCCGGCGGCGACGGCTTGAGCAAGGACGTGTTCGTCGAATACGGCGCGGTCGATCTGGTAGCTCGGGAGGCGGGCGTTGAAGCCGGGGCCGGTTTCGCTGCACTCGTCGAGAGTGCGCGTGTGTTCGTTTTTGAAAAAGAAACGCAGGCCCTGTTTCGCGAGGTGCTTTTCGTTGAGGTGTTCGACGAGCCCGAGCACGCGGCTGAGGAAATAACCGCTGACTTCGACGGTGGCTTCGCCGACGCGGCGTTTGAATTCCGCGCTGCGCTCGATGATGAGTATCCGCAATTTGGGGTTACGGCGGCGGAGCAACAGTGCGGTGGCCGCTCCGGACAGCGCGCCACCTACAACGATGACATCCCAAACGGGCGCGGAAGAAGAGGCGGCGGGTTCCATGAGCGATAAAGGTTGAGCGGGAGGCGGCGGAAGCGAGTGACGGACGGGGGCGGGATCAAACGCGCGAAGGCGAGGCGGACGGCGTGGCGGAGCTGCCGATCAGCGTTTCGCCTGTGGAATTCATGCCGGTGAAGTCGATCCGGGGGACGAGGGGAATCCATTTTTGGAGGCGGCAGACCAGCAGGAAAATTTTGAAGCGCCACCAGACGGGCCAGAGCATGCGGGAGTCGCCGGCGACGATGCAATTGACGCCGCGATCGAGGCCGAGCGGGGGCTGGGCGCAGAGGAAAACCGAGAAGGCGTCGTTGTCGTAGAACGAGGCGATCAGGTCCTTGAATACGCCGGCGCGTTTCTTGATGCGTCGCGAATAACCCGTGCGCTCCGACGGTGTGAGGCCGCGGTTTTCGCGCGCGGCGGCGGCGATGAGTTGAACGGCGTCGCGGGCGGAATTCATGCCGACGTAAACGCCCGAGGAAAAGATGGGATCGAAGAAGCCGCCGGCGTCGCCGAGCAGGAGCATGCGCCCGGTGGCGAGTTCGCGGCGGAAGTACGTGTAGTCACCGGTTACATGATACGGCATCGTCGCGCGGGCGCCGTGCATGAGTTCGCGCAGTTTGGGCGAGGCTTCGACGGCGCGGTTGAAAATTTCTTCCGGGGTGCCGCGTTCGCGGCGCATCGCGTCAATCGTCGTCACGAGGCCGACGGAGGTCTGGGTGGGACCGACCGGAATAATCCAGAACCAGCCTTCGGCGAGCCGCACGACGACGGTATGGCCCGCGGCGATACCGTCGGGCCGGAAGACGTTTTCGAAATGGCTGTAGATCGCGACGCGTTTGGGGAAGGACGACGGCTCGAGCGCGCGTTTTTGTTCGCACGGGAAATGGTTTTCGCGACCGCCGGCGTCGAGAACCCAGCGGGCGGTGCGCGTCTCGGTGGTATCGCCGGCGTTCTCGATCGTGACGCGCAGGCCGCCCTCAATCGGCTCGACGGCGCGGACAGTCGCGGGCTGGCGGATGTCGGCGCCGAGCTCGCGCGCGTGATCGAGGAGGATGGCGTCGAATTTCGCGCGATCGACCTGGTAGGTTTGGTCGAGGCCGGGGACGATGCCGCGGGAAAAGATGACCTCCTTTGAGGCGAGACCGTTGGCGAGATGGAAGGACGCGCCGTATTTTTTGATGAAGCCGGCTTGCTCGATTTTGGGCCACACGCCGGATTCGCGCATGAGTTCGTTGCCATGCGGGAGCAGCGATTCGCCGATGCGAAAGCGGGGGAATTTTTCGCGTTCCACCACGCACACGGACAAACCCGCCTGGCGGGCGAACGCGGCGGCGGTGGTGCCGGAAGGGCCCGCGCCGATGATAAGGACGTCGTGATCGAAGGAAGGCATGACGAGAGCCGGTGAACGGGAAGTGGTGTCGCTTATGAATGCGCTTGCGCGGCACTAGGAATGCGCGCGAGCCGCGTGTGGCGGCAAAGGATCGGGCTTGGGTGCTTCGCTTCGAGAAGCGTGTGGAGGAAAATAAAACGGTCTGGCTGCATGGAAAGGGCGTCGCGCAAAGGCGGCGGATGCAAGGCCGGGGGCGGCAAGTTGGCAATAGCGGGAGCGGGCGGTTTTGCGGCGGCGCAACAGGCGGAAACGCGCGCTCGGAACGCGAGCGTGTCGCCATGCGGCGAACGGGCGGAAACCCATCGCGCGCAATTTCTTTGAAACGCGGCCGTCAGGAATCGGAAAGACACGAAACCGCCGTCCCGAGCCCGCACATCCCGGGGCGGCGATTCCTCCTTCAACACCATGACGCCGTCCGATTCCCACGGGGCATCGCCAGTGACCGACACTGGCCGCCCGCTTTTTCCGCACCCACGCATCATCATCGTGAAGTGGGACATGTTAGCGGCCGACGTGATGAGCCGGATCGCGCGGGAAACATTTCCCGGAGCGGAGGTGACCCTTTGCCGGACCGGTGCCGACGCACTGGATACGCTCCGCCGCCGGCGCGCGACGCTGGGGCTGTTTGGGCTTACGCTGCCGGACATCGATGGGCTCGACCTGCTCGAGCTGGTGGCGGACGAACACCTCGTGCAGCGGCGGATGATCGTGACGGGCAGGCGCGACCAGTATTCGAGGCAGGCGTTGCGCGTGGCGCGCGCGCATGGAGTTTTCGATACGTCCACGGAAGACAGCGCGTCGTTGCAGGCGGCGATCCGCCAGGTTGCCGGCGGCGGTTGTTACTTCAGCCCGACGATTGGCAGCGCGGCTCCGATGCAGACGGACGGTGCGCAGGCAGCGGAGCGCGCGCTGAGCTTCATCGAGCAGCAGGTTTTCGCGATCATGATGGAAGGCGTTTCTGACGAACAGATCGGGCATCGCCTGGACATGAACCCGCGGACGATCGCTTCGCACCGCGTCAGCATTTTGGGGAAACTGGATGCCGGCAGCATGGAGGCGCTTCAGGAGGCGATCCGGCGCGGCGAAGAAAATTGTTTGTAGGCGGAGCGATCGGCAGCGCGCGAAAAGCGACGCTCCGGGCTTTCCGTGTCGCGGTTTTATCCTAGCGTGCGCGCACGATGCAGCCCACGCCCGAACAATTTGCCGCCGCGCTCGACTCCACCAATCTCCGCCTCGACGCGACTGAGGCCGAGATCGAGGCGCTCTGCCGCGAAGCCCACGCCAACGTGTTTGCGTGCGTGATGATTTACCCGACGAGCGTGCCGCTGGCGGCCCGTTTGCTTTCGGGCAGCGCGGTGAAAATCGGCACGGTGATCGGTTTTCCAAGCGGGCGCTTTTCCACGTCTGCGAAAGCGGCGGAGATCGACGCGATGGCGAAGGCGGGCGCGCATGAAGTCGACATCGTGATGAACTACGCGGCGCTTCGTGCGGGGCGCGAGTCGGAGGTGGAGACCGAGCTGGCTGAACTCGTCCGCGTCGCCCATGGGCATGGGCAGCTGGTCAAAGTCATCACTGAAAACTGTTTTCTCGACGACGCGCAGATCCTCGCGGCGTTGCGACTTTGCGAAGCTGCGGGCGCGGACTTCATCAAAACCTCGACGGGTTTCGGCACGGCGGGCGCGAAGGTGGAGCACATCCGGCTCTGGGCGGAAAGGCGCCGCGCCTCCATCAAGATCAAGGCGGCGGGCGGGATCAAAACGTTGCCCGATGCGCTCGCGTTGATGGGTGCCGGCGCGGAGCGTCTCGGCACGTCGGGCGCGGGGGCGTTGCTGGCGGAGTTGCGCGGCGAAAAAACGGCGGCTCTCAAACCGGGCGGCTATTAAGCGCGCGTATCCAGATTTCGAATCGTGATGTTACCCGACTCCTTCGCTTCCGCGCACCGGCCTGACCGCCGGGGTTTATGCGGTGTGGCCTTCACTATTTTCGCGGTCATGGCGGTCGCTGTTTTGCCGGCCGGCTGCGGGCATCCGCCGCCGCCGGCGGGATTCGTGACCGTCGCGACGCTTGCCCCGGCGGTGGTCGACGAGTCGAGCGGCCTCGCGGCCTCGCACCGGGCGGAAGGAATGTTGTGGACGCATAACGACAGCGGCGGGCAGCCCGTGTTGTACGCGATCGGGTTGGATGGGAAATTGCGCGGCTCGGTCCGTCTGGCCGGCGTGAAAAATGTGGACTGGGAGGACATCGCGTCGTTCGAGCTGGACGGCCGCGCGTGGTTGCTGGTCGCGGACACCGGCGACAATGCCGGACCGCGCAGCCCGTACCGGAAAAATTGCGCGCTGCAGGTGATCGCCGAGCCCGATCCGGCCGATCTGTCGCCCGACCACGAGACCGCTGTATCCGTTTCCTGGAGCATTCCGGTGAGCTACGCCGACGGCCCGCACGATTGCGAATCCGTGGCGGTCGATGTGCGCGAGGGAAACGTTTACCTGCTGCGCAAGCGGACGTTTCCGAATCTCCTCATGACGCTGCCGCTTCGCCCGGTTGCAGGCGGCGCGACGCCACCGGCGCGCGAGATCTGTCTCGTGAAAAATATTCCCCAGCCATCGTCCTCGCAGCGCGCGTTTCCGATTCCGTCGGGGCGTTATCGCGGCAACCCGACCGGCATGGACATCTCGTCCGATGGGCTGACCGCGGCAGTGCTCACCTATGGCGATGTTCTGATTTATTCGCGGCGCCCGGGTGAAAACTGGAGCCGGGCCTTTTCGCGCGCTCCGGTCGTGATGGCACCGCACGGCCTGAGCCAGGCGGAAGGCATTTGCTTCTCGCGGGACGGACGCTCGGTTTTCGTGGATGAAGAAACCACGCATTCGCCGTTGCTGCGATACGACTTAACACCATCGAAGACACCATGAGCATGCCCGCGAAAAACACATCTCGGTTGGGTCGTCGTCGCGCTGCCGGCGGGATGTTCGCCGCGGCGGTGCTGATGGTGTGGGGCGCTCTTCCGGCTTTTGCGGGAGATCGCGAAGATGTGCGGGCGGCGGACCTGCGGCGCATTCATGCGCTGATCCACGCCGATCAGAGCGAGCTCGCGGCGGTATTGGCCGACGAACTCGCTTACGGCCACTCCGACGGTCGCGTGCAGGGAAAGCCCGAGCTGATCGCCGCGTTGAAATCGGGAGTCGTCACGTACCAATCTTACGACGGGCCCGCGCCCACGGTGCGTATCCAGGAAAACACTGCGATCCTGTCTGGCGTGGCGGAAATCGACGCGACGGCGGGCGGCGTGAAGGCGAAACTCTGGCTGCGTTATCTCGCCGTATATGTGAAACAGGACGGTGCCTGGCGTCTCACTGCGTATCAATCGACCCGACTCGACCAACCGCCCACCGGACTGCGCTGAACGAGTCGGGGCTGGACGCGTCCGGGTGCCGCTACGGTGCTGTTGCACGGCGGGAAAGAGGGCGACGACCGGTGCTTCCGGCGTCTTGGGGAAGAGCGGGATGGCGACGATTTTAACGTGCTCGCGGGTGAACTGCGTCGAACGGTGAGTGTCACGCGGTCGCACCGATTTTTCTGCGTTCACCGCCCATGAATAAAGTCATTTCCCGCCGCGAATTCATCGGTCAGGCCAGTTGCGCCGCCGTCGGCGGCACCGCGATCTTGTCCACGTTGCTCAACCTCCGGCTGGCGGGAAGCGCCGCCGCGCAATCGCTTCCGCCGGCCGGCGCCGATACGGAGGATTTTCGTGCGCTCGTGTGTCTGTTTTTCGCCGGCGGGCAGGATTCCTACAATATGCTGATGCCCTGCGGGGCGGAGCACGCGACGTATGCGACCACACGTGGAGGCGTGCATGATGACGTCACCAATCCGGGCGGCCTCGCGCTTGCACAAAACGAAATCCTGTCGCTCGGCAACTCCGGCCTGCTGCTCGGTATTCATCCGAGCATGACGGGGCTGCGGTCGCTTTATTCACGGGGCAAACTGGCGATGGTGGCGAACGTCGGCACACTCGCCGAGCGCATCACGAAAGCGCAGTACAACACCGCCGGCACGAAGTTGCCGCGCGGGCTTTATTCGCACTCGGATCAGCAGCAGCAGTGGCATACCTCGATGCCGGGCGAAAGTCGCGGCATCGGATGGGCGGGCCGGGCCGCGGATCTGTTGCACTCCACCAAAAACGATGGACGCATTTCCATGAATCTGTCGCTGGCGGGAAACAATGTCTGGCAGAGCGGCAACACGCTTTTCCCGTACAGCGTCAGCGCTTCCGCGAGCAGCGATGCGGGCGGCGTTTACACGCACACCGGCGGCGGCGTGGCGCTGAGCGATTACGACAACGCGACCATCGGCGATACCAGCCGCACCGCGACGCGCACCGCAGCCGTGAACAATCTCCTCGGGCTCCAGTATAAAAATTTGCTCGAAAGCACGTGCTCTCAAAACCCCCGCGGCTCGATCGATAACAGCGCGTTTTTCAGCGCGGCACTCCCGCCGGCCGTTGGCGCAGGCGCGTTGATGACGACGTTTCCCGGTGAAACTGGCTACAGCATCGATGCCGCGTACGTGCCCGATGCGGATCCGGCGCGCACGCTCGCGGCGCAGTTGAAGATGATCGTTCGCTCTGTCGCTGCGCGCGACACACTCGGCCTGCGCCGGCAGACGTTTTTCCTGAATTACGGCGGGTGGGATCATCATGACGAAGTCATCGGCAACCAGGCGCGCATGTTGGATATTGTGAGCCGCTGCCTCGTCTCGTTCTACGCGGCGCTCGAAGAGATCGGCGCCCAAAACCAGGTCACATTATTCACCGCCTCCGATTTCGGCCGCACGCTGACGTCGAATGGAAATGGGTCCGATCACGCGTGGGGCGGCAATCACTTCGTCCTCGGCGGCGCGGTCAACGGCGGCCTGGTTTACGGCGCGTATCCAGATCTCTCACTCACGGGCTCATCGATCGTGACGAGCCGCGGCGTGACGATCCCGGCGCTTTCGGTGGACGAATATTTCGGGGAAATGGCGCTATGGCTCGGCGTGGCACCGGGCGATCTCGGTGCGGTGCTTCCGCGTATCGGAAATTTCTACACACCGGGCGGCGCGCGTCCGGTCGGCTTCATGAAGTTGTGAAGCGCGGCCTGCGTCCTCGGATGATTCTTGCCGTGTGCGTGCGACGACCGGCCCTCGGGCTGAGTCGGTGCTCCTGCAAACCGCAGTCTGAGCGCGCCGCGGCCTGGGTGTCTGTAGTTGGGACGGAGCGATTCTGATCTACGCGCGGGCTAATTCATGTGCGCGTATACGGCTCGTGTGTGGTGCGTTTTTCTCACTGATCCCGTGCGTGCGTGTTTAGAATGTCGATACGCGACGTCGTGGGGACGTCAGAAGATTGCGCAGGCGAGAGGTGCTCGGGTGGGTGCGTGCGTAAGAGCCGATTTCGTAGGGGAAACCATTCCCGGTTTTACGGGAAGTTTGGGGACGCAATTGAGTTTCGCTTTGGACTTTTATGATCACGGTGATGGGCCAACGGGCGCAGGTGATGTTCACATCCCACCGTCGCTAAACAACTGGCAGATTCACTTCCGCTAGCTCAGGGAAAACTTAGTTCACAACGCACATGAAAAAACCAAATCACTTCACACGCGTGTCGGCCGTTCTCACCGGTCTTCTCGCTTTTGCCGGACTCTCGCAGATCGCGAACGCTCAGCTCATCACCATCGAAGCGGGCAAATACACGATTAACGCTCAAGGGTATTCCGCCTCGGTTCTCACCACCGATCCAGATGACCATTCCCCTGGCGGCATGACTTCATCCATAGGTGGAACGGAAGACACTTGGGGTATTTTCCAAGTCACGAGCATCCTCGATGGCTCCACGGTCGATTACACAAGCAACACCGACTACGAGCTGTGGGGCATCTTCTACAACTCGGTTGACCAGAACTCGGCGGCATTCGGCGATCAGATCCTGTTCGAAGCGGAAGGTCTGAAACTCGATATCTACCGCGTCAATGTGGTCGATGCAGGTGATACCTTCTGGCAGGGTGTCTTCAATCAAGGCATCGGCGGTCGCACGGCGATCGATGGCTATACGGGCATCACCGATGTCGGCAGTCTTGTGTTCCAATCGGCGTTGGTCGGGTCGATGGACTCGAAGTACAACACGAACACCTTCAGCACCGATGCCGAAGGCAAGCTCTCCGTCAGCGGCGTTAACACGCTCTTCGACATCGAGCCCACGGATCTGACGTTCGCGCTCGCTGGCACCACCACGCAGGTTCCGTCTGACTGGACCGTCGAATTCGGTGGCCCGATCATCGGTCTTACCAATGCGGTTCCTGAGCCCTCGACCTACGGCCTGATGGGCGCTGGCGCTCTCCTCGGCCTTGTCGCGCTGCGCCGCCGCAGCCGCAAGTCTGCCAAAGCCTGATAAGCTCATTTCCAAAGCGGGTCCCGTTTCCACGGGGCCCGCTTTTTTTTTGCGCCCACTCGATGGCCTTCGTTGCGAGTTGAAGAAATGTGCGGACGGGAATGCCGATCCGCAGGGGATCGCGGGCTTGGTTCTCGCCTCCGCTGTGCGGGCTGGTTTGTGTGAGGGACCTATGAGTCAAACGAGTTCCGAACGCGCCCCCATCACTGCCACTTCGCCCTGCCCGTGCGGCAGCGGAAAGACGTTCGCTGAGTGCTGCGAACCGATCATCAAACGGCAGCGCGTGGCCGAGACCGCCGAGCAGGTGATGCGCTCCCGTTTCACGGCGCACGTGATCGGAGCCGAGGAACATTTGCACCGCACGTACGTGCCGACCGTGAAGACGCCTTACGTGGCTGAAGCGGAGACGGGTGAGCCGATGCAGTGGACGCGTCTCGTGATCCATTCGCATGAGCCCGAGGTGAGACCAGGCATGTCGTATGTGGATTTCACTGCGTATTACCGCGAAGGAGACGCGGAGAAGGCGATGCACGAGAAATCCGAGTTTCTGCACCAGGAGGGCGAATGGCTTTTCAACCGCCCGATTCGTCAAGGCCCGGCGCCGGTGAAGACCGCGGTGAAAGTTGGACGCAACGATCCGTGCCCGTGCGGCAGTGGGAAGAAATACAAGAACTGCTGCCTGGGAAAAGCGTGAGCGCTGCTTGAGGTGGAGCGCGCGGAGTAAGCGCGCTTTCGCGCAGGGCGGTGATGCCCCACGTCTGACCGCGGCGTGAAGCCGCTCCGAGAGTTGGGAAAGCGCGTGCGATGCGATGAAGCAACGCGCGGGCGGACGATCACGGCACGGCGATTATCCGCTCGCGGCGGCGCGTGCGCTCAAAGAAAACGCTGACGTGTTCGTCATCGCGGCAGGCGGCTGGTCCCGCCGGCACCGCACAACTCTCGCTTTTCCCCATGCGTTTCTTCGCCCGCTCGTTGTTGGTCGCCCTGTTGATTTCGTGTACGCCGCTCACTGCGCAGATATTTGAACCCGCGCCGGCACCGACACAGCTATCGCGCGCGGCCGCGAAAAAACGCCCGGCATATGACGCGTTGCTGTCGGACGCGCGTCGATACGCGGCGGAACAATCGTGGGCGCGCGCGCGGGAAACTTATGCGTTGGCCTTGAAGATCGCGCCTGATGCCGAAGCGCGGCGCTGGAGCGAGCTGTGGATGCTCGACGCAACATGGCGGGAAAACACCGCGCCAAATGAAGATACGCAGGTGAGGCTCCTGGCATCGCTCGAAAAATTGATCGCGCCGTATGCGAACGGGACTCCGCGTGACGATTTTTGGGGCGCAGTCATGGAGAGGATCGCCGCCGCGAAACGCGCGCATCCGTGGGGATTTCGCAAAGAGAACTCTCCGTGGATCGATGAGCTGGCGATCGCCGATTATCTCGCGAGCCAGCCGAATTTGCCGGCGGAGGCGACGCGCTACGCGGAGTTTTTGCTGCGGATGCTCGCGCAGAAATCCGACTACTTGCGTCCCGACGACGCGCAAAGAGAGCAGCTTCTTCAGCATCTCGTACAAGCGGGTCGCGTCGTTCCGGATACTAATCTTCGCGCGCACCTGACGCTGCGGACTGCCGACTATGCGGCGCAGATCGGAATGCCGGCGGGACGTTGCGAATCGTTGTACGCGACGGCGATGGTCGCCGCTCGAGGCACACCCTTGCAGCCGGTAACCCATGCGCGGGAATTCCTGTGGCGCGTGGATACGGGACTTTTGACGGCCGATGCGAATCGTCGCCCGGATCTGCCAGCTTGGATCGCGGAGCTCGAGAGTCATCTGCGCTCGCTCGAAGTGGTCGCGAGTTCGGAGCCGTTGCGCGATCCGACGCGGAAGGCACTCACCGAACTTAGAAACCATTGGACGGAAAGACGGATCGAGCTGAGCATCGACGACGTTTTTCGTCCTGACGAACCGGTGCGATTTACCGTGGGCTCAGCGTATGCCTCGAAACTGAATTTCGAAATCCATCGCGTGTCGCCGCACGACTGGCAGGCGGCTCAACGTCGGGCATCCGATGGCGCGTCGGTGGTCTTGCCGATTCGGGAGGATCGCGTGATGGCGTGGGAACTCGATCTGACTGCGGCCACCGCGCCGTACTTGTGGCAATCGCATGTGGTGACCACGCCTGAAGCGTTGCCTCCGGGACTCTACCTCCTGGCGGCTCGCGATGAAAACGACCGTTACCGCGCGCGTCCTTTTTTGGTCACTACAGCCGCTGCGACCGCGTTGCGTATCGACGATCATCGCTGGGAGTTTTTCTGTTACGACAACCAGTCGGGCGAGCCCCTCAAGCCAAACGCGGTCGAGGCATGGTTTTCGTCGAAGGAAACAGGGACGTCGAACGAGCCGGTCGCGATGATTCCCGGCGGTGATGGACAGGTGGTTGTTTCGTATACGGAGAACAGAAATCCGCGTTCAGCCATTCTTTGGATCAAGGATTCCGGGCCCGTTTGTTTCGATAGCCTCTACGATTTCGAACGGTGGAAAACCCCGGAGGAAGAACTCCATGTCGATCTGGTGATGCCGCGTGAATTGTATCGGCCGGGCGAGACCGTGCCGTTCAAGCTCATCGCACGTCACCGGCGCGATCACCGCTTCGTGAAACCCGTCGGGCAACTCACGCTCAAGGCAGTGTTGGATGAGGCGCCGATCGGTGAGCCGCTCGAGATCACCTGGGATGATGACGGCGCGGCCAGCGGCGAGATCGCGATTCCTGCTGGCACAAAACCCGGACGCGTGGAGCTGCAGCTTTTCTCAGGAGCCGATGAGAGGCAGAGCGTGGATTTTTTCACGATCGATAATTTCCTGCCGCCGCCGGCGTTCGTGGAGCTCGATCTCGCGGAAGACGCGACCGCATTGAGGCGTGGCAGCCTGGCGACGTTTCGCGTCAAGGCGTGGTATTTTTCAGGCGGACCGCTCGCGGGTGCGCCGGTGGAGTTTCGACTTCAACCGAATTTGCCGTGGAGGCGATCGCTCGCGGATGCCGAAGAAGAGCGAAAGCGCGATGCGGTGTGGGCGCATCAGATCGGGGGAAACGTTTTTCGCGCGGTCACCGATGTTGATGGCGTCGCGACGTGTTCAATCGATATGCCCGCGTTTTTGCCGGAAGTCTTTTCTGTGTATGCGCGCTGTACGGTGAAACCGTCGGGGCTGCCCGAAATCACGAGAAGTGAAAGTTTCACCGCGACCGCGTCCGGCCTGCAGCTCGCCCTCGCGAATGGTGACCATCCGCGTGTCGTGGTGCCCGGGGAAAAAATCACGGTGCGTTTTCAATACCTTGGTCCGCTCGAGCGGGCGGCACCTGTTTCCGGCGAAGTGAGTTTGATCGAAGATCGCTGGCAGGAAGTCTGGCTGGATCCCGAGGGAAATCCCGTGAGTGGCGACGCGTTAATCGAAGCGCGACGCGCGGCCGGAATCATAGGCGATGGCGCGCTGCCGGCAGCGTGGAAACGTATCCACGCCGGGAATGCGGCGACGGTGATCGCGACCGAAGATGCGGTCGGAGGCGCGGACGGCTGGGCGACGGTGAGCTTCACGATGCCGCATGCGGGGGTGTTTCATTTTGCGTTCAACGCGGATACCGGTCCGGTGTTTTCGAGGACGAGTGAATACACGCGTGGATATGGCGAGCCGTGCGTGGCCGCGCGAGTCTATGCCGTGGACGAGACGACACGGGCGCTGGCGCTGCCGCCAACGAAGGAGCTGGTGATCGCTCCTGCGGAGATTGCAGCAGGTGAAACGCCACGTTTCCT
>Ga0164241_10003670_pt1 | contig 15295 bp, 18 predicted proteins | sample OricomyardsoilBY_FD_108780 | JGI IMG/M metagenome (GOLD analysis project Ga0164241, IMG submission 108780) | Backyard soil microbial communities from Emeryville, California, USA - Original compost - Back yard soil (BY) | ecosystem: Environmental > Terrestrial > Soil > Unclassified | place: USA... | reverse complement strand
CATCGCCGAGAATTGCGCCTCGATCAGCGTCAGCCGGTCGTTCGCGGGGAAGCGAAGTAGGCCGCCTTCGATCGCACGGGGGTCGCGATCGAAAGCGGCCACCTCGGCACCCCGCTCGAGGATGGCGTCGGTGTAGCCGCCCGCTCCGAAAGTCGCGTCGACATGGCGCTCGCCGGGCACGATGGCGAGGCCGTCGATGACTTCATCGAGCAGCACGGGGATATGAGGTTGGGTTGCGCTGCTCACAGCTTGGCGCCCTTCTGCTGGAGGCAGAATTCGCAAAGCTCGCGGAGCTCGGCCATTTCGGGATCGTCGCTGGCCATCAGCACTTCGGGCGCCCAGACGTCGAACGTCTCGCCACTGCCGGTGAAGAAGGCCCAGCGGCCGATCTTCGCCTTTTGGCGGAAGAAGGGCGGGATCACGAAGCGGCCGCTGGCGTCGAACGGGGCACGCTCGACGAGGCCGAACGCCTTGCGCTTGGCGCGCGCCCCGCCGCTCTCGCCCGCATATGGCGACTGCTCGGGCTTATCGATACGGTTGAACTTCTCGACCGACCAGCTGAGATCGTGGACCGACAGGCAGGAATCGAAGGGGTGCTTGCCGACGACGATCGCACGGACATCCGAGTTGCGCTCGACGGCTGCGCGAAGGTCGGCGGGGATCGCGACGCGACCCTTCTCATCCACCGCCTGAAGCGCAAAGCCCTCGTACAACTCCACCGAACTCACCCCAGTTCGGGCACGCCCTCATCGCTCCGCAAAACGCCTTCGCGGCGCCTGCGGCTTTGGGTCCAACGATGAAAATGGTCGTGCCCCGACCTTAACTTTAACCATGCAAGTTTACGCACGATTTGGCCGGGGACGCAATGGGTGAGTTGGGGATTTTGCCCCACTTGGCCCCATTTAATAGTCATGTTCGATAAAGAATCAGTATTTGTTCGGTATTCGTTTCCCTTTGGGGCTCCGGCTTTAGGTATTCATGCGGAGCCGGTGTTGGGCGGCGAGGCCATCCGAGCGGCTGGTGGGGCAAAATCCCCGCGAGCGCCGGTATCTGCACGAAATCGGTGGATTCCCGTCACTTATGCTGGAATCCCTAGCATGGATCGATTCCCTGCACAGCCGATAAAACTTCAGAAAACCGCAGAAATCCCGCGAGTCGCCGCATTAACCGCGATGATTAACGTGTTCGCCGAGCCGCCTCCCCCTACGAGATCGGGGGTCGAGAATCGCAAACCATATCCCCCGCAACCCTGGCTCTCCGGCCCTCGCAGGAGCACGAGAAGGCTATTTCTTCCCCGCCGCCTCGGCCTGGCGCCGTGCCTCTTCGCGCCTGGCGATCTCGGCGGCGTTGACCGTTTCGGTCGTGCCGGTGCTCGGCGCGACACCCAGTTCTGCGAGGGGCTCTTCCTTGCTCTTCTCGACCACGACATTGCCGTCGGTCATGTTCGCCACCACGGTCTGGTTCGAGGCCCCGATCGCGGAGACGGGTTCGTCGCGGCTGGCGGACGAGAAGATGGCGCTGGCCAGGCCGATCACGACAAGGACCATCGCGAGCCCGGTCATTCCGACGCGGACGCGCTGCATTGCCTGGGCGGAATCCGTGTGCGGTGCGGACTTCATAGCTGTGGCATAAATGTAACGGATTAACGCAATGCTGTCGAGCCGGGGCTCAGCCTCGCGCGAGCCATTCGGGGACGGGCAGTCCCTTGGCCTCGAGCCACTCGGGATTATACAGCGTTGAAAGATAACGGAATCCAGTATCGCACAGGATCGTCGCGATGCGCTTTCCGGGGCCCAGCTCGCGCGCGAGCCGTATCGCACCCGCAACGTTGATGCCCGACGAGAGGCCGAGGCACAGCCCCTCCTCGGCGAGCAGCCGGCGGACCCACTCCATCCCCTCCGCGTCGGAAACGCGGAATTGGGTATCGACCGGCGCGCCTTCGAGATTGGCGGTCACTCGCCCCTGCCCGATGCCCTCGGCGACCGAACTTCCCTCCGACCGCAACTCGCCGCACGCATAATATTCGTACAAAGCCGCGCCGTACGGGTCGCTGAGCGCGATACAGACATTCTCGTCCTTGGCCTTGAGCCCGAGACCCACGCCCGCAAGTGTGCCCCCCGTCCCCACCGAGCAGGTGAAGCCGTCGACGCGCCCGTCCATCTGCGCCCAGATCTCCTCGGCGGTGCCGTGGATATGCGCCTTGCGGTTGGCGATATTGTCGAACTGGTTGGCCCAGATCGCGTTCGGCGTCTCTTCGGCGATCCGGCGGCTGGTATGCACGAAATGCCCCGGGTTCGAATAAGGCGCGGCGGGCACCAGCACGAGTTCGGCGCCGAGCGCGCGCAGCGTGTCCATCTTCTCGCGGCTCTGCGTCTCGGGCATGACGATGATCGTCTTGTAGCCCTTGGCATTGGCGACCAGCGCCAGCCCGATACCGGTATTGCCCGCAGTGCCCTCGACGATCGTCCCGCCCGGCTGGATAGCCCCACGCTCTTCGGCGTCCTGGACGATGTAGAGCGCGGCGCGGTCCTTCACCGAAGCGCCCGGATTGGCGAATTCGCACTTGCCGAAAATCTCGCAGCCGCTGGCCTCGCTCGGGCCCTTCAATCGCACCATCGGCGTGTTGCCGATCAGCGCGAGCGTGTCTGGTGTCACATGCATAAGGGTTAGATAGGGTCGGGAGGGGCCGAACGGCAAGCAAGCGAAACTATGCCGCCACCCCCGCCGCCTTAAGATGCCGGTCGAGCCGGCCGGCGAACCACAGGAAGAACATCCGATAATCCGAGATCAGCGACCAGAACGGGTAAGTGAAAGTCGCGGGGCGGTTCTTCTCGACGGTGAAATGCGCGGCCCAGGCGAAGGCGTAGCCCGAGAGCGGCACCGCGACCCACCACCATCCGCCCGCGCCGACCGCGATCAGCAGGAACCACAGGGACAGGAAGGTACCGACATAATGGATCCCGCGCGTGAGCGGCTTCGAATGCTCGCGCAGGTAAAAAGACCAGAATTCGGCGTAGCTAGTGATTTTCTCGGCCATGACGTCAGGCTATCGCAGTCCGATGGGCCCGCGCAAGCAAAGCTTCCCGCCGATTGTCGATGCCGATGTGCGCGTGCTGGTGCTCGGCAGCCTGCCGGGCGAACGCTCGCTGGCCGAGCGGCGCTATTATGCGCATCCGCAGAACCAGTTCTGGCGGCTGATCTCCCCCGCCGCCGGACGCGACCTGACCGTGCTGGACTATGAAGCGCGGTTGGCGGCATTGCTCGCGGCGCATATCGGGCTGTGGGATGTCGTCGCCAGCGCGCGGCGGCAGGGCAGCACCGACGCCGCGATCGAAGATATCGAGCCGCACGACATCGCCGCGCTGGCGGCCACCCTGCCCCGGCTGCGCGCGATCGCCTTCAACGGCGCGACGGCGATGCGGCATGGGCTGCGCCACTTGGGACAAGGCGCGCCGCAACTCGCGATCCTCGCATTGCCCTCGAGCAGCCCGCTGCACACCGTCGGCGCCGCCGCGAAGCTGCCAGCATGGCGCAGGATCGCCGATTATCTCGTTTGACGAGAAGGGTTTTTACTCGACGCCATTGTCCATTTCCGCGTCGGGCTCGTCGGCAGGTTTGGGCCCCGCGCAGCCATGGAGAATCTTGCTGCCGATCTTGAGTTCGGCAGTGAGCGGCACGGCCTGATCCTCCTCGCCCGCCTCGAGGCATTTTTTGTGAGTCAGCGTCAGCACCACCACGTCGCCCGCGACATTCTTCGTCGTGTATGTCGCGGTGTCGCCTGCGATCACCGGATCGGCCCAATAGAAGGGCTTGGGCTCGGGCTTTTCGACCGAATAATCGGTGTAGCTGAAACTCCCCGGGCCCATGTCGAGCGTCCAGAACGGCTCGGTGCCGAAGGCGCGGGTGAGTTGGTTGAGGTCATAATCGCCGAGCATCAGCACCGGGGCCGGTTTGGGCTTGGGCGCGGCCACCGTGTTGGTGACTGGCTCCGCTGCGTTCTCGGCGTTGATGACGACCGAACCGCCGCCGCATCCGGCCAGGGCCAACGATCCCGCCAGCGCGACGGCAAGCCATGGTGATTTCATCGAACATCCCCTTCGCGGCGGAGACTGAGCGAGGCTCGCGAGCGGGTCAAGCGGCTGTTGCATCTCGCGGTGTTCTGATAATGTTCCCGTCGTGATTCCCCCGCTCGCCTTTCCGCCGCGCCCGCTGCGCTGGCTGTTTCTCGACCTCAATTCCTATTTCGCCAGTGTCGAGCAACAGCTGAACCCCGATCTTCGCGGCAAACCGATCGTCGTCGCGCCGGTCGACACCGACACCACGGTCGCGATCGCGGCGTCGGTGCAGGCCAAGCGCTACGGGATCGGCACGGGCACCCCGATCTGGGAGGCCAAGCGCAAATGCCGCGACGTGCTCGTCGTCCCGGCCAATCATGAGAAATATGTCGAATTCCACGATGCGATCGTCGCCGAGGTGTGGAAGCATGTGCCCGTCACGATGATCTGTTCGATCGACGAAGTCGCGTGCCGGTTGCTCGACAACGAGAACAGTCCGGAGGCCGCGGTCGCCCTCGCCCATCGGATCAAGGCGGGGATCCGCGAGGGGATCGGCGAGTGCCTGACCAGTTCGGTCGGGATCGCGCCCAATCGCCTCCTCGCCAAACTGGCGTCGGACATGCGCAAACCCGACGGGCTGGTGGTGCTGACCGGCGACGAACTGCCCCACCGCCTGTTCGACATGCCGCTGCGCGACATCGCCGGGATCGGCGCGAAGATGGAGAAGCGGCTGGCGCAGGACGGCATCCTCGATATCCGCCACTATTGCGAGCGCCGCCCGCGCGACGCGGGCAACGCTTGGGGCGGCGTGAACGGCGACCGGCTCTGGTACCTGCTGCACGGCGTCGATTTGCCCGACAAGCCCAGCCAGAGCCGCAGCATCGGGCATAGCCACGTTCTCTCGCCCCGCCAGCGCCATCTGGAAGGCACCCGGCTGACCGCGCGCCGCCTCGCGCTCAAATGCGCCAGCCGGCTGCGGCGCAAGGGCTATCGCGCCCGGCTGCTCGTGCTCCACGGCAAGTTCGAGGACGACAAGAGCAACTGGCGCGCGGCGATCAAATTGCCCGCGACCGAGGATAGCTTCGTGATCCTCCACGCCCTCGACGCGCTGTTTCCCCGGCTTGCCGAGGCCGGACGAGCGCGGCCCGGGGGGTTCCGGCTGCGAATGGTAGGCGTGACGCTCAATGAAATCGAAGCGATCGAGGGCGAGCAGGGCTCGCTGTTCGCCGCGCTCGATCCCGACGACCCGCTGGCGCGCGAGACTCGCACCCTCGCGCTCAGCCGCGCGATGGATCGGATCAACGAGAAATTCGGCAGAAACGCAGTTAGCGTAGGGCCACTCAGCGGAGGCCGTCTTGACGGTGTCGGTACCAAGATCGCGTTCGGCCGCATTCCCGAGGTCAGCGAATTCCACGAATGAGACGCAATCTCACGAAAGTGATCGCTTGCGTATCATAATAATGTAACTTTATCACACGAGGGGACTTGACGAGTGTTACCCACCTTGCAAAGGCACGGCCCGCTATGAAAACCCTTCCCTTCATTACCGCCGCCGCTGTCGCGCTTCTGTCGCTGTCGGCCTGTGACAACAAGCCGATTCCGGTCGGCGACGTGCCCGATCCCAATCGCGAGAAGATCGATGCCGCTCCCCCCAAGGTGTTGCCGCCGTCGATCGAAACGAGCGTGACCTTCCGCTGCCAACCGGGCAACACCCTGCTCTATGTCGATTTCTTCAAGGGCGCGAAGCTCGCGACGCTGCGCACCACCAAGGGCGCGCTGCCGGTCAAGCTCGAGGCTCCCGAAGCCGGCCAGCCCTATGTCGGCCCGAACGGCGAGCGCATCAGCGGCAACGCCAAGGCCGCGACGATCGTCGTCGATGGCGGGACCCACACCTGCAAGAGCTGATCGCTCGCGTTTAATGCGTTCAAACGGGCCGGCGGGCATTCCCGCCGGCCCTTTTTCATGCGACCGTGGCCTGGCTATTCGAGGAGCCAGGCGTGACGACGAAGCGTTGATGCAGCGATGACTCACCGCATCCCCCAGCCGCAGGAAATCGATCCCGAGCTGGTATTGCGCGCCTATGCGATGGGCGTCTTCCCGATGGCCGATCACCGCACCGCCGACACCGTCTATTGGGTCGAGCCCAAGCTGCGCGGGGTGATGCCGCTGGATGGCTTCCACCTCTCGCGCTCGCTCAGGAAAACGATTCTTTCCAATCGTTTCCGAGTCACGGTGGATACTGCGTTTGAGGATATCGTCCGGCTCTGCGCTGAGTCGGCCGCCGACCGGCCCGATACCTGGATCAGCGGACCGATCGAGCGGGTGTTCGTCGAACTGCACCGCCGCGGCTTCGCGCATTCGGTCGAGGTGTGGGACGGCGAGATGCTCGCCGGCGGGCTGTACGGCCTGGCATTGGGCCGCGCCTTTTTTGGCGAATCGATGGTCACTCGGGTCCGCGACGCCTCGAAGGTCGCGATCGCGCACCTCGTCGCGCGGCTCGGGGCCGGCGGGTTCACCTTATTGGATTGCCAGTTCCAGACCGGGCATCTCGAATCGCTCGGCGCGGTCGAGATCCCGCGCGACGACTATATCGCGTTGCTGGACGGGGCGCTGGGCGATTCGGCGGCAGGGCTAGCCTTGGGTGCGCCTTCGGTCGATGGCGACTTCTTCGCGCTCGGCGCAGCCGAGGAACCGCTCGGCCCCGCGCCAACTGACACCGTGTTCGCGCCGCTATCGCGGAAAGTCATCGCGCAGCTCTTGGTCCACACATCGTAGATCGGGTGCTGAACGACATTCTGCGCGGGCCGGTCCTTGTAGAGCCAGCCCGAGAAGACGCGCTTCCAACTCTGGTCGGCCTGGAGCACGTCGACCTGCACGAAGGCGCCGGTATCCTGGACATTCTCCCACGGCGCGGTTCGCTCGCACGCGCGCAGCCGCAGGACGACATCGCCGACGCGCACAGCCTGGCCGGGCTTGAGCGTCACGTCGCGCGAGACGCCGTTGCGCTTGTTGAGCAGCCCGATGACCGCGACGCGATCGGCCATCGGAGTAGCCCCCGCCGCCAGCGCGCCGCCATCGGGCGCGGCCTCGGTCACTTGCGTGCCGTTGGTCGCCGCGCCATCGGCCAGGATGTCGTCGATGCTCTGGTTGTTGCCGCCGGCGCCACCGCCGGCACACGCGCCGAGGCCAAGCAGCAGCGCCGCCACGACCGCGGTTCCGGTGCCCCGCATCATGCGTCGGGCGCCCATGCCTCATAATCGCCGGTGGCGGCCGCGCGCCGTCCGCCCGCTTCGAGCGCGCCCGGGGGGCGATAAGCGAGCTGAGTGCCGGTCAGATTGGGTTCGGCGGGCTTTTCCCAGATGCGCGGCGGCGGCAGGCTGTCCTGCGGCGCGGCGTCGATCTGGTGGTGCAGCCAGCTGAACCATTCGGGCGGCACCCGGCTGGCGTCGTTCTGGCCGTTATAAATGACCCAGCGGCGCGTCATGCCATTGGCGTCGGCGCCACCGGCCCAATAGACGTTGCCGAGCGAATCCTCGCCCATCCGCTCCTTGCCGCGCAAGCCGAGCCAGGTGCCGAAGGTGGCGCCTTCCCACCAGGTGAAAGCGTTCTTGAGGATTCCCATGCGCGGCCCATAGCGTGGCGGCGGCGGGGGAGGCAATGCGCGATTGCGGCCCCTATTGTTTCTTCTGTCCCGGCCAGCTGACGGCATCGCCAGGTGAAATCCCCAGCTCGGCCGCCCGCCCGCCATTGATCTCCAGCACTGCGCTCACGGGCTCGTCCGAAGGGATTCGCGTTTCGGAGAGCGGCAGCGCGTTCTCGGCGATCTTCGCGATGGTGCCGTCGGCGCGGATGAAGATGAAGTCGATCGGGACCGGCACATTCTTGGTCCAGAAATTGACTTCCTCGGGCGGGCCGCCGCCCGGCGGATAGGGCGCGATCAACATGCCGCCATCCTGAGGAATGTTCGAGCGGTACATCAGGCCCCGCTCCTGCTCTTTCTCGCTGTCCGCGACTTCGACGTTGAGAATGCGCGGACCCTGCGCCGTTTTGACGGTCACCGCGAGCAGCGCCGGCGCCGACTCGTTTGCCGTGGGCGTGCCGCCACCGCAGCCGGCGAGCGCAAGCATCGCTCCCGCCGCGATCGCCAGCCTCATGCTCATTTGCGCCCCTGCCACGTCACTTGATCCCCCACTGCGATCCCCAGCGCCGCCGCCCGACCGCCATTGATTTCCAGCACCGCCGTCACCGGCCCGTCCGAAAAGATGCGGTCCTCATTATAAGGCTCGGCATTCGCGGCGATCTTGTCGATCGTCCCATCGGCGCGGATGAAGATGATGTCGAGCGGACTGGGCGTATTGTACATCCAGAAATGCGCTTCCTGCCCCTTCCCGCCCTCGGCCGGATAAGGCGCGAACAACATGCCTTCGTCGGCCGGGATGTGGGTGCGGTACATCAGCCCGCGCGACTGTTCGGGCTGGGTGCGGGCGACTTCGACGCGAAACCGGTGCGTGCCCGTGGCGCTGGTGATGGTCAGATCGATCTTGTCGGCTTCGCGCAGGGACGCAGGCGCGGCGACGCCGGCGGCGGGAATGCACAGCGCCGTTGCGGCAAGCGCCGCTCCGAATGCACGCAACTGGTTCAAGGGGTCAGCTGGTCCTTTCGACCGCCACTGCGAGCGGCCCTTTATCGCCATCGACGATGCGTGCCCGCATGGGCTCGCCGGGCTCGACCTCTTCGATCTCGGCGCGGCGCAACGTCTCCATATGGACGAATATATCGGCCGAGTCGCTATCGCGCACCAGGAATCCATAGCCCTTGAGGCGATTGAACCATTTCACCGTCACTGCCTCGAACGGGCCGGCATCGTCGATCAGCTTGAGCCGGTCGGCGCGGTCTCCCCCGCGGCCACGCGGCGCCTCGACTGCGTCGGTCAGGTCGATCGAGAGGATCTCCCGCGCCTGAAAGCCGCGCTGGCGGCGGACGGCGACGCATTCGACGCGCGCGCCCTCGGGCAGGCTGCGCCTCCCATGATCCTGAAGCACCGTGAAGTGGACGAGGATATCGCCCAGATCGCCCTCATCGGCGACGACGAAGCCGAAGCCCCGCGTCACATCGAACCATTTTACCGTGCCGCTGCACTGAAGCCCGGCATCATCCTCGTCCTGTCCCGGCGATTCGACTTGAAAGTCGTTCGACAGAAGCTGCGGGTCCGCACGCATATTGTTACTCCCCCAGCCGAACGCTTTACCATGTTTTTCCACAGGGGGAACTGCTTTGTATCAAGCCTCGTCAAGCAACGCCTCGGCATCGTCGCCGGGCGCCATCCGCGCGATCTTCCAGGCGAGTGACGGGGCATGCCCCGCGCGCACCATCGCCCCCACTTGCTTCTCCAGCATCGCGCGGTCGTTCACCACGTCGCGGGCATGCGGCCCGATCCGCTTGCGCCGGGCAAAGGCGAGCGCGCTGGCGATGCGATCGTCCTCGATGATCGGCGCGACCGCCTCCGCGTCCTCCGCCTCGATCCCTGCGAAACGCAGCGCCTCGCCCACGCGCCGCGCGCCCAGTCCGCGCCGTCCCATCGCGCCGGCCTTGGCCTCGGCAAAGGCGCGATCGTCGATATAGCCGAGCTGTGCGAACTTCTCGGCAAGCGCCTCGGGCTCTGCCGGAGCGTCCCCCTGCCACCCCCGTTCGCGGATCTTGCGCCTGAGATAGGCGGCCAGCTTGCCTCTTGTGGTGGCGTAGCGCTCGACATAGCGCAGCCCCACTCGCTCCAAAGCGGCACGGTCGAGCGGTGTCAGCGGGCGTCTCGGGCGGGTCATGCGCCATGATTGTGCCACACTGGCAACCGATTTTGAACGACAGTGCATAGCAGTAGCCGGCTCGTCTTCGGACGCGCAGTTGGGGGGCCAACGGTTTGCTATGACAGGGGCACGGAAAAAAGAGTATGGATTTGGTGGACGTTAAGGGACCAGTCGAGAGCATAGAGGCCGCACCGGCATCGCCGGCTCCGACCCCTACCGATGACAGCCTGCCGCGCCGTTTCGCCGACTTCGCCACGGTCGGCGAAGCGCTGGACTATGCGGCCAAGGGTCTGCGCGGGCTCAATTTCCACGATCCGCGCGGGTCGCTGACGCGCGCCTATCCCTTTTCGGAACTGCGCGAGGACGCGCTCAAGCAGGCGCGCCGCCTGATCGCCAGCGGCACGCAGCCCGATGACCGCATCGCGCTGATCGCGGAGACGGGCCCCGAATTCGCCTCGCTGTTCTTCGGCGTCATCTATGCCGGCGCCTGGCCGGTGCCGCTGCCACTGCCGACCAGCTTTGGCGGGGCGCAGAGCTATATCGACCAGCTCAAGGTCCAGCTCGACAGCTGCGACCCGACGATGCTGATCTATCCCCCCGAAATCGGCGCGATGTGCGCCGAGGCCGCGCGCATCGCCGGCGTCGAGGGAATCGACTGGTCCGAATTCGTGACGCGCGACGCGCCCGAGGCCGATCTGCCGCAGGCCGATACCAACGACATCGCCTATCTCCAATATTCGAGCGGCTCGACCCGCTTCCCGCATGGCGTGGCCATCACGCACCATGCCTTGCTCAACAATCTCGCCGCGCACAGCCATGGCATGCATGTCGGCGACGGAGATCGCTGCGTTTCGTGGCTGCCCTGGTATCACGACATGGGGCTGGTCGGATGCCTGCTCTCGGTCGTCGCCAACCAGGTCTCGACCGATTATCTCAAGACCGAGGATTTCGCGCGGCGTCCGCTGGCGTGGCTCGACCTGATCAGCCGCAACCCGGGCACCACTCTCTCCTATTCGCCGACCTTCGGCTACGATATCTGCGCACGCCGCATGTCAAGCCAGACCAAGGCGAGCGACCGGTTCGATCTCAGCCGCTGGCGCGTCGCGGGCAATGGCGCCGACATGATCCGTCCGGACGTGATGCAGTCGTTCGTCGACGCCTTCGCCGATGCCGGGTTCAAGGCCAGCTCGTTTCTGCCCAGCTACGGCCTCGCCGAAGCGACGCTGGCGGTTTCGATCATGCCCCCGGGCGAAGGGATCATCGTCGAGCTCGTGGAGGAAACCCAGCTTTCGGGTAGCGCTTCGCGTGCGGATCGCCCGCAGCGTTTCCGCGCCATCGTCAATTGCGGCAAGCCCGCGCGCGACATGGCGATCGAAATTCGCGAGGAAGACGGCACGCCGCTTCCCGAAAAGGCGATCGGCAAGGTCTGGTGCAAGGGCCCCAGCGTCATGGTCGGCTATTTCCGCGACCCTGAATCGACGGCTGCCTGCCTGGTCGATGGCTGGCTTGATACCGGCGATATGGGTTATATGTCAGATGGTTACATCTATGTCGTTGGCCGCGCCAAGGACATGATCATCATCAACGGCAAGAACCATTGGCCCCAGGATATCGAATGGGCGGTAGAGCAGCTGCCGGGCTTCAAGCAGGGTGACATCGCCGCCTTCGCGATCACTACCCCGGGCGGCGAGGAAACCCCCGCCGTGCTCGTCCAGTGCCGCACCTCTGACGAGAAGGAGCGGCTGCGCCTGCGCGAGGAAATCCGTGAGCGCGTCCGTTCGGTGACGGGCATGAACTGCGTGATCGAATTGGTCCCGCCGCGCACCCTGCCGCGCACCAGCTCGGGCAAGCTTTCGCGGGCCAAGGCGCGGAACCTTTACCTCAACGGCGAGATCAAGCCCTACGCCATCGCGGCCTGAGGTAGACCTGTTCCCCTGCGAAGGCAGGGGCCCAGCTCCGAACAATTCGCGCAGGGGAGCGTGCAATTCGACGCCGACACTAGGCCCCTGCTTTCGCAGGGGAACGGAAGCGCGGATCGAACGCACGGCAAAAATTTCCCCCGGAAACGACCCACACCCTAACCACTCGCTAACCTCCGCTCGGTTACACCCCGGAGTGTGACAAGCCAGACGACCTCTCAATTCGCCCGGCCGCGCATCGACGTGCGCGCTTTGCTGGGGCTGTACGATCCCGCGGACACCACCGACTGGGGTCCGATTCGGGCCGCGCAGCTCAATGCGGGCCGCCAGCTGGCGATGTTCATGCTCGCGGCGAACCTGGTCGGCGCCGCGCTGATCGCGATCATCCTCGCGCTCAAGGTGCCGCAATGGCAGCTCGCCAGTTGGGGCGCGCTGGTGGCTGCGGTCGCGGTCGCCGTGACCTTCCGGCGCCTCTCATCCAGGCATCGCAACGCAGTCACTGCCTCGTTGCGCGACGTGCGCGATACGCTGCTCGACGGCATCGCCCTCGGCGCGGTCTGGTCGATCCCCCCGCTCGCCTTCGGGCACCTGGCCGATGCCGATACCGCGCTGGGCCTGTGGATCGTCCTGACGCTTCTCATGACCGCCTCGGCGGTCGCGATGGCGGCGCTGCCGCTCGCGACAATCGCGTTCGTCGCGATCCTGGGCGGCGCCGTCACCTGGACGCTGGCGCTCTCGTCGCCCTTGCTCGCCGCCGCCGCCGCGCTGTTCACCGTGCTGCTCGCCATGGCGACCTTCGCCCGCGGCAAGTCGCTGGTCGTGATCCGCGCGAGCGAACTGGCGATTGCCGAGCGCGACCAGACCGTCAGCCTGCTCCTGCGCGAATTCGAGGAATCGGGCGCCGACTGGCTGTGGGAGATCGACGCCCAGCGCCGCGTCGCCCGAGCCAATCCGCGCTTCGCCGTCGCCGTCGGAGTCGATCCCAAGCTCATCAACGGCATGCCTTTCCTCCAGGTGCTCGCCGGCCAGACCTGGGAGGCGGGCAATTTCGCGCAGGGCCTCCACACGCTCGCCGAGAAGCTCAAGGGCCGCGAGGCCTTCCGCGACCTCCTCCTCCCCGTGTTCGTGGGCGAGGAAGAGCGCTGGTGGGAAATGTCGGCGAGCCCCAAGTTCGACGAGACCGGCGCGTTCATCGGCTTTCGCGGCGTCGGATCGGACGTCACCGAGGCGCGGCGGACCTCGGACAAGATCAACCGCATGGCGCGGTTCGACACGCTCACCGGCCTGCCCAACCGGCTCATGATCCACGAGACGCTCGCGGTCGCCATGGCCGAGGCCGACAAATGGGGCAGCCGCTGCGCCTTCATGATGATCGATCTCGATCGCTTCAAGGCGGTCAACGATACGCTTGGCCATCCGGTCGGAGATCGGCTGCTGGGCCGCGTTTCGGAGCGGCTCAAGCTGCTGATGACCGATAACGAGATGATCGGGCGCCTGGGCGGCGACGAATTCGCCGTGGTGGTCCGCGATGCGACCGACACCGCGAGAACCGAGCGGCTCGCCCAGACGATCATCGAGAATCTCTCGCGCGCCTATGAAGTCGATGTCCACACTCTTTATATCGGGGCGTCGGTCGGCCTCGCCACCGGTCCGCGCGACGGCCGCACCGCCGAAACCTTGATCCGCTCGGCCGATCTGGCGCTCTATCGCTCGAAGGACGCCGGCGGCGGCGTGTTCCATGCCTATGAACCCCAGCTCCACATGGCCGCCGAGGAGCGCCGCGTCCTCGAAATCGCGCTGCGCAGCGCGGTCGAGAATGGCGAGATGCACCTCAACTACCAGCCGGTGGTCGATGCCGGCACGGGCGGCCTCAAGGGCTTCGAGGCGCTGCTGCGCTGGACGCATCCCGAGCTCGGCAATGTCTCCCCCGCCAAGTTCGTGCCGCTGGCCGAGGATGCCCGCCTGATCGCCCCGATCGGCGAATGGGTGCTCCGTACCGCCTGCGACGAGGCCGCGCGCTGGGAGACGGCGGTGCGTGTCGCGGTGAATGTCAGCCCCGAGCAGCTCCACAATCCGGCGTTCGTCGGCGTGGTGGCGCAGGCGCTCGCCCAATCGGGCCTGCCGCCCGAACGGCTCGAGCTTGAAGTGACCGAGAGCGTGTTCATGCGCGAAGGCACTCAGGCGATCCAGGTGCTGGAGAAGATTCTCGATCTCGGCGTGAAGCTGAGCCTCGACGATTTCGGCACCGGCTATTCATCGCTCGGCTACCTCGCCCACACCCGCTTCAGCTCGATCAAGATCGACCGCAGCTTCGTCCAGGGCGCGTCGAAGGGCCTCAAGGAAGCGATCGCGATCATCCGCGCGGTGGTCGCGCTCGCCGACAGCCTCGGCATGGCGACCACGGCGGAAGGCGTCGAGACCGAGGAGGAGCACCACATGGTCCAGGCGCTCGGCTGTACCAAGGTCCAGGGCTATTATTTCGGGCGGCCTTTGCCCGTCCACGAAGCCCGCGCGCTGACCTCGCGCCAGAGCGGAGCCGCCAGCGCCGCCGCGTGAGCAGCGGCGGGCATGCGTCGGGAATTCAGTCGGAGGCGTCCGCGCTCTTGTCCTGTGCGACCTTGTGATTGAGCGTATACGCTTCGTTACGCTGCTCGATCAGCGCGTTGAGCGCTTCCTTCTCCGCGTCGCTCATCCCCTCTTCCTTGAGCAACTGGACAATTTTTCCATCGAGTTCCACGACATCCGCGTGAAGTTCGGGCGCTACAAGCATCTCTTGGTCGGACAATTCATGCGACATCTTCAATCTCCCGGATCAGGAACGATTCGCTTCACGCCGATACTAAGGCTGATCGATGGCGAATCATACCGCGAATGACGGACCGCCCGAATTTTTCCTAATCGCGGGCGGCGGTCAGAGACTCGGCTTCATTGAGCCTTTTGCGTCGATGCCCTATTGCCGGTCGGCGAGGCGCCCGCTACATCCCCGCTCCGCACAGGGGTGTAGCTCAGTTGGTTAGAGCGTCGGTCTCCAAAACCGAAGGCCCTCGGTTCGAGTCCGAGCTCCCCTGCCAATTCTTGCATCATGATATTTTGCCGTACCTTCGGAATAGCTTACCTGAAATTCCGAATCGCATCTCGACAAGCCGATCGGGCGCGCGGCGCGAACAAGAAAAGGGGCGGCCGCACCCGGCAGGTGCGCCGCCCCATCTTCGTTGAGCGTCACCCTCAAAGCTTCTCGGTGAGCTCCGGCACGATCTTGAACAGGTCGCCGACCAGGCCGATGTCGGCGACCTGGAAGATCGGGGCGTCCTCGTCCTTGTTGATCGCGATGATCGTCTTGGAGTCCTTCATGCCCGCAAGGTGCTGGATCGCGCCGGAGATGCCGATCGCGATATACACTTCGGGGGCGACGATCTTGCCGGTCTGGCCGACCTGATAGTCGTTGGGGACATAACCCGCGTCCACCGCCGCGCGCGATGCGCCGACCGCCGCGCCGAGCTTGTCGGCGAGCGGCTCGATG
>Ga0164241_10003669_pt1 | contig 15298 bp, 16 predicted proteins | sample OricomyardsoilBY_FD_108780 | JGI IMG/M metagenome (GOLD analysis project Ga0164241, IMG submission 108780) | Backyard soil microbial communities from Emeryville, California, USA - Original compost - Back yard soil (BY) | ecosystem: Environmental > Terrestrial > Soil > Unclassified | place: USA... | reverse complement strand
CTACCAGCGTGCGTTCGCCGACCTGCTCGAGGAGACCGCCGGCGACCCGGACGGCCGGCCGCTCCCGCCGCTGGCCGCCGAGGGACTCGTCGGCGCGATCTACGACCTCGTGTACAAGCGCATCGCCCAGGACCACGCCGACGAGCTCCCCGACCTGCTCGAGGACCTGTTCAGCTTCTCCCGCTCCGTCCTCCTCCCCGCAAGCCCTCCCACCGCCTGAGGCACCCACGATGCGCAATCCCACGCACCAGGACCCCACCACCCTCGCCGCCTACCAGCGCTCGCTGGACCGCGTCTTCGGGCAGAGCCGCGAGCTCCTCGCCGGCGCCCCGACGTGGCAGGCCGGCCTCTTCCACTCGGTGCGCGCCTGCTACGGCGAGATGCGCGCCCATCCCGACGCGCTGCACCTGCACTTCGTCGCCACCACCCGCGACGCCGGCGTGCAGGCGATCCGCACGCGCCACCGCGACCGGCTGATCGCCCTGCTCGACGAGACGCGGGCCGATGCGCCGCCCCCGCTCCACGCCGAGCTGATGCTGAGCATGATCCACACCACGCTGCGCCGGCAGATCGTGGAGCGCCAGGCGCCACTGGACCTCGACGACGCCGAGCAGACGTTCGCCCGCCTGCTCTTCCTGTACGAGGCGCCGCAGGCCGCCTGAGCGGCGCCTCGGGCCGCCGGTCGCCGCGGTGGCGGAGCGGGTCGTTGGCACATTCGTCGCCCTATGCGCGACGAATGTGCCAAGCACGCAGCTGCCGGCGGCGGGCGTCGGCCATCACGAGCGCGCTGATCGGCGCCGTCGCCGAGGCCGCCCGCCTCACCGCCGAGTGGGCCGTGCCGCTCACCGCCTGGCCGGATAGGGTCGGCGCCCCATGGAGCTGCTCGCCTCCCGGTTCATCGCGCACGGGGATCCCCACGAGGACGAGGTCGTCTACCCACTGCCCGCCCCGTGGTGGAGCCGGCCGTACGAGTACGCCTGGGCCGCGCGCCTGGTGCGGCCCACCGACGTGGTGCTCGACGTGGCCTGCGGGGTCTGCCACCCGTTCAAGTTCCAGCTGGCCGAGCTGGCGGCCGAGACGCACGCGTGCGACGCCGACCCGCGGGTGACGTCGCCCGAGGCGATCCTCGCGGACATCGCGGAGTCGGCCGGCGCGCAGGCCGCGGCGGGATTCGACCGGGCGCGGCTGGCCCAGGTCCGGCTCCAGGCCTGCGACATGACCCGCATGCCCTACGCCGACGGCGCGTTCGACCGGGTCTTCTGCATCTCGGTCTTCGAGCACCTCGCGCCGCTGGACCAGCTCCGGGCTCTGCTCGAGCTCAGGCGCGTGCTCGCGGACGACGGCCTGATCGCGCTCACCCTCGACCACCCGACCGTCGACCTGGAGCGCCTGCGCCGCCACCTGGAGGTCACCGGCCTGCGGTTCGCCGGCGACGTCGACCTCTCCATCCCCCCGGACGCCATCGCCTCGTCGTACTGGGGTCCCGAGCTGCGCTGCGTGCGGCTGGCCCTCCGAAAGGACCCGGCGGCCGGCCGCTGATCCGGAACTCGTGTCGACCTACCGCTCCGCGTGCTTGGCCTTCCACCGCCGCTGCCGGCGGCGGGCGTCGGCCATCACGAGCGGCAGGAGCCGCAGGCCCAGGCCCGGCGCCGCGTCGTAGAAGCGCAGGATCGGCCCGCGCCAGCGCGGCATCACCGTCACCGGCTTGGGCCGGTCCAGGAGCTGCACGGCACGGGCCGCCACGTCGGCAGGCTGCAGCAGCACCCCGGTCCACGACGCCGCGGCCTCGGGATCGTCGACCTTCGCGAAGAGCATCGGCGTCCAGATCCCGTCGGGGCACAGCGCGCTGACCCGCACGCCGCGCTCGCCGGCCCGGCGCAGATCCGACTGCGTGCCGATGCTGAAGGCGATCGCCGCGTGCTTGGTCGCGGAGTACAGCGTCTGCCCTGGCGCGGCCACGAGCCCGGCCAGCGACACGACGTTGACCACGTTCCCCGCGCCCGCCGGCCGCATCAGCTCGAGGGCGGCGAGCGTGCCGTTGATCGTGCCCAGCGCGTTGATCTCGAAGGCGGTGCGCCGCTGCGCCTCGTCCTGGTCCCAGCCGGAGCCGGTCGGCAGGATGCCCGCGTTGTTCACCCACACGGCCAGCGTCCCGGCCCGGCGCGCCGTCTCGCGTGCCGCCGCGCGGCACGCCTCGCCGTCGCAGACGTCCAGCACGGAGGCGAAGGAATCGCCCCCGCACGCGACGGCGACGGCCTCGGCCGCCACGCCGTCGACGTCGGTGACGTGCACCGGGTGGCCGCGGGCGGCCAGGGCCAGCGCGATCTCCCGCCCCAGGCCGCGCCCGGCGCCGGTGACGAGCGCGCCGCCGCGGGCGCTCACGCCGACGTCCCCGCGGTGGCCGCGTCGGCCGCGGCCAGGTCGTACGTCCCGTGGTCGCTGCCCAGCCCCTGCACGACGAACGAGGCGGCCGCGCAGCCCAGCCGCGCGGCGTCGAGGCGGCTGCGACCGAGCGTCAGCCCGCGGATGAAGCCGGCGGAGAAGGCGTCGCCGCAGCCGCTGGTGTCGACCGCCTCGACCGCCAGCGCCGGCACGGCCCGCTCGGTGTCGCCGTCGACGATCACCGCGCCGTCCGCGCCCCGGGTGGCGACCACGCAGCCGACGCCGCGGGCGACCAGCGCACGGCAGCCCACGACGAGGTCCGTCTCGCCGGTGAGGCCGAGCACCTGCTCGTCGTTGGGCAGCAGGAAGTCCAGGTGCGGGAGCATCGGGGCGATCCAGTCGAGGATCTGGCCGGCCTGGTCGCCGGGCGCGAGCAGGTCCGCGGACGTCGTCGTGCCGTGCTCGCGAGCGAACGTGAGGATGCGCGCGGCGGCCTCGCCGCCCATGAACTCGGGCGCGCCCAGGTGCAGATGAGCTGCCTCGGCGATGGCGTCCCACGGCGCGTCGTCGGGCCCGTACGTGCCGTTGGCGCCGACCACGTGGAACGCGGGCCGGGAGCCGTCGGGGCGGATCGGCAGCACGCTGGCCGACGTCTGCACGTCGGCCCGCCGCACCAGCAGCCCGGTGTCGACGCCGTCGCGCTCCAGCAGCCCGAGGAGCATGTCCGCGAGGGGGTCCTCGCCGACCGCGCCCGCGCTGCGGACCGGGGCGCCGAGCTTGGCCAGCACCAGGGCGGTGCCGCCCGCGGTACCGGCCGCGGTCATGCGGATCTCCTCGACCAGCTGCCCGCCCTGGCCGGCCGGGATCTCCTCCACGGGGCGGACCAGGGTGTCCAGGACGTGCACGCCCAGGCAGATGACCGTCGTCTCGTCGCTGCTGCTCATGACTGCTCTCCGTCGTTCGTCGCCGATCGGGTGGTGCCGTAGCCGCGGGCGACCACGGCGTCGATGACGGCCTGGCGGTCGGCCGCGTCGAGCACGCGGGGCGAGCCCACCTGCACGGCGCGCCAGTACAGCTCGGCCGACCGTTCGAGGAGCTCGGTGGCGGCGACCGCCGCGTCGAGGTCGTGCCCCACGGCGACCGTGCCGTGGTTGGCGAGGATCGCCGCCGTCCGGCCGTCGAGCGCGGCGAGCACCGCCGCGGCCAGCTCGGGCGTGCCGAACGTGAAGTACGGCGCGACGCGCACGGGCCCGCCGAGGGCGACCATCTCGTAGTGGACGCACGGCAGCTCGTCGAGCACGCAGCCCAGCGCGGTGGCGACCGGCGCGTGGGTGTGCACGACCGCCCCGGGCGGGTCGGGCCGCACGTGGATCCCCAGGTGCAGGTCGATCTCGGAGGTCGGGGCCAGGCCGCCTTCGAGGACGACGCGGCCGTCGAGGTCGACCACGGTGACGTCCTCGGCGCGCAGCGTCCCCAGCACCGCGCCGGTCGGCGTCAGCGCGACGTGATCGCCGGCGCGCAGGCTGACGTTGCCCGCCGTGCCGGGCACGAGGCCGGCGGCGGCCAGGCGCTGGGCGGCGGCCGCCACGTGGGTGCGCTCGGCGAGCAGGAAGTCCGGGGGTTGCAGCTCCATGATGGGCACCGTAACATGAATCAGAGTTCATATTCACCAGTTCCCCGCTTCCGTGCCCGACACCATCGCCCCCACCGTCCCCGCTCCGCGCGTCCGCCGCGTGCCCCAGCAGCAGCGCAGCCGCGACAAGCTGCGCCGGGTCATGGAGGCCGCCGACGCCGTGCTCGCCGCCGAGGGCGCCGGTGCGCTGTCGATGACCCGGGTCGCGGAGGAGGCGGGCGTCGCGGTGGGCTCGATCTACGCCTACCTCCCCGACAAGGAGGCGATCGTCGAGGCGCTCGCCCTCGCGTACTGGACCGGCTTCGCCCAGGCGGTCGAGGCGGTCGCCGACGCCGACGTGCTGGCCCCCTCGGCCGCACCGACCGACGTGGTCTTCGACGCCCTCGCCGCCTGCTTCCGGGACGAGCCCGGGTTCCGCGCCCTCTGGTACGGCGGGCTGCGCACCGAGCGGGTCCGCGCGGAGACGCGCGCCGTGCGCGGGGAGGTGGCCGGCACGGTGGCCCGGATGCTCGCCGCGCACCGGCCCGGCACCGGCGCCGCGGACCGCGACGCGGCCGCCGAGACGCTCGTCCTCGTCGGTGACGGCCTGCTGCGCGAGGCGTTCCGGCGCGATCCCGCCGGCGATCCCGCCCTCCTCGCCGAGGGCCGGATCGTCCTGCGGGCCTACGTGGCCGCCCGGCTCTAGACGGCCGCGACCTCGTCCAGCTTCGGGTAGTCGGTGTACCCCTCCGCCCCGCCGCCGTAGAACGTCGCGTTGTCCGGCTTGTTCAGCTCCGCGCCGTGCTCCAGCCGGGCCGGCAGGTCGGGGTTGGCCAGGAACGAGCGGCCGTAGGCGACGAGGTCGATGCGGCCGTCGGCGACCATCGCGTCGGCCTCGGCCACGTCGAACTCGCGGGTGAAGCCCTGGTTGGCCATCAGCGTGCCGGCCCACCGCTCCCGCGCCTGATCGAGCACCGGGTACCCGGCGTGGGGCGAGCTGTCCAGCACGTGCAGGTACATCAGGTCGTACGGCGCGAGGGCGTCCAGGAGGGCGTCGTACGTCTCGCGGGTGCCCGTCTCCTCGATGCCGTTGACGGCGTGCCCGGGCGAGATGCGGATGCCGACGCGATCGGCGCCGATCGCGGCGCTCACCGCGTCCACGGTCTCGACGACGAACCGGATCCGGCCGGGGACGTCCGTGCCGTAGCCGTCGGTGCGCTGGTTCGTGTTGGGGCTGAGGAACTGGTGCAGGAGGTAGCCGTTGGCGGCGTGGAGCTCGACGCCGTCCGCCCCGGCGGCGACGGCGCGGCGGGCGGCCTGGACGTAGGTCTCACGGACGGCGGCCAGCTCGTCGGCGGCGATCTCGCGCGGCAGGACGTAGTCGACCTGGCCGTCGGCGGTGATGACCTGGCCGGGGGCCTGGACGGCGGAGGGAGCGATCGGCTGCTCCCCCGTGAACGCCGGGTGCGCGACGCGGCCGCAGTGCATGAGCTGGATCACGAGCTTGGCGTCGCCGGCCGCGTGCACGGCGTCGGCGACGAGCGCCCAGCCGGCCTGCTGCGCGTCGTCGTGCAGCCCCGCGATGTCCAGGTAGCCCTGCCCGTTGGCCGCCGGGTGCGTGCCCTCGGTGACGAGGATCGCCGCGGACGCGCGCTGGGCGTAGTACTCGGCGTTCAGCGGCCCCGGAACGGTGCCCTTGGCCCGGTTGCGGGTCAGCGGCGCCATCGCGACGCGGTGGGGCAGGCGCAGGGCGCCGCGCTCGTAGGGCTCGAAGAGATGCGGGTGGGCCACCGGAGGTTCCTGACGTTCGAAGGGAGAACAAGTTGCGTGCGCAACTTCTTGCTTCGAAGGCTATCGAACTTCGATCAGCCGGTCCGCAGGGCCTGAACCCGCGGGACGTTCTCCACATTCCTCCCACCCCCCGGGAGGGATGTGGAGAACGTCAGGGGGTGCGGGCCAGCCTGGCCGCACGAGTGACAGCTGAGTACCGCATAGCGGGAGCGAGCTGTCACTCGTGGTGCAGTTCAGCCCGCCGCCAGCGCCGCGTCGATCGCGTGCGCATAGGGGGCGACCTCCAGGGCGTCCGCTTCCGCGTCGACCGGCGCGAGCGTCCCGCCGGTCGGCCCGACCAGCACGGTCGGCGTGCCCTCGACACGGTCGCGCACGGCGAGGCGGTCGGCGGTGGCGACCAGCCCCTGGGCCTTGGCGCCCGCGGCGTCACGCGCGGCCCGGGCGGCGTCCAGACCGGGAACGGCGCTCGCCAGCCCCGCGAGGTACGCGGACGTCAGGTAGCCGCTGCCCTCCTGCCCCTGGTTGGCGTAGAGCAGCGCGGTCACGTCGAACATGCGGTCCTGGAAGCCCGCCGCGTTGAGGTACCGCGCGCCGCGCTGGGAGTCGGTGAGCCCCGGGTACGGGTTGTCGAGGAAGTGCAGGGTGCGGTACTCGTAGCGCACCTTCCCGGGCCGGACGTAGTCCTGCACCAGGGTGGGGAACACATCGTTGGCGAACGCCTTGCAGATCGGGCACTGCGGGTCGACGTACTCGACGACGGTGACCTTCGCCTCCGGCTCGCCGAGCGTGGTGCCGTGCTGGGGGATGCCGTCGAGCATGGCCCGCATCGCGGGCACCCCGGCGACGTCGCCGTCCCCCACCCCGGAGGACCCGTCCTTCCCGCTGCCGCTCAACGCGATCAGGACGATGGCGACGACGGCCGCCGAGCCGAGCGCGCCGAGCAGGACGGTCAGGCGGCGCCGGCGTGTCTGGCGAACGGCCGCTCGCTGCTCGGCCTCCTGCCGCGCCGCGCGGGCGGCGGTGCGTCGTTCCTGCTTGGTGGGGCCGGTGGGATGCGCCATGCCGTCATCCTACTACAGCCGTAGGCGATAGCTCCGACGAGCACGGCGAAGAGCGGCAGCTGCGTGGTCAACGTGGCCACGTCGACCGCCCCGCGACGCACCAGCCACTGGGCGCACGCGACCCCCGACGCGAGGAGCACGAGGGAGATCGCCCCCTGCAGGACCGCGCGGCCGGGGACGAGGCGACCCGGCGGACGGCCCATCAGCTGATCGACGCGCTCCGGAGCGACGGCGGGCCCGGCCGGATCCCCCGGTGCCGTCACGGCGGTCAGCGCGGAGGCCAGCGGTCCGCGGCGGCCGTTCGACGCGGCGATCGCGGCCTCGTCGGCGCCGAGCTCGGCCACCGTGGCGTAGGCGCCGTGCAGCGGGCGGAGCACCGGGACGAAGAACAGCGCCCGGGCCCCCGCCTGCACGACGGCCAGGCGCAGGGGATCGCGGGTGCGGCGGTGATGCTGCTCGTGCGCGAGGACCGCCGCGAGCTGCTCGGCGCCGAGGGCCGCGACCAGGCCGGTCGACACGTAGACGCGCGGGCGCAGCAGCCCCGCGCAGAACGCCACCGGCTCCCGGCCGGCGAAGACGCGCACCCCCGGCCCGTGCTCCGGACCGGCGACCGGCGCCAGGGCCCGCAGCAGCCGCCGCTCGGCCCGCAGCGCACGCAGGAGCGAGCGGCCGCCGATCGCCGCCGCGAGCAGCCCCAGCGCCGCGAGCCCCAGCACGAGCAGCGCCGGCGGATCCAGCCGCAGGCAGTCGGCGAGCATGCCCGCCCCGGGCGTGCAGACGCCCCGCCGCACCGAGGCGACCGCGGCGAGCAGTCCGAGGACGACGAGCACCGCCGCCACGCCGAGGACGGCGAGCACCGCCCAGAACGTGCGGGTCGCGCGCCGCCGCGCCGCGTCCGGGCCGGCGGCGCCGCGTGCGTCAGTCCTCCCGCGCAAGGCGCTCCAGCTCCTCCCGGCGCCGCGGGTCCAGGCCCGCGACGCGCTGCGCGAAGTAGGCGACGGCGGCGTCGCCGTGCTTGGCCAGCAGCTCCTCGACCTCCACCGGGGCCCGGGCCGCGTGGTAGTCCTCCGCGCTCACGGTGGGCGCGTACCGGACCGACTTGCCGGCGCGCTCGCCGGTGAGCAGCCCCTTGCCCTGCAGCCGCACCATCGTGGTCTGGAACGTCGTGTAGGCCAGCGGTGGGTCGCGGTCGGCGTTGAGCCGGTCCGTCACGTCGCGGACCGTGGTGCCGGGATCGGCGAGCGCCCAGACGGCGCCCATCACCTCGAGCTCGAGCCCGTCCAGGGGCGGGGGAATCGCGACCATCGCCCCAGGGTAGCCGATCTCCTACACGTGTCGTAAAGATTTCCGGCCCGGCCCCCGAGGGGTTCTCCACATTCCTCCCACCCCTCGGGAGCAATGTGGAGAACGTCGGGGGTGGGCGGCGCGTGAGGCCCGGGTGCAGGGGGCATACCCTGAGGACCGTGCCCGTCGCGTACCGCGAACACGCCCCGCCCCCGGCCCTGGCGCCCGTGGTGGCCTGCCTGTGGGAGCACGAGCCCGGCGCCGAGCACGTCCAGCGCGTGATCCCCGACGGCTGCGTCGACCTGATCTGGCTGGCCGAGCGCGAGCTCGTGGTCGCCGGCCCCGACACCGCCGCGCGCACCGTCGCGCTGCCCGCCGGCGCGCGCTCCTCGGGGATCCGGCTGCGCCCCGGGGCCGCCGGCGCCGTGCTCGGCCTCCCCGCCTGCGAGCTGCGGGACCGGGAGGTCCCGCTCGAGGACGTGTGGGGCGCGAGCGTCGCCCCGCTGCGCGAAGCGATCGCGACCGCCGCCCCCACCCGGCGGCTCGCGCTCCTGAGCGCCGCCGTCGCCGGACGCCACGCCGCCCCCGACCCGCTGGTCGCCGCGGCCGCGCGCCGCCTCGGCCGTCCCGGGACGCGGATCGCCGACGTCGCCGCCGATCTCGGCGTCGGCGAGCGCCGGCTGCACCGCCGCACCCAGGCCGCCGTCGGCTACGCGCCCAAGGTCCTGGCCCGGGTCGCCCGTCTGCGCCGGCTCGTCACCGTCAGCGCCGACGAGCCGCTCGCCGCCCGGGCCTACGCCGCCGGCTATGCGAGCCAGGCTCACATGGGCGACGAGGTGCGCCGCCTGACCGGCCTGACCCCCGTCCGATTCCTGGAAGACGCCGCGCTGACCGCCGCCTAGGCTGCGTCGCATGCGCACCGACGTCGCCGCCGCCGAACGATTCATCCTCTCGAGCGCCCGTCTGCTCGACCGCCACCGCGCCGCCGTGCTGCTCCACGGCGCGCCCGCCGCGCCCGTCCTGGACGCGCTGCGCGCCTACCGCAACCCCGACGGCGGCTTCGGCCACGCGCTGGAGCCCGACGTCCGCGGCCCCGGGAGCGAGCCGACCGCCGCCCTCCACGCCCTCGAGGTGCTGGCCGGCGTGGACGCGCTCGACGACCCCATGGTCGACGGCGTGCACCGCTGGGTCGGCACGGTCGCGCTGCCCGACGGGGGCGTGCCCTTCGTCGTGCCCGCCACGGCCGCCTCCCCGCACGCGCCGTGGATGGTCCCGAGCGACGGCGGCTCGCACCTCACGTTCGCCCTCGCCGGCCTGCTCCTGGAGGCGGGCACCGGCGGCGACCCGTGGCGGGACCGGGGCGTCGCGTGGTGCTGGGACCGGCTGGAGGACGACGAGTCGCTGCCCGCCTACTCCGTGAAGTTCGCGCTCGGGTTCCTGGACCGCGTCCCCGACGAGGAACGGGCCCAGGCGGCGATCGAGGCCCTGCGCCCGCGCATCGGCGCCGACGGCACGATCGCGGTGGAGGGCGGCACCGAGGACGAGCGGCTCCGCCCCCTCACGCTCTCCGCGCGGCCCGGGGCCCGCAGCCGCGCGCTGTTCACGGCTGAGCAGATCGAGGCCGACCTGGACCGCCTGGAGGCCGACCAGCAGGACGACGGCGGCTGGACGTTCGACTGGCTCGCCTGGTCGGCGGGCCAGGAGAACGAGTGGCGGGGCGCGCTCACGCTGCTGGCCCTCATCACGCTGGCCGCCCACGGGCGCATCGCCGTGCCGCTCGGCGACTGAGCGGCCCACCGGGCCGCCCGGCCGACCGCCGACCCTGAGGACAACCCCCGCCCGTCCTGCGGCTGGACCCAGGGCGCGATCGGGGTGCGGGCCGGTCCAGGAGAGGCCGGGACGCGCCAGCGACAGGCCGTCCGGGCGGTGGGAGCGTGGCGGACATGCCCTCCTCCCGCTCCGCCTCCCCCTCTCCGAGCGCCGATCCCGGCGTCCTCTCCCGCCTCGTGCGCGGCGCCGCCCGCCTCGCCGAGCGACGCCCCAAGACGATCATCGCGCTGTGGCTGCTGCTCGTCGTCGGCTGCGTGATGGCCGGCTCGCTGGCCGGCACCCAACAGCTCACGGACTCCCAGGCCGGCGTCGGAGAGTCGGCCCGCGCCGACGCCCGCGTCGAGCGCTCCGGCCTGCGCGACCCCGCCGCCGAGAGCATCCTCGTGCGCTCCGCCGATCCTGCGCGAACCCGCGCCGCGGTCGCCGCGCTGGAACGCAGGGCGGGAGCGCTGCCGTCCGTCGCCGCCGTGCACGGTCCGCGGGACGCCCCCGAGCTGGCGCGGGACGGCGGCCGCACCGCGCTCGTCCAGGCCACGCTGCGGGGCGATCCCGACGACGCGGCCGACCACGTCGTCCCGCTCGTGAGCGCGGTCGCCGCGGTGCAGGCCGCCCACCCGGGGACCCGCCTGCAGCAGGCCGGGGACGGCACCCGGGCCAAGAGCTTCGACGCGGTCATCCAGGACGACCTCCAGAAGGCCGAGCTGTACTCGGTGCCGCTGACGCTGCTCATCCTCGTGCTCGCCTTCGGCGCCCTGGTCGCCGCGTCCGTCCCGCTGCTGCTCGGCCTCACCTCGGTCGCGGCCGCGCTCGGAGCGCTCGGACTCGTCTCCCAGATCGCCCCGAACAGCGAGTCGACCGCGTCGCTCGTCGTCCTCATCGGCCTGGCCGTGGGCGTCGACTACTCCCTCTTCTACATCCGCCGCGAGCGCGAGGAGCGGCGCGCGGGCCGGGACGCCACCGCGGCCCTCGACGCCGCCGCCGCGACCGTCGGCCGGGCGATCCTCGTCTCGGGGATGACCGTGATGGTCGCGCTCGCCGGCCTGCTCATCACCGGCCTGGCCGACTTCGTCTCGATGGGCCTCGGCACGATCCTCGTGGTGCTGATCGCGGTGATCGGCTCGCTCACCGTGCTGCCCGCCGTCCTGGCCCTGCTCGGCGATCGCATCGACCGGGGCCGGGTGCCCGGCTACCGGTGGATGCGCGAGCGCCGCGCCCGCCGCGTGGCCGCCGCCGCGGCCGTCACCACGCACGGCCCGCCGCCGGTCGGCCTGTGGGCCCGCCTGGCCCGTGCGGTGACGCGGCGCCCCGGCGTCGCGCTCGTCGTCTCCGTCGTCCTCCTCGGCGCCCTCGCCGTCCCCGCGGTCGGCATGCGCACCGGCAACATGACCTCGGGCGACGCGCCCAAGGACCTGCCCGTCGCCCAGGCCGGCGCCGCGATCGAGCGGGCGTTCCCGGGCGCGCCGGGCACCGCCGAGCTCGTCGTCGAGGGCCACCGGCTGGACGCGAAGGCTGCCCGCACGCCGCTCGCCGCCCTCGGCGCGCGTGCCCTGAGGACCACCGGCGGACGGGGCCGCGTCAGCGTCGACGTCTCCCGCGACGGGCGCACCGCGCTGATCGGCGTGCCGATGCCCGAGCGGGGCACGCAGGCCGGCAGCCGCACCGTCGCGGACCTGCGCGACGACGTCGCGCCGACCGCCACCCAGGTCCCGGGCGCGACGGGCGCCGCGCTCGTCACGGGCGAAGCGGCGGCCAGCGCCGACTTCTCGGACCGCCTCGCCACGGCCACGCCGCTCGTGATCGCGTTCGTGCTGGGGCTCGGCTTCCTCCTGCTCCTCCTCACGTTCCGCTCCGCGCTGCTCGCCGCCGCGATGATGGGGCTGAACCTGCTGTCGATCGGCGCGGCCTACGGGATCCTCGTCCTGGTCTTCCAGCACACGTGGGCCGAGGGGCTGCTCGACTTCACCTCGACCGGCACGGTCATCTCGTGGCTGCCGCTGTTCACGTTCGTGATCCTGTTCGGGCTGTCGATGGACTACACGGTGCTCGTGCTGGAGCGGATCCGGGAGGCGCGCCTGCACGGCGCCCGCCCGCGCGACGCGGCGGCCGAGGGCGTCGCCGCCACCGCCGGGACGGTGACGAGCGCCGCGATCGTGATGATCGCCGTGTTCGCGGTGTTCGCCACGCTGTCGCTGATCAACTTCAAGCAGCTCGGCATCGGCCTCGCGGCGGCGGTGGCCATCGACGCCACCATCGTCCGCGGCGTCGCCCTGCCCGCGGTGGTCGCGCTGATCGGGGACCGGTGGCGCGTGCGTCCTGCGCGGCGGGCGCGCGATACGGGGGAGAACCCCCGCACCGCCGACCGGGAGCCCCGATTGGCAGCGGCCGCCCGATGAGGCAGGCTGTGACGACGATGTCCGTCCCCGCCCCCACCGTTCCCGCCGCGCCCGTGGGCCCTGCGCCCGCGGTCCCCACGGGGGCGGTGGACGCGCCCCGTGCCCCCTGGGCCCGCCGGTGGCGGACGCGGATCCAGGCCTGGTCGGCTCGGACGCTGGTCCTCAACGGCGCGGTGGCCGGCGGCGCCGTGGCGATCTGCCTGTTCCTGTGGGCGGTGACCGGCGCCGGCACGTTCTGGCCCGGCTGGGTCGGCTTCGGCTTCGCGCTCGCGCTCGGGCTGCAGCTCGCCCTGGCCCGGATCCTCCTCGTGGAGGACGGCCGGGTCCGGTGGCTGCTGCTCACCGCCGCGTTCCTGGCCGCCGACTGCGTGCTGAACGTCGCGCTGTGGGCCGGGAGCGGGATGGGCACGTTCTGGCCGATCTGGATCGTGCTCGGGTCCCTCGTATGGCTGACCGTGCAGGCGATCGTCGCCTACCACGACCGGCTGCTCCCCTCCGACGACCACCGCGGTCTGCTGCTGCGCATCGAGCAGCTCACACGCACGCGGGCCGGCGCCGTCGACGCGGAGGCCAGCGAGCTGAACCGGATCGAGCGGGACCTGCACGACGGGGCCCAGGCCCGGCTCGTGTCGATGACGATGAGCCTCGGGCTGGCCCGCGAGCACCTCGACGACGACCCGGAGCGCGCCCGCGCGCTGATCGACGAGGCGCGCGACCAGGCCCGGCTCGCGATCGGCGAGCTGCGCGACCTGGCCCGCGGGATCGCCCCGCCGATCCTCCTGGACCGGGGGCTGGAGGCGGCGGTCCTGGCCCTGACCGGCCGCGGACCGATCCCCGTCAACGTCCACACGAGCGGTGGCGGACGGGCGACGGAGCCGGTGGAGCGGGCCGCGTACTTCGTCGTCGCCGAGGCGGTGGCGAACGCGACCAAGCACGGCGCGCCGACCGCGGTCGAAGTGGAGGTGCGGCGCAAGCCCGAGCTGCTCGTGGTGCGCGTGCGCGACGACGGCCGCGGCGGCGCCGACCCGGCCGGGTCCGGCCTCGGCGGCCTGCGCCAGCGCACCGAGGCGCTCGACGGCGAGCTGGTCGTCGCCAGCCCGGCGGGCGGCCCGACCGTGGTGGAGGCGAGGTTCCCGTGCGCGTCGTGATCGCCGAGGACCTCGCGCTGCTCCGCGAGGGCCTGCAACGGCTGCTCGAGGACCGCGGCTTCGAGGTCGTCGCGGCGGTCGGGGACGGCGACGCGCTCGTCCGCGCCGTCGTCGGCCACAAGCCGGACATCGCGGTGGTCGACGTGCGGATGCCGCCGACGTTCCGGGACGAGGGGCTGCGCGCGGCGCTGGTGGCCCGCGAGCGGCTGCCCGGCCTGGCCATCCTCGTGCTCTCCCAGTACGTCGAGCCGACGTACGCGGCGGAGCTGCTGGCCGACGGCCGCGGCGGCGCCGGCTACCTGCTCAAGGAGCGGGTCAGCGACGTCGGGGACTTCGTCGACGCGCTGCGCCGCGTGGCCGGCGGCGGCACCGCGCTGGATCCCGAGGTCGTCGCCCAGCTCGTCGCCCCCGGCCGCCGGCCCGACGGGCCGCTCAACGAGCTGACGCCGCGCGAGCTGGAGGTCATCGGCCTGATGGCCGAGGGCCGCTCCAACAAGGGCATCGCCGACGCGCTGGTGGTCACGCCGGGCGCGGTGGAGAAGCACATCGCGGCGATCTTCGGGAAGCTCGGCCTCGCCACCTCTCCCGCCGACCACCGCCGCGTGCTCGCCGTGCTGCAGTACCTCCAGGACGGCTGAGCCCGCCGAGCCGGCACGCCGCCGGTGCTAGAACATCCCCATGCGCGCGATGCTGCTGGACGGACCGGGAAAGCCGCTGCGAGCCGCCGAGGTGCCCGACCCGGTGCCGGGCCCAGGCCAGCTCCTGCTCCGCGTGCGCGCCTGCGGCGTGTGCCGGACCGATCTGCACCTGGTCGACGGCGAGGTGCCGGCCGGGCACTTCCCGCTGATCCTCGGCCACCAGATCGTCGGGGAGGTGGTCGGCGAGGATCGGCGCGTCGGGGTGCCGTGGCTCGGCGAGACGTGCGGCGTCTGCCTGTACTGCCGGTCCGGCCGCGAGAACCTGTGCGACCGCCCGATCTTCACGGGCTGCGACCGGGACGGCGGCTACGCGGAGCTGGCCGTCGCTGACGAGCGCTTCTGCTTCGCCCTGCCCGACGGCTGGGGCGACCTGGAGGCCGCGCCCCTGCTCTGCGCCGGCCTCATCGGTCACCGCGCGCTGCGCATGGCGGGCGACGCCGAGCGCCTGGGCCTGTACGGCTTCGGCGCCTCCGCCCACATCGGCGCGCAGGTGGCGCTGCATCAGGGCCGCCGGGTCTACGCGTTCACCAGGCCGGGCGACACCGAGAGCCAGGCGTTCGCCCGCTCGCTCGGCGTCACCTGGGCGGGCGGGACGGACGAGGCGCCGCCCGAGGAGCTGGACGCCGCGATCGTGTTCGCCCCCGCCGGCGAGTTGGTGACCATCGCCCTCGGGCACCTGGCCAAGGGCGGCGTCGTGGTCTGCGCCGGCATCCACATGAGCGACATCCCGTCGTTCCCGTACGAACGGCTGTGGGGCGAGCGCGTGATCCGCTCGGTCGCCAACCTCACGCGGCAGGACGGCACCGAGTTCCTGACGCTCGCTCCGCAGGTCCCCGTCCGCACGACCGTCACCACCTACCCGCTGGACGACGCCCAGCGCGCGCTCGACGACCTGCGCGCCGGCCGGCTCGAGGGCGCCGCGGTCGTCGTCCCGGGCTGAGGTGGGCGGGCCGCCGGCGGCCCCGGGCGCGCTAGCTGTCCTGCCTGCGGACTTGGTGAACGGTTGATGGAGGTGTCCGGCCTCTTTCGGAAGGTGTGGTCAGCGACGACTCACCATCTCGAAGGAGACCGGACATGGAAGACCGTAGATGCAAGCTCG
>Ga0164241_10003668_pt1 | contig 15302 bp, 13 predicted proteins | sample OricomyardsoilBY_FD_108780 | JGI IMG/M metagenome (GOLD analysis project Ga0164241, IMG submission 108780) | Backyard soil microbial communities from Emeryville, California, USA - Original compost - Back yard soil (BY) | ecosystem: Environmental > Terrestrial > Soil > Unclassified | place: USA... | reverse complement strand
GTCGACGTTGACGTGCAGCAATAGCGCATGGATGTCGAAGGGCAGGCCGTCGATCTGGCCGTCGATGGTGACGGCGGCGCGCGCCGCCGGAACGAAATCCTCGACGTCCACGCCGGCCGCCGCAAGGTCTTCGCCGACAGGCTCCACCAGATCGCGCGCGGCGAAACTTGGCAGGGTGCTGCCGTGCATCACCGCCACGTCGGGAATGTTGCCGGTGGAGTAAGTGGCCGACAGCAGGTCGTAGTAGGTGCCCCAATCGACGGTCTGCGTGACGACCTTCGCGCCGATCGAGTTCTCGGCATTGAACTTGTTGGTCATCACCTGGATGATGCCGCACTCGTCCACCGCCTTGGACAGGTCGGTCTCGGCGCCGAACTGGTTGGCGCAATCGCCGAAGAAGCGGAAGAGCGTGATCTCGGCGGCGCTTGCCGGGAGCGCGAGGCTGGCGGCGAGCACCGAGACCGCGACGGCGGCGCGAAGGCGGGTAGCACAGGTCATGGGGTTCCTCCCTTCGTTGGGCGGCCTGTCGCCGCCCGGGGTTTCTCCGGGGCCGGAGGTTCGGCCCTGGACAGGTGACGTGCGGCGCGAGGGACTACTTGCCGGCGCCCATCGCGATGCCGCTGACGATGAAGCGCTGGAAGATCAGGTAGAGGATCATGATCGGCAGGCTCGCAAACACCGCCGAGGCCATCACCGAGCCGAGCCCCTCTGACTGGGCGAAGTTGCCCTGAATCGAGGCGAGGCCAAGGGTCACGGTGTACATCGACTTGTCGGTGGCCGAGACCAGCGGCCAGAGGTAGTCGTTCCAGGCGTGCATGAAGGTGAAGAGGCCGAGGGTGGTCAGCGCCGGGATCGACAGCGGCAGCATGATCCTGAGGAAGACCTTCAGCCGGCTGGCGTTGTCGAGCTCCGCCGCCTCTTCGAGCTCGCGCGGGATTGCCTTGAAGAACTGGGTCATCAGGAACACACCCATCGGCACGGCGAGACGCGGCGTGGTGAGTGCGAGGTGGGTGTTGTGCAGATCCCAGCCGGAGAACATCGTGTGCAGCGGAATGAAGACCGCTTGTTCGGGGACCATCAGCCCGGTCAGCACCAGGATGAAAAGCACGCGCTTGCCGGGGAACTCGAAGCGGGCGAAGGCGTAGCCGGCTGTCGCCGACAGGATCAGCGTTAGAGAGGTCATGGCGAGCGCGACGATCGTGCTGTTGATCAGCCACCGCGGCACCGCCGACACCGTGAACAGGTTGACGTAGTTCTCGATGGTGAAGGGGATTGGCAACAGGCCGGCGGTCGAGCGCATCAGCTCGGTGTTCGGCTTGAGCGACATCGCCACCACCCAGACGACAGGGATCACCCAGAGCACGGCGAGAGCGCCGACGAGCAGGAGCAGGAGCCAGTCGCCGAGCCGGGAGGAGGAGCCTGCAATTGCAGTGGTCGCCATGGTCAATCCTCCTTCCGGCCGAGCCAGAGCTGCAGCATCGAGAATGCGAACATCAGCACGAAGAGCACCACCGCCATCGCCGCGGCGTAGCCGATCTGCCAGTCGCGGAAGCCGGTTTCGTAGATGTACTGGACGATCACGCGGGTGCCGTTCGCCGGGCCGCCGCCGGTCATCAGCTGCGCCTGTCCGAAAATCTGGAACTGGCCGACGATCTGCAGCACCAGTACGAGGATCGTCGTCCGCTTGATCGCCGGCAGGGTGATGCGGCGCAGCACCGTCCAGCGGGACGCGCTGTCGAGCTCGGCCGCCTCGTAGAGCTCGCGCGGGATCTGGTTCAGGCTCGCGAGGAACAGCGCCAGCGGCAGGCCCACACCCCACCAGAGCGTTGCGAACGTCAGGGACGGCATGGCCCAGAAGGGGTCCCCGAGGAAGTTGATCGGCTCGAGTCCGAGCGAGCGGAACAGATGCGCGACCAGGCCGCGATCGCCGTTAAGCACCATCTGCCAGACCAGCGTCACCACTGTGACCGAGAACACGCTGGAGCCGAAGAAGACGCCCCGCATCACGCTGCGGGCGCGCCCCGGCTTGTGCACGGCGAGCGCGAGCGCGAGCGCCAGCGCGGTCATCGCCGGGACGGTCATCGCCACGAAGGTCAGGGTGTTGCGGACCACGCGCCAGAACAGCGGGTCGTTCCACAGGTCCACGTAGTTCAGAAAGCCGATGTACTCTCGGTAGTCGCCGACCAGCTCCCAGTCGTGCAGGCTGATCCAGAAGCCCTTGAACAGGGGATAGACCAGGAAGACGAGATAGATGATCAGGAAGGGCGCGAGGAACAGGTAAGCCTGCAGCGCGTCTCCGGCGCGCAGGCTACGCTCCGGTGTTGCGGCCCGCGCGGGCTCGGTCCCGGCTACGGCGGTCATTGGACCGGCTCCGGCGCGCGGTCGTGTCTGGTGACCGCCGCCCCGTCGTGGCCGAAGACGTGCACTGTGCCGGACGGGGCCCCGAGCGTGACGTTCTCGCCGACGTGGACCGGGGTGTCGCCGCGCGCCTCGGCCACCACCTGCTCGCCGGTGGTCAGCGTGACGTAGACGAGCGACAGGCTCCCGAGATGCTCGACGACGTCGACCTCGCCCGACAGCCCTTCCCCGCCGCGGCCGACCGCCAGGTGCTCGGGGCGGATACCGACCGTCGCCTTGGCGCCGGCGCGCAGCGAGCCCGGCTCGACCCGGGCCTCAACCGTCGCGCCACCGCCGCACTCCAACGAGACCCGGCCGCCCTCGGCGCTTCGGACCGTGCCGGCGAGCAGGTTCATCTTCGGCGAGCCGAGGAAACCCGCGACGAAGGCGTTGCGTGGCCGGTGGTAGAGGTCGAGCGGCGCGCCCACCTGCTCGATGTGGCCGTCGCGCAGCACGACGATCCGGTCGGCCATGGTCATCGCCTCGGTCTGGTCGTGGGTCACGTAGATCATCGTGGCGCCGAGGCTGTGGTGCAGCTTGGCGAGCTCGGTCCGCATCTGCACCCGCAGCGCCGCGTCGAGGTTCGACAGCGGCTCGTCGAACAGGAAGACCTTGGGCTTGCGCACGATCGCGCGCCCGATGGCGACGCGCTGGCGCTGGCCGCCCGACATGTCCTTCGGTTTGCGGTCGAGCAGCTTGGTGATCTGCAGGATCTCGGCCGCCTCGTTCACCCGGCTGGCGATCTCGGCTTTCGGCGTGCCGACGTTCTGGAGGCCGAAGCTCATGTTCTCGGCCACGGTCATGTGCGGGTAGAGCGCGTAGTTCTGGAAGACCATGGCGACGCCGCGCTCGCGGGCGGGCACTGAATTGACCCGCTGCCCGTCGATGGCGAGCTCTCCGGTAGTGATCTCCTCCAGTCCCGCGATCATCCGCAGCAGGGTCGACTTGCCGCAGCCCGACGGCCCGACGAAGACCACGAACTCGCCATTCTCGATGTCTAGCGAGGCTCCGTGGATCACGGTTGCGGCCCCGTAGCGCTTGGCGACGTTCCTCAGTGCCACTCCACCCACCGCGTCGTCTCCCCTTGCTACCTCTTGCTAAAGAGGTGGTTAATATTTTTATCACGTCTAACTCACCGCCCCCCGATTCGCAATCATTTCAACGGCAATCACCGCTAATAGTGTTTACTGGCCCGCGGCCCTCGGTTAGGAGTCGAACAGACTGAAGCGTCAGGAGGCTTCCCGTGACCAGCAGCGGAAAGCGGCCCCGGATGTCGGACATCGCCCGGCGGGTCGGGGTGTCGCAGGCGACGGTTTCTCTGGTCCTGAATCGGATCCCGGGGACACGCATATCCCAGGAGACGCGCCGCCGCGTTCTCGAGGCCGCTCAGGAGATCGGATACCGCAAGGGCCCGGCGATTCAGCAGGGAGCTCGGGTGATCGGGCTGATGATCAACGAGTTGACCACCAGCCAGCACCTCGGATCGCTCCTGGACGGCGCACGCGACGAGGCGGCGGCGAACGGCTGCATCGTCGCGGTGATCGCCACGCTCGGCGACTCTGAGGTGGAGGCTGCGGCGGTGAGCTACCTGACGGCACAGCCGCTGGTCGGGATCCTCTATGCGACACTGCTCACCCGCGCCGTCACCCTGCCCGAGGCACTCCGGGCGATCCCGACGGTTTTGCTCAACTGCCACGAGGCCGGGGATCGCCTGCCGGCCGTGGTCCCCAGCGACGTCGCCGGCGGTTTCGCCGCTACGGCGACGCTGATCGAGGCCGGGCATCGCCGCATCGCCATGATCTGCAGCGAGGACTGGATCGAGGCGTCCCGCGACCGGCTGAAGGGCTATCGGCAGGCGCTCGCTACCTATGACATCGCCCCCGATGCCAGCCTTGTCGTCAAGGGCGGCTGGACGCTCGCGGGCGGGCGCGCCCAGACGCTTCGGCTGCTCGACCTGCCCGACCCGCCAACCGCGATCTTCTGCTTCTGCGACCGCGTCGCCCTCGGCGCCTACGAGGCCGCGGCAGTACGCGGCCTGAGAATCCCCGACGACCTGTCGATCGTGGGCTTCGACGACGAGAACATCGCCGCCGACATGGCGCCGCCCCTCACCACGCTGGTCCTGCCGCACGAGGATATGGCGCGATGGGCCGTCGAGCGCCTGCTCGACAGCGACGGAACCGCCGACGCCGGTCCGAGCCTCCGCCGCATCAAGATGGAGTGCCAGCTGGTACACCGCGGCTCTGTAAGCGCTCCGCCGCTCCGCCGGGTGCGCCTCGGCTGAGGCGCAGGTTGACGCCTGACCGATCGCCACGCCGCCTACCTCCCGAGCCAGCCTCCGTCAACGACGAGGATCGTCCCGTGGACGTAGTCCGAGGCGGCCGAGGCAAGGAGCCGCGGCCGCTCCGATATCCGAGGTCTCCGCGCCCGCGGCTCCTCCGCTCTCAACGTCGTCCATCAAGGCACCTCCATCCTGGCTCAATAGGCCAGCTGGGGTGTCTCAGGAAACTCTGGGGCGGGGGATCGGGTCCCAGTCGACGCGCTTCATCGGATAGAGGATGCGCTTGTCGGAATAGACCTGGCTCTTGAGGCTGAGCGCGTGCGGGTTGACCATGGCGCGGCGCTTGGGCGTGAACTCCTTGCCGCGCGCCTTGATCGTGAAGCTCGCCGCGTCGCTCTCCTCGAGGTCGATGGGCGTCATGCGAATAATCTTGTCGTCCTTCACATAGACGAAGGTCGGGCCGCCATTCCCGTTGGTGGTGTAGCGCGTGGTGCCGTCGGGCACCGGCGTGCCGTACTGCAGGCCGAGCTTGTCCATGTTGTTGATCATTTCATGGAACCACTGAGCGATGTGGTCCGGGCCGATCTGCAGGATCTGGAAGTTCTTCGCGGCGTGCGTGGCTTCGGCCCGGTCGATCGGCGGCTTGAGCAGGCGGACCGCCGTCGGAACGTCCTTGAAGATGATGCGCAGGTCGACGTCGGGGAGGACGCCCCCCTTCGATCTGATCTTGCCGTTCTCGAACCTGTACCAGCGGCCGACCGTCCCGTCCTTGGTCTGGATCTGAACGGTGGCGTTGTGCCGGCGCATGGTCACCGCCTGCTCCTTGTGCCGAAGCGCCGAAACGCTCAGCACCTTCGGCAGCGCGTAGAGAATGGTTCGCAGTATGGTGGTCTTCACGCCATGTCCTCCCGTCGCGGACCGGTTGCGGCCCTCGCATCGATTGCGGATCGAACTCCCTCACGCTCGGCCGTGCTCTTCCCGATCGAGGAAAGCCTGCGCCTGATCGCGCGTCTCGAACAGGTGCATGGCGCCGCCCCGCAGGGTCTCGCCGAGCTTCATGCGCAGGAAGGCGGAGCCGGAATAGCGCGTCACCTTGCCGTAGCGCCGGTCCTCGAGGTCCGCGACCATCGCGGCGTAGTCGGCGGCGACATCCTCGTCGAGGCGGAAGCCATCGTAGTTGACGATGACGTCCACGGGTCGCTCGAGCGGACCGCAGACGCGCTCCACCTCGGCACGGATGCGGGCGACCTCTTGCGTGGAGCGAACCCGCATGTTCTCGAAGTTGAGAAACAGCCGGTTCGCAGCCCCGTCGAGGGCCACGCGCTGGGGCAGGTCCAGCTTCAGCAGATCGGTGCGCAGATCCATCGGCTCGTCGCGGAAGATGCGGCCATCCATCTCGCGCAGCTCGCCGACGATCGGCCGGAAGCCCATTTGCGACAGGAGGTCGCGCTCGAGGTCGATCCCCGGGGCGATCTCGGCCAGGGCGAGCCCCTCGGCGGTGAGCTCGAACACGCAGCGCTCGGTGACGTAGAGGACGGGCTGGCGGAGGCGCGCGGCGCGCGCGCCGGAGAAGGTCACCTGCTCGACCGAGTCGCGGAACTTCACCGCACGGCCTTCCTGCACGATTTGGAGGCGTCCTTCTGCGATCGACGCCAGCAGGCCGCCGGCGGTCAGGGTTCCGGCAAAGACGACCCGGCGCGCGCTCTGCGAGATGTTGATGAACCCGCCGGCGCCGGCGAGCTTCGGACCGAAGCGCGACACGTTGACGTTGCCGATGCGGTCGGCTTCGGCCAGCCCGAGGCAGGTCATGTCGAGCCCGCCGCCTTCGTAGAAGTCGAACTGGTTGTTCTGCGGGATCAGGGCATCGGTGTTGATGGCTGCGCCGAAGTCCAGGCCCGAGGCCGGCTGGCCGCCGATGACGCCTGGCTCGGTGGTCAGCGTCAGGTGCTGCAGGAGCCCCTCTTCCGCCGCGACGGCGGCGACGCCCTCCGGCATGCCGATGCCAAGGTTAACCACGCCGTTGACGGGCAGCTCGAAGGCGCAGCGCCGCGCGATCACCTTGCGCGCATCGAGCGGCATCGGCGGGATCGCCCCGGCGGCGCTGCGAACGCGGTTGGTGAAGCCGTGGCTGAACGGGGTGGCGTAGGTCTGCATGTGGTTCTCAGGCGAGGCGAGGACCACGGCATCGACCAGGATGCCCGGAATTACGATGTCCCGGGCGGACAACGCTCCGGCGGCCGCCATCCGCTCCACCTGGACGATCACGATGCCGCCGCAGTTGCGGACGGCCATCGCCTGGGCGAGATTGTCGAGCGTCAATGCCTCGCGCTCCATGGTGACGTTGCCTTGCTCGTCGGCGGTGGTGCCGCGGAGCAGGGCAACAGTCAGCCTCGGCGCGCGATAGAACAGCTGCTCCGTGCCGTCGAACTCGACCAGCTCGACGATCTCTTCGGTCGTAGCGTCATTGATGCGCCCGCCGCCGTGGCGCGGATCGACGAACGTCTCGAGCCCGACCCGCGTCATCAGTCCGGGCCGGCCGGCGGCAATGTCCCGGTAGAGCTGACTGATGCAACCTTGCGGCAGATTGTAGGCCTCGATTCGGCCACTGGTCGCGAGACCGCCGATCCTCGGAATGAGCCCCCAGTGACCGCCGATGACGCGCTTCAGCAGCCCGTCGTGGCCAAGCCTGTTCAGGCCACGCTCCTTGCCGTCGCCCTGGCCCGCGGCGAAGACGAGTGACAGGTCGCGGGGCGAACCGGTTTCGAGGAAGCGCTCCTCGATGGCCCGGAGCAGCTCATCGGGGACCCCGATGCCAACGAAGCCCGAGGTCGTGAGGGTGTCGCCATCCTTGACCAGGTCGGCGGCAGCAAGAGCGGAGACCAGTTTGTGGTGCATCGGCGTTTTCCCCTGCCGGCGATCCGTACCCGCTCAAGCGGCGGTCCAGCCTCCATCCACCGGCAAGGCGACCCCGGTGATGTTCTCGGCAACGTCGGTGCAGAGGAACAGCGCGACGCCGGCCAACTGCTCGACAGTCACGAACTTCTTGGTCCATTGCGCCGCGAGCAGAACGTCCCGCTTGACCTGATCCTCGGTCATGCCACGGGCCTTCGCGGTGTCGGGAATCTGCTTTTCGACCAATGGGGTCAGGACGTAGCCGGGACAGATGGCGTTGCAGGTGATGCCGTTCTCGGCGGCTTCCAACGCAATGGTCTTGGTGAATCCGACGATGCCGTGCTTCGCGGTGACGTAGGCGGACTTGAAGGGCGAGGCGACGAGCCCGTGAGCAGAGGCGATGTTGATGATGCGGCCCCAGCCACGCCTCTTCATGCCCGGCATCGCCGCGCGCGTTGCGTGAAAGGCCGAGTTCATGTTGATCGCGATGATGAGATCCCAGCGGTCGGGCGGAAACTCTTCCACGGGCGCCACCGTCTGCACGCCGGCATTGTTGACGAGGATGTCCACCGAGCCAAACCGCTGCTCGGTCGCATCGACCATGCGCGCGATCTCATCTGGCTTGGTCATGTCGGCGTCGTCGTAGACCGCGGCTGCGCCGAGCGCCTCGAGCTCCGCCCGGGTCGCTTCGATCGCGGCCGGGTCGCCGAAGCCGTTGAGAATGACGTTTGCGCCCGCCTCGGCGAAGCCGCGCGCCAGCCCGAGCCCGATGCCTGACGTCGATCCGGTGACGATTGCGGTCTTGCCCCTGAGTTCCATGGTCCCTCTTCCCAGCCGGTCAGCCCCTCGCTGGATACGCATTATATGCATAACTGTCAAGATAATATATTTTATCTTGATTCCGCGATGACCTTGTGCGATGCAGCCGCCAGGAAAATCAGGGGAGGACCACCGATGCATCCGCATCCGGCCAACACGGATTTCGACGTCATCCAGATCGGCTACGGGCCGATCAGCAAGTTCTCGGCACTTCTGCTCGATCGTATGGGCTGGAGCGTCGGCATCTTCGAGCGCTGGCAGGAGGTGTTTCCGCTGCCGCGCGCGGTCTGCATCGACCACGAGATCTATCGGGTGCTGCACGCGGCGGGGCTTGGGCCGCTGGTCGACAAGGTGACCGATCCGGCACCGGTCTATCGCTGGTTCAACGCTGAGTGGCGCGAGCTCCTGGCGATCGACTGGACGGCCGGCTCGGTGTCGGGGGGCACAGAGGTGAACTTCGTCCACCAGCCCTCGTTCGAGCGCGAGCTCGATGCCGAGGTGAAGCGGCGGAACAAGATCGACCTGAACCTCGAGTCCGAGGCGATCGCGATCCGGCAGGACGAGGACGTCGTCACCGTGACGATCCGCGACACCAAGACGGGCGCGACGCGCGACTACACCTGTCGCTACCTGCTCGGGATCGACGGCGCCAACAGCATCGTGCGCGAGTCGCTCGGGATCACCCGCACCGACAAGGGCTTCGAGGCCGACTGGCTGGTGGTCGACTTCCTGCTGAAGGACGGCCTCACGGCGAAGGACCTCGGGCTCATCGAGTGCGGCCAGTACTGCAATCCGAAGCGGCCGACCACGATCGTTCCGGGCGGCACCGAGAACGGCAAGACCTGCCGGCGCTGGGAATTCATGCGGCTGCCCCACGAGACCAAGGAGGAGATGGTCGAGGAGGCGAAGGTGCAGGAGCTGCTCGGCGACTGGATCAAGCCGGACCAGGGCACGCTCGTGCGCCACGCGCTCTACACCTTCCGCTCGCTCGTCACCGACCGGTGGCGCGACGGCCGCATCCTGCTCGCCGGCGACGCGGCGCACCTGATGCCGCCGTTCATGGGCCAGGGGATGTGCGCCGGGCTGCGCGACGTCTGGAATCTCGCCTGGAAGCTCGACAGCGTGATGAGCGGCGCCGCCGATGAGCGGCTGCTCGACACCTACGAGCCGGAGCGCAAGCCGCACGTCAGCGACGTCATCGACGCCTCGATGTTCCTCGGCTCGATCATCTGCATTCCGGACGAGAAGAAGGCCGCCGAGCGCGACCGGATGTTCCTCAGCGGCGAGGCGCCGCCGCCGGCGCCGTTCCCGATCCTCACCGACGGATTCCTCGCGCGCGATGCCTCGGGCGCGGTGATGGCGCCGGCGGGCCAGCTCTCGCCGCACGGCACCGTCCGCCACAAGGGGCGGACCGGACGGTTCGACAGCTTCGTCGCGCCCGGGCTAACCCTGATCCTGACGCCGGAGCTGCGCCTCGAGGACCTCAGCGCCCGGAGCAGGGCGACGCTCGACGCGCTGCACGTCCGCATCGTGACGGTCGCCGATCGCCGCAGCGCCACGGACGACCAGATCGCCGACACGCAGGGCCAGTTCCTGCCGTTCATGGCCGAGCGCAACATCAAGGCGATGCTCGTTCGCCCGGATCTCTACATCTTCGGCGGAGCGTCCGACGCCGACGGGCTGGACGCGGTCATCGCCGAGCTCGACCGGCAGGGCCGCGACCTTCGCCTGCTGAAGAACGAGGCGCCGGCAGCGGTCGCCTGAAGCGCTCCTTGCAAACGCTTCGAGATGCCGGCCGGCGCGCAACCCGCGCGCCGGCTCCACTGGGCGGCGCGGGCGATACGCATCACGCACGTCCATGGTCCGGTTCGACGGGACACGCCAGAAGAGGCGGGATTACTGTTCCCCGAGCTTCCGACTCAGGAGGCTTTTCGGCGCTCGATAGCCGGGTGCCGAGGTCCGAGATCGACGACTTTCGCCTCGATGAGGATGCGGGTGGTCGTCGTCATATGCTCGACGAGGAGCCGCTTGGCCGTCACGGTGTCGCGGGCGATCACCGCGTCGGCGATCGCCTTGTGTTCAGCAGCGACGTCACGGTTCTTGCGGTCGAGTGGGACGGAAACTTGCCGGTAGCGCTCGGACTGGGCGTAAAGGATCTCCCGAAGGCGCAGCAGCCACGGGCTGTCGCAGGCGGCGACCAGCGCCGCATGGTAGCGGGCGTGCGCCCGTGCCCAGGGTTCGTTGATCCGGTCGGGATTGTCGGGATCCTGCAACGGTATCCGCGACAGTTCGTAGAGCGCCGAGACGATTCCTGTCTCCCACTTCAGGTCGCCAACGGCAATCGCGCGTTCGAGGCAGTGGCCCTCGATGATGCCGCGCGTGGCGGTGAGATCCTCGAGCTCCTCCTGGCTGATCGGCGCGACCCTGAAGCCCTTCTGTGGCTCCGCCGTGACCAGTCCTTCGGACGCGAGGCGCGACAGGGCCTCGCGGACAGCGCCGAGGCTCACGCCGAGCGACTTGCAAAGGTCCGAAATCACGAGCTTTTCCCCCGGACGCAGCCGGCAGGAGATGATCGCGGCCCGCAAGCTGCGATAAGCGGTGACGGTCAGGTTCTCTACGGTCTCGCCAGCCATGGAAGCCTCCTTCGGGAACATTAGCACTGCATACGACGCAACAGGAAATATATTATCAGTTGACGGATGTATCGCGAGTGGGTAGGAAACGCAAGCAGATGGAATCCAAGGGGAGATGGCTCGATGAAGTTCCTGACCTTTGCATTGGAGGGGAAGCCAGGGCTGGCGGTGGAGACCGACGACGGGTTTCGCGGACTGCTCGCCGGGACGGACGGCTATCCCGGCGACCTGGAAGCGTTGATCGCCCAAGGCGACGCCGCGCTCCCCGATGCGGGGGCCGCCCTTGCCCGGGGCGACAGGATCGACCTCGAGCGCGTCGAATACCTACCGCCGCTGCGCAATCCGCCGAAGGTCGTCTGCGTCGGCCTGAACTTCCACGACCACTCGGCCGAAAGCGGGTTCAAGCAGCCCGACTATCCGACGATCTTCGGGCGCTTCAACTCGAGCCTGATCGGGCACGGCGCGCCGATCGTCCGACCGCACTTCTCCGAGCAGCTCGACTACGAGGGCGAGCTCGTCGCGGTGATCGGTAAGGGCGGGCGCAACATCCCGGAGGCCCGGGCGCTCGAGCACGTCGCCGGATACTCGATCTTCAACGACGGATCGATCCGCGACTACCAGTTCAAGTCGCCGCAGTGGACGATGGGCAAGAACTTCGACGACACCGGCGCCTTCGGGCCCTGGTTCATCACCGCCGACGCGCTGCCCCCGGGCTGCAAGGGCCTGAAGCTCGAGACGCGGCTGAACGGACAGACCGTGCAGAGCGCCAGCATCGACGACATGGTGTTCTCGGTCGCGCAGCTCGTCGCGATCCTAAGCGAGGCGATGACGCTGCAGGCCGGCGACGTGATCGTGGCCGGCACTCCGTCGGGGGTCGGCCTCGCGCGCAAGCCGCAGCTCTTCATGAAGGCCGGGGACGTCTGCGAGGTCGAAATCGAGGGTCTCGGTATCCTCAGCAATCCGATCGTCGACGGTCCCGCAACCGCGCGCGCCGTCGCGTAGTTCTCTTCCAAGGGGGGGAAACGAATGACCGCAATCACCGGCAGGATCGGGGTCACCAAGCGTCCCGGCGAGCTCGGCATCCATTCCATGGATACCTTCAACCTCGTGGTGCCCGACCTCAAGCAGGCGGAGGAGTTCTACAAGCCCTTCGGCCTCGACGTCCGCGAGGAGGGAAACACGCTCGGGCTCTACACCTACGGCTCGCCGCACCGCTGGGCGACGCTCAGCGAGGGGCCGAAGAAGAAGCTGAACTTCCTGTCATTCGGGGTCTTCGAGGAAGACTTCGAGCCGATCAAGCGCCGGATCGAGGAGCTCGGGATCAAGCTCCTCAACCCGCCGCGCGGCTTCGACTCCAACGGCGTGTGGTTCTACGACCCCTTCGGCGTCCTGATCGAGGTGAAGGTCGCCGAGAAGAGCTCGCCCAACGAGAAGATGGACTTTACCACCGTCTCCGTTCCAGCCGGCCAGATGGGCTCCGTGATGCGCTCGAAGCGTCCGGTCGTGCAGCCGCGCCGGCTGGCGCACGTGCTGGTCTTCACGCCCGACGTGCCCAAGGCGATCGAGTTCTACAGCCGGATCCTGGGCGTGCGCATCAGCGACCGGTCGGGCGACGGCATCTGCTTCATGCACGGCATCCACGGCTCCGACCATCACCTGATCGCCTTCGCCAAATCGAGCGCGCCCGGCCTGCATCACTGCAGCTGGGACGTGGGCGGCATCAATGAGATCGGCGTCGGCGCGATGCAGATGGCCGAGAAGGGCTTCCAGAAGGGCTGGGGCCTCGGCCGGCATGTCCTCGGTTCGAACTACTTCCACTACGTTCGCGACCCGTGGGGCAGCTACAGCGAGTATTCGGCCGACATCGACTACATCCCGCTCACCCAAGACTGGGATGCCGGGGACTATCCGCCCGAGGACTCGATCTATCTCTGGGGACCGGAGATCCCTGCCGACTTCGTCCACAACTACGAAGCGGACGACACGCCCGGCGGCGCCGCTGGCGCCCTCTGACCGCCGGAACGTCTTCCAGGACCCTTCGCCTCCGCCTCGGAACATAGACTTCTCCGAAGCCGCTCTTCGGTGCGGGCCGGCGAGACAGTCGCGCCGGCCCACAGCCAGCCTTTTCGCAGTCGAACAGCCGCAGCATGTCGCCGGCCCGGCGGCGCCGACCTCCTGCGCCGCACGGTAAAGCCACCACGCGGCGAAAGCCGGATGGTGCTCCAACTCCAGGAAAGAACCCTGAAAATGAGCGCGAAAACGGGGTGGGACACCACCTACGAATGGAAGGCCGTCGCCCTGCTGTCGTTGGGGTTCGGCCTCGTTGGCCTCGATCGCTTCATGATCCTGCCGATGTTCCCGTCGATCATGCAGGAACTTAATCTCAGCTACGGAGATCTCGGCCTGATCACTGGCATCCTTTCCATCGCCTGGGGCGTGTCGGCGCTGTTCATGGGACGCCTGGCCGACCGCGTCGGCCCGCGCTCGGTCATCATCGCGGCCATGGTGGCGTTTTCCATTCTGGTAGGCGCGAGCGGCCTCGCCACCGGCCTCGTCTCGCTCATGATCCTGCGGGCCATGATGGGCCTCGCGGACGGCGCCTACACGCCGCCGAGCATCATCGCCACCCTCGAAGCCTCGCGACCGTCTCGCCACGGCCTGAACCTCGGCATCCAGCAGATGATGCTGCCGCTCTTCGGCCTCGGCTTGGCGCCGATCATCGTCACCCAGCTGCTGCATGTCATCGACTGGCGCTGGATCTTCCCGCTCGTCTCCATCCCGGCCTCGTCATCGCGTTCCTGCTCTATCGCGTTCTGCGCAACCCGTCGCCCGAGCTGGCCGCCGAGCACACCGCGACCCACGACGCCTCAAGCCACAAGTGGACTGACGTCTTCCAGTATCGTAACGTTCCGCTGAACATGGTCGGCATGCTCTGCTGGCTCACCTGCCTGATCGTCACCAGCGCGCTTCTGCCGAACTATCTGGTGGACTATCTCCACCTCGACCTGAACCAGATGGGGCTCGTCCTCTCCGCGATCGGCATCGGCGCAAGCCTTGGCACTGTCCTGATGCCGTCGCTCTCCGACCGCATCGGACGCAAGCCGGTCATGCTGATCTCGGTCTTGGGCGCCCTCCTTTTCCTGATCATGCTGTCGAACACCGGCGCGGAGCCGGGGAAGCTGTTCTTCTACCTGTTTGGCACGCACTTCTTCAACTTCGCGCTGATCACGCTCACCGTCGGGCCCCTCAGCGCCGAAGCCGTTCCCGCGAAGCTGATGGCGACGGCCACGGGCCTCGTGATCGGGGTCGGCGAAATCTTCGGCGGCGGCGTCGCCCCCATCATCGCTGGTTTCGTCGCCGAGCACTACGGCATCCAGTACATCCTGCACCTCGCGATCGGCGGCTTGGCCGCCGGGTTATTCGTGGCGTTGGCGCTGAAGGAAACCGCCCCCGTTCGCGTCGGCGTTCCGAAGCCCGCGGCCTGACGAGTTCCGCAGCCCGGCACCCTGGCCGACAAGCCGCGGGCTCGTGAGCATCGGCTCGCGGCGTGTGGAGGGAGAGGTCAAGCCTGAACGTCCATCCTCGAAGGGAGATTCCTATGAATTCGATCCGCAGGGCAGCGTCGGTCCTGACACTCGTGGCAATGACGCTGCCGATCACCCTCGCGTCGGCCGGCGCCGCGGAGATAAAAGTGACCCTCCTCGGCACCGGAAGCCCGGTTCCCAGTCCGAACCGCTTCAGCCAGTCGACGCTGGTCGAGGCGGGCGACCAGACGCTGGTCTTCGACATGGGCCGGGGCGTCTCCATCCGGCTGGCGCAACTCGGCATCCCGCTCGGGTCGGTTGACGCACACTTCGTCACGCACCTGCACTCCGACCATCTCGACGGTCTGACCGATCTCTGGGGCACCGGGTGGCTGCCGACGCCGTTCGGATCGCGTACATCGCCGATGGTGATCTACGGGCCGGAGGGGACGGTCCCCCTTACCAGCCACCTCACTGAGGCCTTCGCCGCCGACATCAGCATTCGCCTCGCCGACGAGAAGCTGCCTCCGGCCGGAATCGCCTTCGATGCCCACGACGTGGGGCCGGGCATCGTCTACGAGAAGGATGGCGTGACCGTCAGCGCGTTCGATGTCGAGCATGGCGCGCTTATCGAGCCGTCGTTTGGCTACAAGATCGAGTACGACGGCAAGACCGTGGTGATCTCCGGGGACACCACGCGTGACGAGCGTGTCGCCCGGCAGGCGGCCGGCGCCGACTTGCTGATCCACGAGGTCG
>Ga0164241_10003667_pt1 | contig 15311 bp, 16 predicted proteins | sample OricomyardsoilBY_FD_108780 | JGI IMG/M metagenome (GOLD analysis project Ga0164241, IMG submission 108780) | Backyard soil microbial communities from Emeryville, California, USA - Original compost - Back yard soil (BY) | ecosystem: Environmental > Terrestrial > Soil > Unclassified | place: USA... | reverse complement strand
CCCTCGAGGATTTTCGCGAAGTCGCGTTTGGAGAGGCCCTGGCCCTGGGTGACCATGCAGAAGCGGTGGGCGCCCGCCGCTTCGGCGGCTTTCGCGTGTTCGAGGATCTGCTCCGGCTCCAGCATCGCGTGCATCGGCGTGTCGGCCTCGGCATAGCGGGACTGGGCGCAGAAACCGCAGTCCTCGGCGCAGCCGCCGGACTTGGCGTTGACCAGCGAACACATGTCGGTCGAGTCGCCGAAGTTCTCGCGGCGGACCTCCCAGGCGCGCTCGACCAGAGCGCCGATCTCGTCGTGGTCGGTCAGCCGCCCGTAGTCGAGGGCTTCGTCAAAGGTGATCAGAGAGGGCATGCGCGACTCTTTTCGGGGTTGAGTCCGGGGGCTGGATCGAGCGCAAGGCTAGGCGTTCGTCCGGACGCCTGGAGCCATAGCATCGGACCCATGGAGCGAACGAAAGCGCGCCGGCGGCGGTTGGCGCTCGGGGCGATGATCGGGCTTGCCGTCGGGGCCTTCGCCTTCGGCGCCGCGCTCGGCGATTCGCCCTCCTCGCCGCGAGTCGAGGTGGCGAGCACGCTGTCCGCCCCACGGCTGGCCGGCGAGCGGATCGTCGTCGGCTTCGGCGGCACCTCCGTCCCGCCCAGGCTGGAGCGGACGATCGCCGCCGGGCAGGTCGCCGGGGTGGTCCTGTTCGCGGACAACCTCCCCAGCCGTGCCGAGGGCCGTCGCCTGATCGCCCGCCTGCAGGCGATTCGCCGGCCGCCGGGCCTGCGCGACCCGCTGCTGATCATGGTCGACCAGGAGGGCGGGCTGGTGAAGCGAGTGGGAGGCGCCCCCACCGCATCGGCGGCGGAGATGGGCAAGCGCGGCGCCGGCTTCAGCCGCGAACAGGGACGGCGCACGGCGGCGAACCTGCGCGAGCTCGGCATCAACGTCGACCTCGCCCCGGTCCTCGATGTCGCCCGGCCGGACGGCACGATCGCCGCCACCGAACGCGGTTTCGGCGCCACCCCGAAGGCGGTCGTCGCGACCGCGATCCCATTTGCCGCCGGTCTGCAGGCCGGCGGGGTTGCCGCGACGGCCAAGCACTTCCCGGGCCTGGGGATGGCTCCCGAGAACACCGACTTCGCGGTGCAGCGGATCGACCTCTCGAAGCGGGAACTGCGCGAGGTCGACGAGGCTCCCTACCGCGCCTTTGCTGCGATCGGCGGCGATCTGGTGATGCTCGGCACCGCGATCTACCCGGCCTTCTCACCCGACCCCGCCGCCTTCTCACGCGTGATTGCCAGCGGCGAGCTGCGCGACCGGCTCGGCTACGAGGGTGTTTCGATCACCGACGCGCTCGACACCGTCGCGGTGCGAGCCTTCGGCGGGCCGGCGCAGGCGGGCGTGGCCGCCGCCCGTGCCGGCTCCGACCTCCTGCTCTACACCGAGCCGGCGCCGGCCGAACAGGCCTGGCGAGCGCTGGTCGCGAAGCTTCGCGCCGGCGCTCTCGAGCGCTCCGAGTTCGAGGCCGCGGCGCAGCGGGTGCTGGACTTGCGCCGCGAGCTGGCGGGCTAGGAGGGACTCCTAGAGCCCGAGGTCGTCCCAGGCGGCGTCGTCGCGAACCGCGATCGGGTCGAAGACGCGGACGCTGTCGCGGCCGCCGTCCTTGGCCGCGTACATCGCCGTGTCGGCTTCGGAGACGACCGACTCGAAGCTGGTCCGCGGGTCGTCGCCGAAGATCGCGACGCCGAGGCTGGCGGTGATCGGATCGAGGCCCCCGGACGTCGCCCGGTGCTCGCGGATCGCGGTCACGATCGAGTCGGCGACCACCCGCGCCTCCGCTGGGCTGCAGTGCGGCAGCACGACCGCGAACTCGTCGCCGCCGAGGCGGGCCAGCACGTCGCTCTCGCGGGTCCGCTGGCGCAGGACGCCGGCGATCTCCTCGATCATCCGGTCGCCGGCCGGATGCCCGTGGGAGTCGTTGACCTGCTTGAAGTGGTCGAGGTCGAGCATCAGCACGGCCCCTGTAGTCCGCTCGCGGCGGCTTCGTGCCATCGCCATCCGCAGGTCCTCCTCGAAGCGGCGGCGATTCTTCAGCCCGGTCAGCGGGTCCAGGCTCGCTTCGCGCTGCAGCTCCTGCATCCGCTCGTTGCGGCTCCAGACGAGGATCAGCGCTCCCAGCAGGATCGCCAGGGAGATCCCCACCACCGCCAGCAGCAGGGGCAGGCTGATGTCGGGCCGGTTGGGATCGCGGACGACCAGCAGCCAGGTGCGGTCGGCGATGTGAACCGGGGCGCTGGCGGCGTCGTCGAGCTCGCCCTGCTGGCCGATTACGTGCTCGCGGTCGATCCGCAGCTGCACGTCGACCGAGTCGGGCACGGTTGAGATCGCCGCCGCCGCCAGGTCGTTGACCCGGAAGGCGCCGGCGGCGAAGCCGATCAGCGCCGTGCGCCGCTGGGCCCGGGTCGCGGTCGGCGCCCCGTCGCGGTAGACGGGGCGATAGACGTTGATGCCGACGCCACCGATCAGCAGGTCCACCGGCGCCGTCGCCACCGGCCGACCAAGGTCGCGGGCGCGGCGCAGGAAGGGCGTGCGTTCAGGGTCGGCGCCGAGGTCGTAGCCGATCGGGGAGACCCGACCGAGGTCGCTGACCGCGTAGACGATCGGGAAGTAGACGGGTCGCGAACGGGCCCGCTGCGGGCCGTTGGGCCCCGGTTCGAAGATCGGCGCGCGGTGGCGGCGTTCGAAGCTGGCCCGCTCGGAGTGGGGGACGCGCTGGATGAAGGCGGTGCCGCTCAGTGCCCCCTCTTCCAGGAGCGGTTCGGCGATCACGTCGAACTCGTGCTCGGTGAAGTGGCCGGTGGCCTGGAAGAAGGCGGCGGCGCTGGCCAGCTGGCCGATCGAGAGGCCCGCCAGGGACTCCGCCTGATGCGCCGCCCGCGAGGCCTCGTCGCGCTGGCCCTGGTGGAAGTCGGCGGCGTCGTCGGCGCTGACGATCAGCGCCGTGGTCACCGAGCCGGCGGCAAGCAGGAGAACGGCGGCCAGGCCGATCCAGAAACGCAGTCGCATGCCTCCATTGTCGGCCAGCGGCGCCCGACCGTTGAACCTGGGAGCGGTCGTGCGGCCAGGAGCCACTCAGGCACCGGGAACTGCGGCCAGCGACTCCCAGAGATAGAGCGAGGCGAGGCTGCGGTGGGGGCGCCATGGCTCACCGGTCTCCAGCACCTGCTGAGGCGTCGGCATCTCCTTCATCCCGTACTCGATCTGCACCGCTTTGCGGATGCCGAGGTCGCCGCCCGAGAGGACGTCGGGCCGCTCCAGATGGAAGATCAGGAACATCTCCGCGGTCCACTGGCCGAGCCCGCGCACGGCGACCAGCTCCGCGATCACGGTCTCGTCGTCGAGCTCGTCGAGCCGCTCCAGCTCCAGCTCGCCGCTGAGCACGTGGGCGGCGAGGTCGCGGATGTACTCGACCTTGCGACCGGAGAGGCCGGCCCCGCGCAGGTCGGCTTCGCTTGCCTCCAGCAGCTGCTCGGGCGAAGGGGTGACGCCGCCGAAGACGTCCACCACCCGCAGGTAGATCGTCCGCGCCGCTTTGGTCGAGAGCTGCTGGCCGACGATCGCCCGCAGCAGCGCTCCGTAGGCGTCGGCGGGACGCTCCTCGCTGCGGCGTCGCAGCCGCGTCGCCAGGTCGATCTTGCCGACCCGCTCGATCAGGGCCGCCATCGTCGGGTCGGACTTGGCCAGGGCGGTGCGGGCCTTGACGCTCACCGGCCTGTCCACTGAGGCCGGCGTTTCTCGGCGAAGGCGCGGATGCCCTCACGGAAGTCCTCGGAGGAGAAGCCCGATTCCCGCAGGGTGATCAGACCCGCCTCCTGCTGCTCGGTGAGGACTGGATTGGCGTTGAGCAGGTCGATCGCCTGTTTGTTGCCCCGCACCGAGAGCGGCGCGTTGGCGGCGATGCCGGCGGCCAGCGCGACCGCGCCGGCCTCGAAGGCCTCGTCGGCGATGACTTCGTTGACGAGGCCGATCTGCTCGGCTCTGGCCGCGTCATAGTTGCGTCCGGTCATGAACAGCTCTTTGGTCCGGGCGAGTCCGATCGTGTCGAGGAAGCGGCGCAACCCGGTGTGGCCGTAGATCAGCCCCAGCTTCGCCGGTGGCATTCCCAGCTTCGCGCTCGCCGCGGAGATCCTCAGGTCGCAGGTGATCGCCAGCTCGAGGCCGCCGCCGAGGCAGTGTCCGTTGATCGCCGCCAGCGTCGGCCACGGGTGCTTCGCGATCGCCTCCATGGCGCCGTGGAAGGGGTGCGCGACCAGGGCCTCCGCGTCGCGCTCGAAGGTCTCTTCGGGGAAGGTCGCGATGTCGTAGCCGGCGGAGAAGAGCGGCGCGGCGCCGGTGATCAGTACGCAGCGTGTCTCGATTCCGCGATTCAGCAGTGGCAGCGCCTCGGCCAGCCCGTCGAGGATCTCGTGGTCGAGCGCGTTGCGGCGCTCGGGGTTGTCGATGGTGAGCCGGGCCACCGCCTCGGCGGGGCGATCGAGGACCAGCTTGCCGCCGGCGAGCCGCTCCTCCATGGCGCAGCTACTCCAGAACCACGAGGACGTCGCCTTCGCTCACGGCTTGGCCCTCCTCGCAGCGGATCTCCTTCACCGTGCCGTCGTCTTCGGACTCGACCGGGATCTCCATCTTCATCGACTCGAGGATGGCGACGGTGTCGCCGTCGGCGACCTGGTCCCCGACCGCAACCTCGATTTTCCACACGTTGCCGGTGATGTGAGCCTCGATGTCTGGCATGGGCGGGGACAATAGCCGCCGTGGAGGACTCGCTGATAGCGATAGTGGCTGCCCGCAACGAGGCGGACCGGGTGGGGGAGACGGTGGCGGCGCTGCAGGCGCGGTTCCCGGACGCGGCGATCTGGGTCGCCGACGACGCCTCGACCGACGGCACTGCGGAGGTGGCGCTGGCGGCCGGGGCGCAGGTGGTGAGCCGGGGTCGCCCCCATGGCAAGGGAGGGAACGTCACTGCGGCCGCCGAAGCGGCGCTGAGCGCCGGCCCGGCGGCTTCCCTGGTGCTCCTCTGCGATGGGGACCTCGGTGCCTCGGCAGCGCGCCTGGGGCCGCTGGTCGAGGCAGTCGAACGGGGCGAGTGCGACCTCGCGGTCGCCGCCTTCTCGCGTCGGGTCGGGGGCGGCTTCGGCCTTGCCCTCGGCTTTGCCCGCTGGGCGATACAGCGGCTCTGCGGAGTCCGGACCGGGGCGCCGATCTCCGGCCAGCGGGCCCTGCGCCTCGAGACTCTGCGCGCGGCCCTTCCCTTCGCCGCCGGCTTCGGGATGGAGATCGGGATGACGGTCGATGCCGTCCGCGCCGGCTACGGGCTCGGCGAGTACGAGCTGGATCTCGAGCACCGGGCGACCGGCCGTTCCCTCGCGGGCTTTCGCCATCGCGCCGGGCAGCTGCGTGACTTCGCGCGGGCTTACGCCGCGCGGCGCGACCGCTGAGCGACACCCGTGTACTTGACTTGACATAAACGTTCAGGTCCGCCTAGGGTGCGCGACGAACGTGGCGGGCGGGGAACCTCAGCGACATTCGGAAGCTGCTTCGGGCTACGCCGGCGATCGCGAGCGGCTGATCGCTGCAGTCACGAAAGCGGTGGCCGAGCATGGCTACTCGACGCTGACCGTGGATCAGGTGCTCCGCTACGCGGGCGTCTCGCGGGCCATATTCGACTCTCACTTCGAGAGCAAGGAGCAGAGCCTGGTCGCCGCCCAGGATGCGTTTCTCCAGCGGCTCTGGCTCGATGTCATCCACGCCTGCGAGGCGCCGCCGGACTGGCCCCGCAAGGTGCGGGCGGCCCTGGAGGCGATTCTCACATCGCTGGCCGAAGCCAGCGCTCTGGCGCGCGCGTTCACGGTTGAAGCCGCCGCCAACCTGGCCGCGGCCGAGCGCCAGTACGCCGCCTTCGAAGAATTCGCGACCCTTCTGCGCGATGGCCGCCGCCATTACCCCGATGCCGCCTCGTTGCCTGAGGCCACCGAGCGCGCTCTGGTCGGCGGCATCGCCTCGATCGTCTCCGGCCACCTGTTGATGGAGGACCCACGGGCGATCTCGGTCTTGCACTCCCAGCTCGTCGAGCTGCTCCTCATTCCCTATGTGGGGGAGGAGGAGGCGCGCCGGGTGGCTGCCGCCTGATTCGCGGCGCCGATCCCAGCTAGGCGTCTGGGAAGGACGCGAGCACGATTCTGGTGATGTCTGGCGCCAGCTCCGGCAGCGCCGCCAGGCGGCCGCGCACGATCTCATGCTGGATCGTCGCCCAGATCCCGGTCGGGATCGCTTCCAGGATCGCGGGCGGCGGCGGCGGCCCGATCGCGCTGGGGGCGGCACCGGGTTTGAGGAAGGCGACGAAGCTGTCGAGCGTGGCGTCCGCCTGATCCAGCGCCACCGGGCCGGCAGTGGGCAGCTCGAAGAAGGCGAGCCGGGCGAACAGCTCGTTGGCGGCGATGTGCTCGAGCAGCGCCCGCAGGCCCGCACCGATCGCCTCGGGACGGTTTCCCTCACGCAGAAAGGCGCCGGCTCCGGCGGCGAGGGCAGCCCCGCCGAGGATCTCGAAGGCGGCGAGGAACGCATCCCGCTTGCTGGCGAAGTGCTCGTAGAAGGTCTGGTTGGACACCCCTGCGGCGCCGGAGATGGCGGGGATGCTGAGCGCCGCATACCCGTTCTCGACCACCACCCTGGCAGCGGCCCGGACGATCCGCTCGCGCTGGGTCAGCAACTTCCGCCCGATCTTGCTGTCGGGGGGCTCGTCCCAGCTGAGTTGCTCGGTCTCGGCGGGAGCCTCGGTTCCGGGGTGGACGGGTCGTTCTGCCGCCGCGACCGCGCTCAGGGTCGCCTCGCCGTCGGGCTCCTGGTGATGCAGCGCCCAGTCGGCGAGGTCCACCACCAGGCCGGGCAGCTCCTGGTGCCTGCCGCTGCGCAGCCGGCGGTAGGCGACGCCGCGGATGCCGCCGACGATCGCCCGTACCGTCACCGGCGAGACCTGGCGCTCGGCGGGGGAGTGGTCGAAGCTCTGCTGGATCAGGGCTTCGAAGGCATGCGAGGCACGTTCGCGGTGCTCGACCCCCGCCGCCCCCAGGGTCAGCGACTCGACCGCCGCCAGCGAGGCCGCGGCGGGCTCTTCGACCGCGAGGTTCATGAAGGCACCCAGTCCCGCCACCAACCGCTCGCGGAAGTCGCCCCCCGAGCGGTAGGCGGTTACGACCCTGGTGCTGAGCTGCGCGACGATCTCGTCGAAGGTGGCGAGGAAGCAGTCCTGCTTGCTCTCGAAGTGGTCATAGAAAGTGCTCTTGGAGACACCTGCCAGCGCCACCAGCTCGCGCAGCGTGGTGCCGGCGTAGCCGTGCCGGGCGACGGCCTCCACCATCGCCCCCTCGAGCCGCGCCTTCTGGTGCCGGGCGACGTGGGCCGGGGGCATTCGCCCCGGCCCCGCAGGCAACCGCGGAAACAGCGGTTCGGTTGGCTGCGCGGCCGGATCGGTGGATGCCATCCCGACTCCCACGATAGTCCGAGTAAGGCAAACCGGCATGTACTGAACTTGACAAAAAGACGGTCAGAACAGTGAATTGACGCTGGATGCAGAGGACCCGGACTTTGTACCCATCTTGACAAGAACGTATTTGTTTATCTATAGTGAGTCCCGTTCGCTGGTGACTGTCAGGGGAAGGAGTGCCAGTCCAGCAGTTGTCAACCCAGCTTGTTCAGCGACTGCTGGGCCGTCGCGTCGAGCTCGAAGGCGAGATCCTCGCTCGGGTCTACTCGGTCGACAATCCCTCCGAGGCCGGCGACCCGGAGTACGTGCAGGGCCTCCGGACAGCGGTGGCGGCCGCCCTGTCCTACGGGCTTACGACGCTCGAGGGTAGGGTCGGCCGGCCCGAGCCGATCCCGGTCGAGCTGCTGATGCAGGCGCGGCAGGCCGCTCGCTGCGGGGTCGGCCTCGACACCGTCCTCCGCCGCTACTTCGCCGGTTACACGCTGCTGCAGTCCTTCGTCGCACGCGAGGTCGATGGCGAGCGTTTTCAGGGCGAGCTCGACCTCCACCTCCTGGCCCGGGTGCAGGCCGCCGCTTTCGACCGGCTGGTAGACGCGATCGCGACCGAGTACCGGCGCGCGGTCGAGGAGCAGGCCCGCCTCTTCAGGCGCCGTCGCAGCGACTGCGTCGAGCGCCTCCTGGCCGGAGAGCTGGTCGACGAGGCTGAACTCGGATATGACCTCGAGGCCTGGCACGTCGCAGCGGTGGGAAGCGGCCGCGGGTTCGAGGAGGTCGTTCGCGAGTGGGCCCGGTCCGCCGATCGGCGCCTGCTCCTGGTTCAGCGAGGGAACGACGTCGCCTGGGCCTGGCTGGGGGGCCGCCGCCGCATCGCCGCGGCTGAGATCGGCGAGTTCATGGCCGGCGACCGGGTCGGCGGGCTCTCGATCTCACTGGGGGAGCCGGGCAGTGGTGCCGGCGGTTGGAGGGTCAGTCACCGTCAGGCCGTGGCCGCACTGCCAATCGCGATCCGCACCCCAGGAGCCATCACTCGCTACAACGAGGTCTGCCTCCTCGCCTCCGTCCTGCAGGACGAGGTCCTGGTCAGATCCCTCGAGCAGCTCTACCTGGCTCCGTTGGCTTCAGATCGTGACGGTGGTGAGACGTTGCGCTCCACCCTGCGGGCTTACTTCACCGTCGATGGCAACGTCTCCTCGACCGCGGCTGCGCTCGAGGTCAGCCGGCAGACAGTCACCAACCGGTTGCATACCGTCGAGCAGAGGCTCGGCAAGCCGCTCAGAAGTTGTGCTCGGGAGATGGAGACAGCACTGCATCTGGCAGATCTGCGCTGGTCTGCCTCGTGAGGCAACTTGTACTGGTACGCGTCTGTTACTTGGACATATTGGTAAGGCCCCCCGATGGGGTGCCTGAAAGGCTCGCCCCGTATACGTAGGTCTATCCGATTCAGACCCTTGCGGCCACGCGCCGAAGGCGAAAGGACACCGATCAAATGCGAAAGAAGTTCTTGCTGTTGGTAGGGGTGTTGACCTTGGCTGTCACTGCGATCGCGCCGGCCGCTCAGGCATCGACTATATCCCTGCTTAACCTCAAAGAAGAACCCGTAGATACGGTGAACTTCAATTTTAACTACACGTATGTCGACTACTGGGAAAACGCTATCAGCTGTCCTAGCGTGACTTTCAGTGGCACTGTCACCAAAAACGAAACTGACCCCGTGGCTATCGACCCAAGCAACGGCGGTGGGAGCAAATGCTCGGGTTACTCAGCAAGCTACGCGCTAAAGCTCGTCCCAGCCGGCCCCTTGGTTCTATATGTGGGTGGGACGGGTGAATACCCGGTCCAGGCCATAGTGGAAAAATACCCGGGATCGAAATATGCCGAGAAATGCTACTGGAGTGGCACTCTGCAAGTTGGCTGGGAGTCGAAAGAATTCGGCGAAAACAGTGTGGAGCTCAACGGCAATCTGGCCGGCGAAGGATCGCACGGGGGTTCGTATCACTGCACCGTAGCGACGGCTGAAGTAGAAATGAGCTCCGGCTCGATGACGGATTCAGAAGGAGAACCGATCAGCATCGTCACCTCGCCTTAGGCAGGGGACTAGGCTTTCTTTTCTGAAGGATCCCGGCGCGACCGCCCAGTGGGCGGTCGCGCCGGTCCTAAGCACGACCGGTCTTGCTTGACAGGCGGTGTACCCGTCATTACATTCTCTCTGGCGTTTGCAGACGGTGGGAGGTATGCCGACATGGATGGGGGAATCCTGAAAGCAAGCAGTCCCGATGGTTCGGCGGACGGTACGAGTTGGAGGCTGCCGCGCGGCCCACACAGTCTGCCTCGTGAGGTGGTTGCCGACAACCAGCGTCAGCGGCTGATGGCCGCCGCCGCAAGGGCAATTTCCGAGCATGGCTACGCCGAGCTGACGGTCGAGCAGGTGCTGGCCGAGGCGGGCATCTCCCGGACCACCTTCTACGAGAATTTCGCGAACAAGCGGGAGTGCGTGCTGGCCGCGCACGAAGAGGCGTTCGATCGCCTCGCCGCCGAGCTCTTTCGCGCCTGTGCCGAGGAGCCCGACTGGCCGGCAAAGGTGGCCGCCGGGGTGAGAACGGCAATCGCCTTTGCCGTTGCCCGGCCGGAGGAGGCGCAGCTGCTGATCGTCGACGCCGTGGCGGCAGATCCGACGCTGGCTGCGCGGGTCCTGGACTCCAACGAGTCGCTTGTCGGCATTCTTCGCAACGGCCGCGAACAGTCCCATCGAGCCGCCGCCCTGCCGGAGCTGACCGAGAGGGCGCTGATCGGCGCCGCCGGCTCGGTGATCGGCTCTCGCCTGCTGTCTCACCAGGCCGATCGTCTGCCGGCGCTGGAGCCGGAATTGATCCAGCTGATGGTGATGCCGTATGTCGGCGCCGCCGAGGGGCGGCGGCTGGCCGAAGGCTCCGCCTAGCGTCGCATCGCCTGCGCTAGCCTCGCCCCGGGCATGATCCTCGCGATCGACCAGGGGACCACCGGTACGACCTGTCTCGTCTTCGACGGCGACGGCCGTGTCGCCGGCCGCGCCTACTCGGAGTTCGAGCAGCACTTCCCCCGACCGGGCTGGGTCGAGCACGACGCGGCCGAGATCTGGGAGGTGACGCGACAGGTGGCCGCCAAGGCGATCGCCGCCGCCGGTATCGAGGGAGCCGAGCTCGACGGCATCGGGATCGCGAATCAGCGCGAGACCGTGGTCGCCTGGGACCCGGTGAGCGGGGAGCCGGTTCACCGAGCCCTGGTTTGGCAGGACCGCCGCACCGCCGAGCGCTGCGACGAGTTGCGGGCAGCCGGACAGGAGGCACTGGTGCGCGAGCGGACCGGGCTCACCATCGATCCCTACTTCTCCGCGACCAAGATCGAGTGGCTGCTGCGCAACGTCGACGGAGCCGAGCGGGCGGTCTTCGGCACGGTCGATTCCTGGCTGCTGTTCAAGTTGACGGGGCGACACGTCACCGACTACTCCAATGCTTCGCGGACCATGCTGTTCGACATCCGTCGCCTTGCCTGGGACCCGGAGCTCTGCGACCTGCTCGGCATCGACCCGGCGCGGCTGCCGGAGCCGCTGCCCTCCGCCCACGTCTATGGGACCACCCGGGAGTTCGGTGGCGAGGTGCCGGTGGCGGGCATCGCCGGCGACCAGCAGGCGGCCCTCTTCGGCCAGGCCTGCCACCGCCCGGGGATGGCCAAGAACACCTACGGCACCGGCAGCTTCGTCCTTCTCAACACCGGCGAGTGCCCGCCGCGCCCGCCCGACGGCCTTCTCGCCACCGTCGCCTGGGGCCTCGATGATCGGGTCGCCTACGCGCTCGAGGCCTCGATCTTCGTCACCGGCGCTGCCGTGCAGTGGCTGCGCGACGGGCTCGGGATCATTCGGGAAGCGGCCGAGACGGAGGCGCTGGCGGCCTCGCTGGACTGCAACGACGGCGTCTACTTCGTCCCCGCCCTGACCGGGCTCGGCTCGCCGCACTGGGACCCTTACGCGCGCGGCACGATCGTCGGCCTCACCCGTGGCAGCGGCCGCGCCCACCTGGCCCGCGCTGCCCTGGAGGCGATCGCATACCAGACCGTCGATGCGGTGCGGGCCCAGGAGGGCGCGGCCGGAGCGCCGCTGGAGGTGCTGAAGGCGGACGGAGGGGCGGTCGCCAACGGCTGGCTGATGCAGTTCCAGGCGGACGTCCTCGGCGCCCCTGTGGTGGTGCCGGAGATCGCCGAGACCACCGCGCTCGGCGCCGCCTACCTGGCCGGGATCGCGACCAGGCGCTGGAGCGCCGAGCGGGTGGGGGAGATGTGGCGCGAGGCGGTGCGGTACGAGCCCCGCATGGGCGCGGACGAGCGCGAGTCGCTGCTTGCCGGCTGGAGCCAGGCGCTCGTCCAGACGCGTGCGTAACCGTCCGGCGTGCCCGGAGTAGGCAACTGCGCCGGCTGCGCCGGCGCACCCCATGCCGGAGATCAAGCCACAGGTCTACAGGGACCCCCGCCCGCCCGAGTACTTCGCGCGCTTCCACGAGCGCGCCCGCACGCGGGAGCCGGACTGGATCTACAGCCTCGCCCGCCTGGTCCTCACCCTGCCGACGATCCTCCTCTTCCGCACCCGCGGGATCGGCATCCGCAACGTGCCTAAGCAGGGCCCGGTGATCCTCGCCCCCAACCACTTCAGCGCCTGGGACCACTTCTTCGCCGGTGTCTACCTGCGTCGCCACATCCGCTTCATGGCCAAATCGCAGCTCTTCAAGCATCCGGTGATCGAGTTCATCTTCTTCCACGGCGGCGTCTTCCCGGTCCGCCGCGGCGCCCGCGACGAGGAGGCGTTCATCACCGCCAGGACGATTCTCGGCAAGGGCGGGTTGGTCCTGATCTACATCGAGGGCGGCCGCTCGCGCAGTCGCGAGCTGGGAGAGCCGAAGCCGGGCGTCGGTCGCCTCGCCCTCGAAACCGGGGTGCCGGTGGTCCCGGTTGCGATCCACGGCTCGGCTGGGGTGCGCCGCTGGAAACGCCTGCGCTTCCCCAAGGTGACGGTCCAGTTCGGCGAGCCCCTGACCTTCCCGGTGGACGCGAACGCCACGCGCGAGCGTCACCAGCAGGCCTCCGACCAGGTCTTCGACCGGGTGCGGGAGATGTACGAGCGGCTCGAGCGCCCGACGCCGGACGCTACTCGTAGCGCTGACTGAGCCCGGCGTAGAACTCCGGGTCGTGCCCCGGCGTGATCGTCGCGTTTGGGAACTGGCCGTGAAACAGCCGCAGCTCCTGCAGCGAGCGGCGGAAGTTGTGGGCGTCGACCGGGCGCGGCGGCAGCGGCGCCTCGCCGCTGAGCTGGGCCAGCACGTACATCGCGTCGCCGCCGATTACGAAGTCGTCCTGCTGGAGGCGGCAGATCACCGACATGTGGCCGGCGGTGTGGCCGGGGGTGAAGGCGAGGCGGATCGAGCCGTCGCCGAGCAGGTCGAAGGTGCGGCCGAAGCTGGCGTAGGAGTCGATGTTGGCCCGGTCGAAGTCGATCGTGCGGTAGTCGAAGGCGTAATCGAGCTGGGGGCGCCGGTAGCCGTTGAGGGCGGGCCGGGGGCCGTTCGCGGCCGCCTTCCACTCGGTCTCGCTGATGACGAAGGTCGAGTTCGGGAACTCGGAGATAGCAGAGGCGTGGTCGCTGTGCAGGTGGGTCATCACCACGATGGGGATCTCGTTCGGGTTGAGGCCGCGCCGGCGCAGCTGCTCGGGCACGTCCTCCCCCGTCTCCAGCCGCGGTTTGCCGATGAAGTTGCCGAGCTTGCCGAAGTTCTCCTGGCCGTCGGTGGCGATCGAGGGGTGGAGGCCGGTGTCGACGAGGATCGCGCCGGCGCTGGGGTGGCGGATGAGGAAGGCGGGGATGGGAATCGTCCGCGCCGGTTTGCCGCTGAGCAGGGCGCGCAGCAGCCTCAGGGTGAGGAAGCGACCGCCGGGGCTCTCCATCATCGGCACCGGGAAGTCGGAGTGGCCGGCGACCATCGGTTCGACGGCGACGGTCGCCCCCGGAGTCCCCCCGGCGAGCGGCTCGTGCAGTGGCTGCGCCTCCACCTGAACCTTCATCGCCAGTGACATTACCGCCGCAGGGGTCGCCTATAGGCTTGCGCGCCGATGGCTGAAAGCTCGCATTCGCAGGTGTTCCGCGACGATCTGCTTGCCGCTCAGGTCTGCGTCGTCTCCGGCGCCGGCAGCGGTCTGGGGCGGGAGACGGCGCTGGAGCTGGCCCGCCTCGGGGCCGTCGTCGTCGCCTGCGGTCGCCGCGAGGAGCCGCTGGCCGAGACGGCGGAGCTCGCCGCCGGCCTGCCAGGATCCTTCGAGCACGAGACCCTCGACATCCGCGAGGAGGAGCCGGTCGAGCGCTTCTTCGACGGCCTGCTGGAGCGCCACGGCCGCCTCGACGTCCTCGTCAACAACGCCGGCGGCCAGTTCCTCGCCCCGGCCGAGACGATCAGCCCGAAGGGTTTCCGCACGGTGCTCGACCTCAACGTCCAGGGCACCTGGTTGATGACCCACGCGGCCGCCACCAAGGCATTCATCCCGCAGGGCGGGGGCAAGGTGCTGAGCGTCACCCTCTCGCCCCACAACGGGATGCCGGGCATGGTCCACTCGGGGGCCGCCCGGGCGGCGGTCGAGAACATGATGCGGACGCTGGCGATCGAGTGGGCCCGCTTCGGGATCAAGACCTGCGCCCTCGCCGCCGGCCAGTTCGCCACCGAGACCCTGCTGACCAAGTATCCGCAGGTGGTCGTCGACAACCTCGAGCGCTCGATCCCTATCGGTCGCGCCGGGCGCCCCGAGGAGATGGCCTGGTTGGTCGCCTACCTCGCCTCGCCCGCCGGCGACTTCTTCTCCGGCACGACGATCACGATCGACGGCGCCCGCGACAACTGGGCAGGCCCCTGGCCCCCGGAAGCGATCGCCGACGACGAGGGCACCCCCGTCGCCGAGCAGCGGCGGCCGAAGTAACCGCGGTCAGCGGCGCGGCTCGAGGACCACGAGCGGGATCTCGCGGCCTTTGCTGCGGGCCGCATAGTCCCGGTAGCCGCCGTAGGCTTTCACGGCCATCGCCCAGAGGCGGTCGCGCTCCTCGGGCCTGGCGACGCGGGCGTGGACCGGCCGCCGCTCGGAGCCGATCTGCACCGTGGTGTCGGGATTGGCCAGGAGGTTGTGGTACCAGGCCGGATGCTTCGGGAAGCCGCCCTTGGAGGCGACGATGACGACGTCCTCGCCGTCCTCGACGTAGAGCAGCGGCGCGGTCCGCTTGGTGCCGCTCTTGGCCCCGACGTGGTCGAGCAGCAGCATCCTGCCCCGCACGCCGGGGATCGAGTGGCCGAGGCGCCCGCCCGTCCTCCGGTAGAGGAACGTGTGGGCGCCGGCGGAGCGCCAGAGCGCAGGCCAGATCCTGTCCGCCAGGTCGAGGTAGCGGGGCGGCCTGCGCTCTGTCGTCGTCTTGCTCAGGTGTACATCCCGCCGAACATGCCGCCGGTCACGTTGAGGACCTGGCCGTGCACGTAGTTCGCCAGCGGCGAGGCGAGGAAGAGGACCGGGCCGGAGGCCTCCTCCGGTGAGGCCGGGCGGCCCATCGGGATGATCGCCGAGGCCATCGCCCGCATCTGCTCGGGGATGCCGAGCTCGATCTTCTCGCCACCGGGAGCGGTCATCTCGCCGCCCTCCTCCTTGGCGGCGGTGAGGCGGGTGTCGACGAAGCCGAAGGCGACCGCGTTGACGTTGATCTTGAACTGGCCCCACTCCTTGGCGAGGGTTTTGGT
>Ga0164241_10003666_pt1 | contig 15314 bp, 14 predicted proteins | sample OricomyardsoilBY_FD_108780 | JGI IMG/M metagenome (GOLD analysis project Ga0164241, IMG submission 108780) | Backyard soil microbial communities from Emeryville, California, USA - Original compost - Back yard soil (BY) | ecosystem: Environmental > Terrestrial > Soil > Unclassified | place: USA... | reverse complement strand
GGGTCCGGGCTTCCAGCCGGCTTCGGCGAAGAGTTTGCGCGCTTTTTCGGGACTGTATTCCAGGAAAGGGGCATCGGGGTTTTTATTGCCCGGGTAAAGATCGGGGTAGTAGGAGTTGAGCAGGAAGTACTGGTTGTACATCAGCTTGTCGTTCATCTGCTCGCGGTTCAGCAGGTGGGCAAGGGCCATGCGCACGCGCACGTCCTGGAACAGGGGGCGGCGCAGGTTGATGGCGAAGCCCTGGAAGCCTTTCGGCTCCTGGTTGTAGATGCCGTGGCGCGAGACCCATCCGCTGGAGATGCCCGGGATCTGGGCCGCGCCGGTCTGCTCGGCCCACAGCGACGCCGTGTAAATCGGATACGCGTCGAAATCGCCCTTCTTGAAGGCCTCCAGGGCCTTGTTGCGGTCCTCCATGAAGCGGTACTTGATCTGGGCGAAATTGTATTTGTGCTGGTTGTAACGGCGCGCGCGTCCCCACCAGTCGCCGCGGCGCTCGAGCGAGATGTACCGCTCGCGCTTGACCTCGCCCAGGCGGTAGGGGCCGCTGACCACGTCGAAGTCGAAGTTCATCGTGTTGAAATCCTTGCCCTTCCAGGCGTGCTCGGGGAAGGCGGTCAGGCCGGCGGCTTCCCAGAAGTTGCTCCAGTGGGCCTCATGCGCCGTGACGCGCAGGGTCAGGCTGTCGACCACTTCGGGGCGGTCGAAGCGGCCCAGGCCCACGCGAAAGATCGGGGTCATGTTCTTCGGGTTCATGATCACGTCGTAGTAGAAGCGCAGGTCGCCGGCGGTGACCGGGACGCCGTCGCTCCAGCGCGCGCGGGGGTCGATGTGGAAGGTGAAAACCTTGCCGTCCTTCGAGACTTCCCAGCTCTCGGCGAGCTGGCCCACCGGCTCGTCCTTCGTGGAGTGCAGCGACACGAGGCTTTCGTACATGAGGCCCATCACTCCGGAGGCGAAGCTGGTGTAGTCGAGCCACATGTTGAGCGATTTGGGCGAGGGGCCGCCCCAGGTCACGTAGGTGCCGCCGACGGTGGCGGCCGGATTGGCGATGGGATCGAACTCGCCCGTCGAATCCACGACGACGGCCTTTTCCGTGGCGACCTCGCCGCCGGACGCGTTTTCATTCCCTTGTTTTTTCTTTTCGCATCCCGTGAGCCCCGCGGCGGCGAGGGTCAGGCCGAGGGCCAGAAACGAGAGTGAACGCAGAGGGTAGCGAGCCATGGAATCCCCGGGGTGGAGGTCGAAAAAGAACCCGTGGAATCTAGCAAAGCGGCGTCAAAAGTTACCTTGTCCGCCATGAATCCGCCCGTTTCCCCCCGTCCGTTTTTTCGTCGCGCGGGATCCGTGGCGGCCGCGCTCTGCGTGGCCCTGGCGGGAGGCTGCCGACCCGGCGGAGAACCCGGAAACGTGTACAGGGGCGCGCTCATCGCCAACCTGAAAACCTTCGACCCCGCGCAGGCCTCGGACTCGTACTCGAACCAGAGCCAGTTCCAGGTGTACGAGGCGTTATACGAGTACAAATATCTGGCGCGACCCTACGCGATCCAGCCGTGCCTCGCCTCTTCGCTGCCGGAGATCAGCGCTGACGGGCGCGTCTACACGATCCACGTGCGCACCGACATCGAGTTCCAGGACGACCCCGCCTTTCCGGGCGGCAAGGGCCGCCGCATCACCGCGCATGATTTCGTCTACAGCATCAAGCGCCTCGTGGATGTGCGCACGCAGACTTACGGCTGGTGGATCTTCGACGGCAAGGTCGTCGGCCTGAACGAATTCCGCTCTGCCTCGGAAAAGCTCCCGGCCTTCCCCGACTCGGTGCATCCCGCCCTGTACAATCAGGAGGTGGCCGGGCTGCGGGCGCTGGACGACAGTACGGTGCGCATCGAGCTGACGCGTCCCTTTCCTTACTTCCAGTACATCCTCGCGATGCCCTACGCGGCGCTGGTGGCGCACGAGGCGGTCGACCACTACGGGCCTGAATTCCTGAACCATCCCGTCGGCACGGGGCCCTACCTCCTCAAGGAATGGCGCCGCGGCTTGCGCCTCACCTTCGTGAAGAATCCGAAGTATCATCACGGATTTTATCCCGTCGAGGGGAGCGCCGCGGACAGCGCGGCGGGCCTGCTGGCCGACGCGGGAAAGCCCCTGCCGTTCATCGACAAGGCCGAGCTTTACATCTACAACGAGACCCAGCCCATGTGGCTGAACTTTTTGCGGGGAAATCTCGACCGCAGCAGTATTCCCAAAGACAATTATTCGCAAGCGGTGACGCCTTCACGCAGCCTGCGTTCCGAGTTCGCTGAAAAGGGCATTCGCATGTCGCGGGTATGGCAGCTGGACCTGACCTACATCTGCCTCAACATGCTGGATCCGGTGCTGGGGAAGAACCGCAAACTGCGGCAGGCCATGCAATTGGGCTATGACGTGGAGACCGTGATCGACCGGTTTTACAACGGCCGGGGCATTCGGGCCCAAAGTCTGGTCCCCCCGGAATTGGCGGGGTACGACTCCGCGTTCAAGTCTCCGTACGGCGAATACAATCCGTCGCGGGCCCGCAAGTTGTTGGCCGAGGCCGGTTTCCCCGGCGGCCGGGGCCTTCCCGAATTCGTGTACCTCACGATTTCGAGCACCGAGGCGCGCCAGCGCGGAGAACACTTCGCCCAGAACATGGCCGCGATCGGCATCAAGGTCAAGGTGGAGAGCTGCACCTGGCCCGAGTATCTGGAGCGCATGCAGGAGAGCAAATTCCAGATGGTGGGGGCCTCGTGGATGGCCGACTATCCCGATCCCGAGAACTTTCTGCAGCTGTTGTATGGGCCCAACAAGCCGCCCGGGGAGAACAACGCGAGCTATGAGAATCCGGAGTACGACCATCTGTTCGACCAGATGACGCGCCTGCAGGACGGGCCGGAACGCATGGCGGTCATCAAGCGCATGAAGCAGATCGCCGCAGAGGACGCGCCATGGATTTTCGCAGTGCACCGCGTGGCCGAAGTGCTGTACTACGACCGCATCGGCAACATGAAGCCGCATGCCGTGGCGGAATCCCCGATCAAATACTATCGGGTGGTGAAATGATCGCCTTCCTCCTCCGTCGTCTCGCGCACGCGGCCGCGACGCTCTTCGGCATCACGCTGCTGATCTTCGGACTGTTCCATTGGGTGGGCGGCAATCCGGTGCTGCGCATGGTGGGCAAGAACGCGACGCCCGCCGAGATCGCGCGCGTGTCGCACCAGATGGGATTCGACCGGCCGTTCTGGACGCAGTATCTCGATTACCTCTGGCATCTCCTTCGTTTCGACTTCGGCCGCTCGTGGGAGACGAAGCAGCGCATCACGGAGATGGTGCGCGACGGCCTGTGGCCTTCGCTTTCCCTGGCCCTGCCCGCCTTTTTCATCGCCACCGTGCTCGCGCTGGCGATCGCCCTGATCGCAGCGCTCTTCCGCAACCGCGGGCCGGATCGCCTCCTCGTGATCCTCTCGGTGGCGGGCATGAGCCTGAGCGTGTTGGCCTTCATCATCGCGGCGCAGTACCTGTTCGCCTTCGACCTCGGCTGGTTCCCGATCTCGGGTTGGGAGCCGGGCCTGGCCGGCGTTCCCTTCCTGGCCTTGCCCGTGGCGATCTGGGTCGCCGCGAGCCTGGGCTCCTCGGTGCGCTTTTATCGCGCGGTCTTCATCGAGGAAATGCGCAAGGAGTACGTCCTGACGGCCCGCGCCAAGGGGCTGCCCTGGCCGCGCATTCTCACGCGTCACGTTTTGCCGAATGCGATGATTCCCGTGCTGACCTACGTGGTCATGGAGCTGCCGATGCTGTTCACCGGGTCGCTGCTGCTCGAAAACTTCTTCGGCATTCCGGGCCTCGGCAACATGAGCATCAACGCCATCAACGCCTCCGACCTTCCGGTCATTCAGGCCATGACCTTTTTCGGCGCGGTCCTTTACCTGGGCGCGAACATCCTCGGCGACGTGCTGTATGCGGTCGTCGATCCGCGAGTGAGGGTTTCCTGATGCGTGACCTGTGGATCAAGATCCGGCGGCGGTTCGGGCGCGACAAGCTGGCGCTGATTGCGGTGATTATCATCGCGCTCTATATTCTGGCCGGGTTGTTTGCCTTGGCGGGCTTTCTGGCGCCGGGCTACGCCGAACAAATCGGCGATGCCTACGCTCCGCCCTCTTTCCTCCATCCGTTCGGCCTGGACGTGCTCGGCCGCTCCGTGTGGGAACGCGTCGTCCAGGGTTCGCGCGTCGCGCTCATCGTGGGATTCTTTTCGACGATCATCGCGATCCCTCTGGGAACCGTGCTCGGGCTCGTCGCAGGCTACTTCCGGGGCTGGCTCGACGCTCTCGTCGTCTGGCTCTACTCGACCCTCGACGCCATCCCCACCATCCTCCTGCTCCTCGCCCTCGCGCTCGTCCTGCCCACGGGCAAGGGCCTCGCGACGGTGTGCATCGCCCTCGGCGTGACCTCGTGGGTCAGCACCTGCCGCTTCGTGCGCGGTGAGGTAATCCGGCAGAAGGAACTCGATTATATCCGCGCGGCGCGCTCCATAGGCGCGACTGACCTGCGCATCCTCTTCGTCCACTTGTTGCCGAACGTCCTCCATCTCGTGCTCGTGCAGGCCTCTCTGGTCTTCGTGTACTCGATCAAGAGCGAGGTGATCCTCTCCTACCTCGGCGTCGGCGTGCAGAACTTCCCGAGCTGGGGCGTGATGATCGACGACGCTCGCCTCGAGCTCGTCGGCCGCGGCGTCTGGTGGCAATTCGCCGCCGCCACGTCTGCGCTCTTCGTACTGGTGTTGGCCTTCAACCTGTTCAACGATGCGTTGAAGGATGCGTTAGATCCGAAGGAGGGGTAGCTTGTATCGCCAGAACTCCTTAAAATTTCGACTCATCTTATTGGTTGCCACAGTTATCTTGATTGGGCTGGGTTTACATTACTGGCACTTATATTCAAGTTTTTCTTCCAGCTTGAAAAGCTTGTACGGCGTAAAATTAGACGTTCAACAGGACGAAGTAATTTACAGGCTTGGCGTACCAGAAGACGTTATTGGAAAGGCCGAGTTTAACAGCTTCTATGGAGATTTCGTTAGCCGGGTCTATACTGTAGATCCGGGTACTGATACGGTTAATGCATTGCCGAAAGGGAAGTCGTACAAGGATTTTTCGGAATGGACTTATTCCACTGAGACTGGCAGCCGTCTATCAATAGAATTTGATAGTTCCCGGGGGATTAAAGCGTTGACCTGGTATCATGATGAATGCGACGGTGCGGCCTGGCCCTCTGTTGCAAATATCAAGTGCGGCGACGGCGAGGAAAAAGTATTAGAACTAGGTAGGCCAACTCGGATTAAACTGAATGGAGTCTCAAAAAGTATTAGTTACGCAGATATCGGCGTGAAGTATACTCTTTCTAAAGGCAAAGTATATATGGTCGAGATCAATAAAGCAAAATCCGGAAAAATGGCAATTTTCAAAAGGTTCTTATCAATTCAGTTCTAGTTCAAACGGCGCGGAGTCTTGATCATAGATCGCTGTCTGCTAGGATTTTGAGGAGCATTTCAGTTTCTACAGCTTCTTTCCGCCCAGCTTTTTCCTCACCCACTCCGGGTTTCGCCGGCAGTCCACCACGGCCCAGATGCGGACGGTGCTCCCTCGAACTCGATAGTACACGGCATACGGAAATGTCCTCGACAAGAGCCGGTGATATCCACTTATGATACGATGGCGGCCCGCGAAGAAAAGAAGAGAATCGATTTCCGAATAGAGGGTATCAAGGAAGTATTCGCCAAGTCCGGTGCTCTGTGTCTCGTAAAAGCGGTATCCCGCGACAAGGTCGCGCTCCGCCTGATCAAGAATCTCAATCTGCACTGGCGTGGACCCGCTTACGAATCCTTTCCTTGGCCTCGGGCCAGGCCGAGAACTTGGCCTTACCGGATCGCACGAGTGATTCTCTTTCCTTCAGGATCTCAAGATGCCAAGTGGGAGATTCGAAACGAGATTCCTTGGCCACGACGCTTTCCCACACCTGTTCCAGGACATCCATTTTTTGGGAAAGAGTCATTTTGGAGAGTGGGAGACTTATGGCTGGCATAGAAACTCTCTTTTCTACATGGAAAGGCGAAGCAATAAAAGGAATATAATATCTCAAAAGTCCCGAACGAAAAGGGCTGTGACCACGGTCACGCCGAATCGGGTTAAATTAACCCCATGCCCCGTTACGTAGCCCTCCTCCGCGGCGTCAGCCCGATGAACCTGTCGATGCCCGACCTGAAGAAGGCGCTGGAATCCGCCGGGTTCACGAACGTCAAGACTTTGCTGTCCTCCGGCAACGTCGCTTTCGACAGCCCAAAACCGACGGGGAGGGCCCCCGAAGTCGGCCTCCAGAAAAAGGTGGAAGAGGCCCTGACCAAAACCCTGGGCAAGTCGTTCATGACTTTCGTCCGTTCGCAGGACGCGCTGAAGGCCCTGCTGGAAGCCGATCCCTGCGCGAAGTTCAAGCTCCCCAAGGATGCGAAGAAAGTCGTGACCTTCCTGCACGCCCCGCATACTTCGAAGCTCAAGCTTCCCATCGCACTGGAAAACGCCAGCATCCTTGCGACCGACGGTCATGAGGTTTTCTCGATGTATGTGCCCGACCCGAAAAAGGGGCCGGTGTTCATGGCCCTGCTGGAAAAGACCTTCGGCAAAAACGTGACCACCCGCACCTGGGATACGGTGCGCAAGTGCGCGGCAGCATGACAGAGGTTCCCACGCTGGCTTTCCCTTCCACCGCTGCATTCGAAAAGTGGCTGGCGAAGCAGGCGGGCTCCCGCGATTCTTCGCCGGGCGTCTGGATGAAAATCGCCAAAAAGGATTCGGGCATCTCCTCGATCACCTACGACGAGGCGCTCGACATCGCACTGTGCCATGGCTGGATCGACGGGCAGAAAAATTCCTTCGACAAAGACTTCTTCCTGCAAAAGTTCACGCCGCGTCGGGCCCGCAGCATCTGGTCCAAACGCAACATCGCCAAGGTCGAGAAGCTCACAAAGGAAGGGCGCATGCTCCCTGCCGGCTTGGCCGAGGTGGCGCAGGCGAAAAAGGACGGTCGCTGGGAGGCCGCCTACGGCTCGTCCAAGGAGATGACCGTGCCCGAGGACTTCCTCAAGGCGGTCAAGAAAAGCAAAAAGGCCCAGGCCACCTTCGACACGCTAAAGGCCGCAGGCCGCTTCGCCATCGCCTTCCGTTTGCACACGGCGAAGAAGCCGGAGACCCGGGCCCGCCGCTTTGAGACGCTGCTGGCGATGCTGGAAAGCGGCTCTTTCAAGTAGTTTCAAGCAGCGTATTGTTCGCAAGGAAAATCAAAGGAATACAGATGGCCCGTACCCATACCGAACACCATGCCGCCCAACGCATCGGATGGCTCCGCGCCGCCGTGCTGGGCGCGAACGACGGAACGATCTCGGTCTCGGGCCTCGTCCTTGGCGTCGCCGCGTCGGGCGCGACGCAGGGTAACATCCTCGTTACGGGGGTGGCCGGCCTGGTCGCGGGGGCCATGTCGATGGCCGCCGGCGAATACGTGTCGGTCCGCTCGCAGGCGGATGCCGAGCAGGCCGACCTTGCGCGCGAGAAGGCGGAGCTGCGAGACGAGCCGGAGCGCGAGCTCGTCGAGCTGACAGGCATTTACGTCGAGCGCGGCCTCACGCCCGATCTCGCCGCCCAGGTCGCCAGGCAACTGATGGAAAAGGACGCGCTCGCCGCGCACGCCCGCGACGAGCTGGGCATCACCGAAACCTTGCGGGCGCGGCCCCTGCAGGCCGCACTCGCCTCCGCGGGATCCTTCATCCTCGGCGCTCTCGTCCCGGTGGTCGCTGTGTATGTCGCGCCGGTCTCCCACACCTCCGTCGTAGCGGTCGGCTCGACGCTGGTCACCCTCGTCGTGCTCGGCGGCACCGCCGCCTGGGCGGGAGGCGCGCCGGTCGCGCGAGGCGCGGCGCGCGTGGTCTTCTGGGGCGCGCTGGCCATGGGCCTCAGCGCGCTCGTCGGCCGGCTGTTCGGGACGGTCGTTTAGACAGGCTTTAATTTAGAGTCACGTTAACCCGGGTTAACGCTTCACTGGGCCGTCCCGGCCCTCCTTGGTAATTTGTGATTTCCCGTCATGCTTTCGGTCCATTTGTTCATCATGGGTCCGTCCGTCAATCGGGAGATTTGCCGAGGCCCGACCGAATCATGCCCCGTCCTCTTGTTCCCGTCCGCAAGCCCGCGCGCCTACGCATCCTCGCGGCGCTGTGGCGTCATCCCTCCCTGTGGCCGCTCTTCGCGCGCCTCCTGATCGCCATCGCGCGCGACTTCTTCTGGCCGCAGTACCGTTTGCGCGCCCTCCCTCGGAGCCGCCGCGTCGTCTTCGTCGACGGCCCTCTCGATCACCGGATCCCGTTTCGTCCGGAGTATTTCGGCACCTATCTGGGGTTTGTCTCGTTGTGGTTGAACACGCTGTCGCATACGCGCCGGCAGGCCGGCGCCGCTTCGCTGCCCGGCTGGAAAAAGACCCTGGTGGAACTCGAGTCGTTGTACCGCGAGGCCGGAGCCATCAGCCGCGCCTGGCCCACCACGACCGTGCGCGCGGCCGGCCTGCGCGGCCCCCGGCAGGTGATGATCAAGTTTTTCGACCCGCATTATCACTGCCTGCCGAGCCTGCACATCCTGATCATCGCGCACACCTTCCTGCGCTATCGGGAGTGGATGCGCGAGGCGAAGGACGATGAGAAGAACGGGATTTGGGAAGCTTACCTGCGCCGCGAGATGATGGAGATCGCGGAGTCGGTGCTGTACGTGAAGCAGCACAGCATCAGCTGCATCGCCGGGTCGCTGTTCTTCCTCACGGCGAAGTTCCCCGAAGCCGACGAGGCCTTCGTCGAAGGCTTCATCCAGGGATTATTCGAATCGGAAAACGATGTGCCGGCGGAGGAAATCCGCGCGGTCATTCGTTCCTTGTATGGGGAATTCCTGCGTCGCCATCGCGCCGAGGGGCTGGCCGCGGAGACAGTCCTGATCGACTACCTCCGCGCGCGGGGTTAACCGAACGCGCGGAACAGGCGGCCGATGCCGAAGGCCACGAGGCCCGAGGCGGGGATCGTCAGCACCCAGGCGATGAGCATGTTGCCCGCCACGCCCCAGCGCACCGCGCTGGCGCGCTTCGCCGTGCCGACGCCCATGATCGAGCCCGAAATCACATGCGTGGTCGAGACCGGGGTGCCGAAGTGGGTCGCGCCCAGGATCACGATCGAGGCCGCCGTCTCGGCCGCGAAGCCGTTGACCGGTTGGAGCTTGATCATCTTGGTGCCCATGGTCTTGATGATGCGCCAGCCGCCCGTCGCCGTGCCCAGCGCCATCGCCGAGGCGCACGAGAAGATGACCCAGAACGGAATGTGGAAGTCGTGGATGTAGCCCATGCCGAACAGGGCCATGGCGATCACGCCCATGATCTTTTGCGCGTCGTTGGAGCCGTGGCTGATGGCCATGAACGCGGCGGATCCGAGCTGCAGGACCTTGAACAGGTGGTTCACGAAGCCGGAGCGCGCGTTCTTGAAGAGCCACATGATCGCGACCATGATGATGAAGCCGCCCACCAGACCGAGGATGGGCGAGATCAGCAGGGCCTTGAGGATCTTGAGCAGGCCGGCGAGGTTCAGTACGCTGAACCCGTGGTACGAGGCCACGCCGCCGATCACGCCGCCGATCAGGGCGTGCGACGATGAGCTGGGAATGCCGAAATACCACGTCAGCAGGTTCCAGGCGATCGCGCCGAGGAGCGAGGCCGCCACGATGGCGTTGGTCACGAGCGCCGGGTTCACGATGCCCTTGCCGACGGTGTTCGCCACCGCGGTCGAGAGGAACGCACCGCCGAAGTTCAGGGCCGCCGCCATCAGAATGGCCTGGCGCGGCGAGAGCACGCGCGTCGACACCACCGTGGCGATCGCGTTCGCGGCATCGTGCATGCCGTTGATGTAGTCGAAGGCCAGGGCGATCAGCACCACGGCCAGCAGGATGAGGAGTCCGCTATCCATGCGTGCTATCCGTGCTTGAGCACGATCCGTTCGACGATGCCGGCCACGTCCTCGCACTTGTCGGTCGCGGTCTCGAGATAATCGTAGATGTCCTTCCACTTCATGACCGTGAGGGGATCGGCCGAGCCGCTGAAGAGCGCGCCCAGCGCGTCGCGCGCGACCTTGTCGGCGACGGTCTCGAGGCGGCTGATCTCCTTGCAGTACGGAATCACCTTCTCGTATTTGAAGCCGGGGATGAGCGGGATCATCGACTGGATCTGGATCGCCTGCTGGCGGATCAGGCTGACGAGCTGCTTGACCGCGTCGGTCGGGGTGTCGAGCTGATAGAGCTGCATGCGGTCGGTGACCGATTCGATGGTGTCGAGGCAATCGTCGAGGGCCTGGGCCAGCTCATGGATGTCTTCGCGGTCGATGGGGGTGATGAAGCTCTTGTCGAGCAGCACCAGCATTTCGTGGGTGAGGGAGTCGCCGTCGTGCTCGATCTGGCCCAGCTTGACGGCGCATTCGCCGGCGCGTTCCGGGTGGGCGACCGATTCGGCGAGCGTCGCGGCGCCCAGCTCGAGCAGGGCGGCGCTTTTCTCGAACATCTCGAAGAAACGGTTGTTGGTGGGGATCAGTTTGTTGAACATGCTTGTCCTCGGCGGGGGGGTCGAGCGGTCGTTGATCGCGGGGGCAAAGGTAGGTTTCCTGAAGCGAAACGGAAACGGAACGGAAACAACTGTTTCAGTAAGAACCGCGTAAAAACGAAAATTTTTGGGGCTTTAAGAGTGTCCGCAGGGCCGCCGCCCCTCTTCGACCGGAGCCTGTCAGGCTTCTGCGACGGGTACGGCCTGCACGGCCGGGGTGAGCGGATAGGCATGAGGGGCGCGGCAAACCAGAGCCATCCTGCGTACCGACCCTTCCGGGAGCTCCTCGGCCACCCGTGCCAGGGTTTTCGCTCCGCGGGTGTCGGGGCTGCTCGACCATTTCGCATCCAGAAGTTCGAATCGACCTGCTTTATGAATCAGGAAGTCCGCCTCGCGGGACTGATCGCGCCAGTAGAACAGATCGCCTCGGTCTTCGTGTCGCAGTTTTTTCCGTAGCTCCGCGCACACGAAGGTTTCCCAAACGGCCCCGGTGTAGGGAGAATCCATCAGGTCTTCGGGTTTACGGATTCCCATGAGGTAACAGAGCAGGCCCGTGTCGCAGAGGTACAGCTTGGGAGATTTGACGAGCGACTTGGTGCCGTTGGCGAACCAGGGCTCGAGCATCTGGATCTGGTTCGAGGCCTCGAGCACGGAGAGCCAGGTCGAGGCCGTGGTGGGATGGATTCCTACGTCGCGTGCCAGTTCGGCCTTGTTGAGCGTTTGTGCCGATCGCAGGGCGCAGGCGCGCAGGAATCGTTCGAAATCCCGGAGGTTGCCGACTTCGAGAAGGGCGCGCAAGTCGCGCTCCAGGTACGAGACCATATAAGCCTGATAAAATTCGGCAGCATCCAGCCCGGGCTTTTCCCAGAGCTCGGGCATGGCCCCGCGCGCGATCACTTCTTCAACGTGGGTTTTCCGTTTGGCGTGGCGGAGTTCCCCCAGGGAAACACCCTCGAGTTCGACGATGCCTGCGCGTCCCGCGAGCGATTCGGAGACGCCTTGCATGAGGGAGAATTTTTGTGATCCGGTCAGGATGAAGCGCCCGTTCGTTCCGCGATCGGCATCGACCACGGCCTTGAGGTGGCGAAACAATCCAGGGGCGTACTGCACCTCGTCTACGATGAGAGGTGCAGGATGACGGGCGAGAAAGGCGGCGGGATCGTTCTCGGCTTGCGAGGCTTCGCTGGGGAGATCCAGTGTGACGAATTCGTATTTCGGAAACAGGCGTCGAGCGAGAGACGTCTTTCCGGTCTGCCGGGCGCCGGTGATGACGACCACGGGGCGTTGGCTCGCCAGGCGCTTCACGCGCTCTTCGGCAAGACGGGGGATCCAGGGCTTCATAGCGGAAAAACTAGCTTTAAAACCACATAAATCATAGGATTCAATCCAATAATTTACAGATTTATAGGCTTAAAAATGTAAATTTAAGCAAATCACCGATTTTATAGGGTGGGGCGTGCGCTGCAAGACGGCTTTGGATCCCCACCTCCGCGGAAGTGAGGCGCTTGAGAGCTCCCTTACTTCCGCGTCATCTCCGCATACAAGGCCTTGATGGCCTTTTCGTAGTCGGCGTTGCTGACGCCCACGATGATGTTCAGCTCCGAGGCGCCCTGGTCGATGATGCGCACGTTGACCTTGGCCTCCGCGAGCGCCTTGAACACCTTGGCGGCCATGCCGATCTGACGGGTCATGCCCTCGCCGACCACGGCGATCAGGCAGAGTTCGTTCTCGACCTCGATCTTGTCCGGCTGCAGGATGCGCAGCGCGTCCTCACGCGCGGCTTCGGTCTTGTCGGCGATCTCTTCGGACGAGATCAGCACGCTCATGCTGTCGATGCTGGTGGGGCAATGCTCGATCGACACGCCGTGCGTTTCGAACAGGCCGAGGAAGCGCCGCGCGAAGCCCACTTCCTTGTTCATCATGGCCTTTTCGACCGTGAACAAGGTGAAGTTCTTCTTGCCCGCGATGCCGGCGATGTCGTAGGTCGTCACTTCCGGCAACTTGGACACGATCATCGTGCCCGCATCTTCGGGGCGGTTGGTATTGCGGATGTTGATCGGAATGCCGGCCTCGCGCACGGGGGCGATGGCTTCGTCATGGAACACGCTCGCGCCCATGTAGGACAGCTCGCGGATCTCGCGATAGCTCACGAGGTCGAGCGGATGCGGGTTCTCGACGATGCGCGGGTCGGCCATGAGCAGGCCCGAGACATCGGTCCAGTTCTCATACAGTTCCGACTTCGAGGCGCGCGCCGCGATCGCTCCGGAAATATCCGAGCCGCCGCGCGAGAACGTCTTAACGTGGCCGTCAGCGTCGGAGCCATAGAAGCCGGGAATCACGTAAACCTGGGAGGCGTCTTTCAGGCGCTCGCCCAGCGCTTCGTAGCTGCGCGGATCGAGGCGACCGGCGCGGTCGAAGAACACGCACTCGGCGGGCTCGACGAAGGTCGCATTCAGGAACGAAGCCATCAGCTTGCCCGAAAAATATTCGCCGCGCGAGGCGATGAAATCCTTGGGCGCGCCGTTCAGGATTTGCGCATGAAACGCGGCCATCTCGGCGGCCATGCCGGCATCGAGCCCCAGTTCCTTCTCGATCTCGAGGAACCGGTCGCGAATCAAGGAGAATGCCTCGTCGAACGGAATGTTCTTGCGGGCCGCGTGGTGGCACTGGTAGAGCAGGTCCGTCAGCTTGGCCTCGCCCGAATGCCGTTTGCCCGGGGCCGACACGACGACGACGCGGCGGCGGGGCTCGCGGGCCAAAATGTCCCGAATCTTGAGGAACTGCCGGGAGTCGGCGACGCTGGAACCCCCGAATTTGCTGGTAATGCGGCTCATGGTGGGGGAAAGGTACAAATGGAGGTTAGACGTTGGACGTTGGATGTTGGGGGCACGCTTCGTCGGCCTCACGCCGTCGGGGCGCGGCGATCCGGTCCGGGCGTCCCGTAAGGGCGGTTCGCGAACCGCCCTCTAGAGGCTGTAAACCTCAAAGAATCGCCGGCTGAACGCTTCCACCTGGTCGTCCGGGAGGGTGTTGATCCCGGCCGCGAGGGCGCGGCCGCCGCCGGTGGGGAACTCCAGCGCGAGGGACATGGCGGGCGGGCACTCGGGCCGGGATCTCGGGGCGCGGATCGACACCTGCCAGGACCCGTCGCGCTTGGGCTGCAGGGTCGCCACCGCGCGCCCCGGCTCCGCGAGGGCGAGGCGGCTGGCAAAGGTGGACCCGAGCCGGCGCGCCCAGGTTTCATCCGGAAAGCGGAACAACTGCGCGCCGCCGTCGCGATCCCCGGTGGCCCGCACGGGAGCCAGCCCCGCCAACTTGCTTTCGTCGTCCTGCATCTGCCGGCGCAAGGGCTCGATCAGGCCGCTCTGTTCCAGAAATACCAGCGGGTCACGATAGCGCGCCATGCGCTCCGCGATCTCGAGCGGCTGGAAAAGCACGTCCTCGGGGGACTCGCCATGCGAGTTGTAATTGATGAGTTCTCCGGCTTCACGCAGGGTTTCGACGGCGGCGGGGGGGAGCCCGAGGGGGGAAAGGAGCGCTTCGGCGGCCTGGGGGAGATTGTCGCCGAAAGCGGCCATGGCCGCCCACCGCGGATCGGCCCCCGGAAAGGCCGCGTGGGCGAGCAGCGCCGTGCAGGTTCCTCTGGTATTTTGTATGCGAGTTTTCAGACGCGGATGGGAGGGAACAAGTCCCGGCTCGTGGTGATCGTACCAGAAAATCCGCACGCCGGGGTTTTCGAGAAGCCGCTCCAGGGCGGGCCGATTGGTGTCGAGATTGATATCGAAAACGTAAAGATCCTGCGCGCCGCCTTCGGAAACCCTTTGCAGCAGGGCGATATCGCGCTTGAGGCCGGTGATGCGCCCGTTCGGACGAATACCCGAGAGGCCCGCGATGTGCTGGCTGATGATGCCGTCGGCATCTCCGTTGAAGAGGAAGATTACTTGATGCGAAATCTCGGGAAGTGACATAGGTTATTTGTATTTTTGCTCGACCTTGGCGGTGAGGCGCTTTCGGAGAATCCCGAATGTCACTGTCGATGAAACAACGATAAAAATTGAAGGACGTGCGGTGCCCGATTCGGCGGCACCGTGAAGGCTACCATGGATCTAAATATCGAACTGCCCCTGTTCCTCGGTCTCGCCGGCGGCGTCACCGCCCTCGCCTATGCCGCCTGGAAGTCGCGCGCGATCATGGCGCTCGAAGTTCCCGACGAAAAGCTGCGCCGCATCGGCGGCTACGTGGCCAAGGGCGCGATGGCGTTCCTGTCGCGCGAATACAAAGTCCTGTTGCCGATCGCGCTCGTCGCGGCGGCCCTGCTGTTCTTCGGCGGACACAGCCACCTCAAGTGGGAGGCGCTGACCTTCCTGCTCGGCGCAACCTGCTCGGCGCTCGCCGGCTTCTTCGGCATGCGCATCGCCACGCAGGCCAATTCGCGCACCACCTGGGCCGCGCGCACCGGCCTGAACGAAGCGCTCAAGGTCTCCTTCGCCGGCGGCTCGGTGATGGGCATGAGCGTGGCGGGCCTCGCGCTCGTCGGCATCTCCTCGATCCTCTTCGCCACCATCCACGCTTTCGGCCGCGACGCCGAGGCGCTCGGCTCGTGGTCGCTTCCGATCCTCTCGGGCTTCGCGCTGGGCGCCTCC
>Ga0164241_10003665_pt1 | contig 15315 bp, 8 predicted proteins | sample OricomyardsoilBY_FD_108780 | JGI IMG/M metagenome (GOLD analysis project Ga0164241, IMG submission 108780) | Backyard soil microbial communities from Emeryville, California, USA - Original compost - Back yard soil (BY) | ecosystem: Environmental > Terrestrial > Soil > Unclassified | place: USA... | reverse complement strand
GCTTGACGCTGGGAGATTTCGTGATGGTGAATGCCTATTTGCTGCAGTTGTTCGTGCCGCTGAACTTCCTCGGCTTCGTCTACCGTGAAATTCGGCAGGCCCTCATCAATATCGAGCGTATGTTCCATTTGATGAGCGAAAAGCCACGCGTAGTGGATGCACCTGCCGCGCAGCCGTTGATATTACCCGAGGGGCGGACCTTGTCGGTGGAATTTTGCGAAGTCTCCTTTGCCTATGATCCGCAAAGGCCCATATTGAAGGATATTCAATTTGTCATAAAGCCCGGGCAAAAAGTCGCAATCGTCGGAGCAAGTGGTTCTGGAAAATCCACCATAGCAAAATTGCTGTTCCGATTTTACGATCCTTCTCATGGCATCATAAAAATTAATGGTATGGATATAAAACGCTATTCCCTCGATAGCTTGCGTCAACAATTTGGTGTGGTACCCCAGGACACAGTTCTTTTTAATGACACTATTTATTACAACATTGCCTATGGCAATCCCGAGGCAAAACCAGAGCAGGTCTATCAGGCTGCTGAAGCGGCACATCTCAAGAGTTTTATCGACCGGTTACCGGCGGGCTATGAAACCCTGGTGGGTGAGCGTGGTTTAAAAGTCTCGGGAGGCGAGAAACAGCGCATCGCAATTGCGCGTGTATTACTCAAAAATCCGGCGTTACTCTTGTTTGACGAGGCCACTTCGGCGCTGGATACGGCGGCGGAGCGAGTAATTAACGAGGCTTTGGACGAGCTCGCCGTCAAACATACGGTATTGGTTATTGCACACCGCCTTTCCACAGTGATGAATGCAGACCGCATTTTGGTTTTACATGATGGTGCCATTGTAGAGCAGGGCACCCACTCTGAATTGTTGGAATTGGGCGGACAATACAGTGTTCTTTGGCGGAACCAGTTGCGTAAGCCCACGCCCATCCCTCCCGGATGAATCTTGTATAACACATCGACATGCTGGTTTGAAAAGCCACCAGGTGTCAGCCGGAAGCTGTAAATCCAGTGGCAAAAGTCTCACAGGAAAAGCAGCATAAAGCGGTTGAACCGGCATTGGGGCTGGCATAAGATGAGCGCCAACACTGACTATCCAGTGTCAGCCATTCAAACAAAGGAGCATCAACATGGCAATTTATATCGAATTCGAAGGAATCAAAGGCAACGTAACTGCTGAAGGTTTCGCTGACCATATTAAAGTTCTTTCCCTCAATTTTGGTGCAAGTCGCGGTATTTCCATGGAAGCCGGCCACATGGCCAATCGGGAAGCTACCCGCCCCAGCTTGAGCGAAATCACTTTCACTAAAATGGCCGACATCTCCTCCACCCCGCTCTTCAAAGAAGCGGTTACGGGTGCTTCTGGAAAAACGGTGAAAATCAAGTTTGTTCAGACAGGTGCCGATAAAGTCACTACTTTTATGGATTACGAACTGCAAGATTGTTTGGTCAGCAGCTACTCCATATCTGCCGGTGGCGATAGCGATCCGGTTGAGTCCATCAGCCTCAGCTACGCCAAATTGCTTGTCAACTATCACGATTACGACAAGAAAAACGCAGGCAAAAGCCCACAGCGCGCCGGTTACGACCTTACCACTGCCAAACCCCTGTAAGTTTTTACAGCAAAAAGAGCCCGCTTTATGCGGGCTTTTTTTATGGGGATTTTTTGATATGGGTAGTCCAGAGTGCTTGCATTCCGTTTGGTTTTCGGTATGATTTGCGCCTCTTCGCTGCACCCCTGGTGCGGCGCGGTTTTCGGAGCGTAGCGCAGCCTGGTAGCGCACTACACTGGGGGTGTAGTGGTCGTGGGTTCAAATCCCGCCGCTCCGACCATTTTCTCCTCATCTTCTAATTTCATCATTACCATTCTTCGCCGATATTCATCGATCAGCACAATCACAGTAACAAGGCCTGTCTTATTCAGACCTTGTGGAACCAGCATTGGGAAAATCTTGACCAGAGCACGGAATAGATGGAGTCCTGCGCTCCAGGGACTGCCAACCATTCAGAAAACAGATCCAGCATCGTCTGGTCATTGGGTTCTCGGCCGGAACCGAAATTCTGTTGTAACTGGGTGACCTGGTATTGCATCCGTAGCGACTTGTCACTCGCAGGCGTTTCTCTGCCGGTCAATATCTCCGATCGAATACAGAGTTCACGAAGCTTGGATTCCGCTGGTTCCTGATCTTGAGGCGTCAGTGCATTCAGATGGTTCAAACGATGCTCCAGCAGTTCGCGGGAATCATAGGGCCATCTGATCGTAGCAGCGCCCATTGCAGTCTGAATCGCCTCAGGCGACGGACTTGGTGTTACCTGATTAATGTACTGCAGTTCACACGCCCTAATCTTGTCCGCCCAGGAGAACACCTCCTGCCAGGCGCGGGCAACGGATGCTTGGCGTTCCTTCTGGATCTTGGCCTGTAACTGCTCGGTGACTTGGTGGAATCGCTGCACCAGCTGCTTGGCATCGTCCCGTGGCAACTCTCCGACGGCTTGAAAGGCTTCAGCCAGTGATTCCTGGCGTTGTCGTGCCGCCAAAAATTCATCTCCGCCGAGTGCCATTATGCTGTCCAGTTCCTGCAGAATGGTATTGGCCTGCTGTTTGGCTGCCTGGCGCTCTTCCTTTAATGCCTCGGTTTCCTGGTGACGCTTTGCGAATATCGCATCGCAGCTAACGCGGAATTCCTGCCAAAGGGTCTGGTCGTCCTTGCGCTTGCAGGCGCCGATTGCCTGCCATTGATTTTGCAATTTTTTTGCAGCGTCTATGGCGGCGCCGGTGTCATTCATGTCCACAAAGGACTTCGCCTGGTCAACCAGCATTTTTTTCTTTAGGCGGTTGCGTTCGTGTTCCTGGTTTACTTTCTCGTAGAGCTGATCCATTAATTGGTCAAAAGATTTTTGCAGTTCCTTGCTGTCCTTGCGTGGCACTGGCCAATAGCTCATCCAGGCCTCGCGTGATATACGCAGGGTTTTTTCCACTTCTTTCCAATTTGCGTGGTCCCAATCGTAAGCATCGCGATATTGGGTCAGCTGCTCCAGGAGCGTGCGTCTTTGCTCCGCATTGTGTTCCCGCACTTGATTTTGCTCTTCAAAATACATTTTGCAGGGTTCATAAGCCTTCTGTGCGGCGGAATGGAATTCTTCCCACAGGGCTTCGTCTTGGTGCTGGCCACCTCGACATAATTCCTTCCAGGATTCCTGTAGCGCCTGGATTTTTTCAGCAAGGTCTTTGGGATGCAAAGTGCTGGTTTCCAGCGCCCGCATTTTTTGGACAAGCTCTTCTTTTTTGGGATTTACCGCGAATTCATGCCAGTCCCCGAGCTTTTGCATAGCAATCTTGAATTCTTCGAATTTACCGGAAACATGACTTGGAACCTGTTCCAAGCCGGCAAGCTTTTCTTCCAGATCGCGATACAGTGCCCGTGCGCGGCTCATGTAGCCCTGCGTGATCGCCCAATTGCCTTTGCGGATTAATTCGCTGACGTCGCGAATATGATGCTTGATATGTTCAGCGCGTTCTTTTGTGGTTTGGGCCCAAGAATCCAGAGCATCCAGGCTGTGCTGAATGATGTCGGGAAGCGTCACATCATGAAGCGTTTTGGCTTGGCTTAGGATGGTCTCGATTTTCGCTTTGATTTTGCGTCCTTGCTCTTCCTCAGAAACTTTCAGTTCTTCCAGCATTTGGGGCAGTGTGCCCGTCTCGCGCAGGGACAGCATCAGTTGTTTGGCTGTGTGCGACAGCCCTTGTATTTTTTTTGCCTCCTTACTTGTTTCCAATCCTCTATTTTGTGCATTCCGTAACGCTTCTTCAGCATTCGCTGCTTTCTCGTCGAGTTCTGTTTCCAGCTCCTGCGGATTAGGGTGCGACAGAAGCCGGCTGATCACATCCTGAAGGCCCTGCAGAGCGTGGTAAATTTCCCGCTTGGCTTCACGCTCGGCATGACGGGCGGCCTCGGCAAGTTTTTCACGCTCCGTTATTTCATCCAGTTTTTGTTGGCACTTCTCCAGTGCCTGCCGGTAGCGGCTGCGCAATTCTGTGGAGGCTTTTTCCGAAATGTTTTGCCATGTATTTTCAATTTGCTGTTTACGTACAGAAAAAATCTCATCCACGTTGCGTTTGGCAAGCTGTTCGGCCTGTGCGCAGATGGCGCTGATTTCCAAAGCCATCTGGTGCTCGCGGGTTTTTTCCTCTCTGAATATATCGAGTTTGCCGCGCACAATCTTATAAACGGATTTATCTTTGTTTTTAGCTTGCTTGGCGAGTTGTTCCAGGAAGGCCCGGGTTTCCAGTTTATGTGCGGCGGCCTGACGCAATTGGGTAGTAGTACCATTGCTGGCGATTTCCAACAGCAGGGGTTCGTTGTGAATTTGTTCCAGCAACGCCATGCCGGCGCTGCTCGAATAACCGCACAGGGAAAGCAGAAGGTTTTGATCGGGTACTGATTGACTCAGGGTGGCTACGCTCAGTTCTCCGGAATCCAGTAATTCGCCCAGGCGTTTGCGCGCGACGGACTGCAGACTGGCAGGGATGCTGTCGCTGGTGGCGAGATTCAAGAGCGTGGTTCCAAAAACGAGCTTTTTGATGGCGGCTTGGCGCAGCGCGTCTGGTTCACTGCCGAGCGCCAATTGTGTGAGTTGCTCCTGGCTTGCAGATTCAAGAGACGCTAAACGTTGTTCCAGTGTTTCGGGTGGCTTTGGTTTAAAGAAACGGGAAAAGAGTGCCATGTTTTAATTTCGCGTAAAAAGTTTTATTAAGGCTTGCCGAAGCGGGCCACGCCGGGATTATTGTCTTAACCATACAGAAGCCCGGTATCTGATAGATGCCGGTACAAAGCTTGACGTGCGGACATGATGCGGTTCCGCCGGGTTAAAAGAAACCGGATTCTATCTCAGCGGGAACTTTGGGGGAATGCGCCTCAGGGAGCTGGCGCATGGGTTTGCCACCTGGAATGGCAAGAGTGCCATACCAGGTAAATGGTATCTACACACGCTCCAGAGTTGCGGGTTCGGACACCAGCATCGTTGCCGGCACCTTGCCTTTGTACACAAACTTGCGTCTTTCCCAATGATAGCGGCTCTCTGGATCGTAAAAAGCCAAGCGCATTCTTTCCAGTTCCTGCTCGCGGTAGGCGGTGAGTGGCTTCTGCTGCTCGTCCGCAATGCGCTCCTGCTGCTTAACCGCAACGGCATCCCGATAGTCTTCGTCCTGGGATGCTCGTTCCGCCAACTCAAATAAATGTTGATGGAAGCTATCCCATTCTTCATCCAGCAGAGTATCCGCCAGGCCGCAGTTGAACGCTTCGCCGGCCAACATTGGATGGCACTCGCGTGCGAGCTGAAATGCCATTTCGGAGCCGACTTTTCTAGGTAGCAGGTAGGTCCAATATTCAGAGCCGTAAAGCCCCATGTTGTCGTAGTGCGGATTGAGCACCACCCCATCGCGGATAACCACGCGGTCGCACGCCAACGGCAATATGGCGCCGCCCGCACCTGCGTTGTTGCGCACGGCGGCTATGGTGAGATGGTTGGGAGAATCGATAATTTCCCGCACAAGATCATCAATGGCATTGATATTGGCCCAGGACTCGTCGGCCGGACTGGGCGCTGCCTCAATGCAATTCAAATGAATCCCATTGCTAAAAAAATCCTCGCCTCCCATGAATACCAGGGTTTTTACGGGCCCACGCTTGGTTTGAGCGATGGTTTCGCGCAGTCGTTCACATTGTTGTGTATTGGCTGCACCATTGTAGAAATTGAAGTAGATGTAGGCGACGGCATCGCGGATTTCGACCCGGATATCATTGGGTGTTTCCGATTCAACGCTGGCGAGTCGGGAGTAATGTTCGGCGCTGATCAAGGGCTTGAGCACCTCCGCCGCCGGTAATTTGATGGCCGGGAGTGCGCCCGCATTGCGAAATTTGAGTTGTCGAATCCATACGGCGCCGTCGCGGGTGGCTCGGCAGATGGCGCCATAGGCGACAGCCAGAATCTCTCCGGGTTTACCCCGCAGGTGTGGTTCTGGCAAAGGCCCATACAAAAACACTTCGGATCCAAATAAATCGTCGAGCACGCCGGGAGAGGTATCTCCGGCCCACAGCTTTTGCATTACCTCAGTTGTGCTGTCGCGCCGCCAGTCAATTTTTCGATCCGGCTGGCGCATGGTATCCCGCAATCGGCCTTTCACCCGCGTATCCGCGTAATTGAGCGGTCGCGCGGCAAAGCTTGGCAACTCCGCATCGTGCAGTGCCTGTCTGATCAAATTGACCGCCGCTGTACTGACCTCGCGTTTGTAAATGCTGGTCTTTCCGGCTTTGCGCAGCGGAAATTCCGCTGTGCCCCAGATGTCGCCCGCGTCCATTTCGGCAGCGGCTTGCAACAGAGTGACTCCCCAATAATCCGCATTTTCGCTGATGGCCCAATCGAGGGATGAAGGGCCGCGATCCCCCTCAATCCCGGGATGCACAATCAGGCAGCGATGTGAGCGCCAAATGTCTTCTGGAATCCGGTGGGTGAGAAAGGGACAGATGATCAAATCCGGTCCGAAGTGGGCGATCTGTGCACGCAGGCGTGTTTCTTCCATACCGTAATGCTGTTCAACGCTGTTACCGGACAAAATCAATTCGCGCAGAACGCGTTGGCAGAGTCCGCTGAAAGAGGAGGCGAGCAGGAGAATTTTCACTGAAGATCCTTATGTGCGAGGACAAATTAAGTCGTGCTAGCGTTATAGACGTACTATGAAACAAACTGAAATATGAAAAATCTTTAAAATTCGGTTTTTTATACGCGCTACGTTGATAGCACTTTTTTTATTACCGAAAATAAGGAATTCATACGGCGCACGATAAATTGTTATCTTTATTATTGGGTTAATTAACAAGATTAACGCGCTGTACCGAGTACTGGCGCGTTAATCTATATTAGAGATATTTTGTGATGCAAGTCACAACGTGACCATCTGGTGATTTTGGTGCCAATTTTTTAAGCACTTTTTGATGCAGAAAGGTTTAAGCGGGCAAGGTCCGATTGAAATTGGCCGCTGTCCTCGGTGTCGTCAGCCTCCATGGTTTCATACATCTTGCGGCTCAGCTGCGCCATGCCAACGATCAAGCAGAGAACCAGCAGAAGCATCGCGAAGCAGAAGATGAACAAGCCAAGTGTCAGGGGTTTGATGCCTGCTTCAATAATGATGGAGTGATCCATCGCGTCCATCTGCATCGCGGCCATGCCCACATAATGCATACCGCATACGGCAATCCCCATAACGACAGCGGCAGCTAACATTTTAGTGTTGCCATCAAGATTAAAGGCGAGCCAGAGTGCTGCAGTAGCGGCTACCAGAGCGATAATAATGGAAATCGTAAATAGGGTAGGGTCGTAGGTCATGCTCGCCGCCATATTCATGGCATACATTCCGCTGTAGTGCATGGAAGCTACGCCAAGGCCCGTGATAATGCCTGCAATCAAGAGACGCAGTAGTGAATTTTGATTGCCTGCGACAAAAAATAATCCGGCGCCCACCACGATCACCGCGATGGCCAAGGATGCGAATGTAATCAGTGGATCGTAATTCACCGGCATTCCCATGTCATAGGCAAGCATACCGATAAAGTGCATGGTCCATATGGCGCCTCCCCCCAGGGCTACAGCAGCAGCAAGTATCCATACACCTCGGTTCTGTGTCGAAGATTGTGCGGCCTTGATCAGCAGGATTCCGGTGTAGGAACCGAACACAGATACGAAAAAAGAGAGCGCCACCAAAAACAAGTTGTAGCTGGAATCTATGTGTTGCATGGGTAAAACCTCGATAGATGCGGCTGTGCCGGAGTTCCCGGAAATATTAATGCCCGATTACCGCCTGGATTTGCAGTTAACGCGCTGTACCGAAGCGCCAAGCGTTCTTGCAGAACAAGTTTAGCAAACTCCAATTTTTTGGTTGACCGTTCAGCGAATTGTTATTGCTGATAAAAGCGGATTTGCATTTCATCGGGATGCGATCAATTGAGTGTTTGAATAATGCCCGTGTTATGCAAGTTGACTGTAATTCCTAACAATGGGTTAAACTTGTGCGCCTCCCGCTTGGCGTCTGGATTTCGGACTTGGCGCCGCGCGCTCTGGGCGCGACGAAAAAGTATGCGAAATGTTGATATTTTGGACATTTACCGCTAATACAAAAGAACCTTCATTTCCCGGTAGGTCGATATTCTGGGGCTGAGATATCGAGGTAATACGGTTGTCGATGCAGAATTCAGTTAAGGGCCAGACCAAAGCATTGCGGACGTTTCAGGTCGGCATAGTGGGCGCATCTCGTGAAGCGTTTGATGCTTTGAGTCGTATATTCGGCGTCACTTTATATCGCACCCGCAGTTATCAGGCCGTACCTCTTGCCGCCAATGCTAAAGCGGTACCCGACAATATCGACCTGCTGATTCTGTGTACCAATAATCCCAACGTGCTCGAATATTGGCTCGCCAAACGTCCGCAAGGCAAAGCCTTGAGCCGGCCCTTGATACGAGTGGCCCGCGATCCGGAGCAGGGTGCCAAGGGCTATGTGATATCCGTGCCTGTGAATCCCGCCCGACTGTTGCGGGTGCTGGATCAGTACACCATCAAGGAATTGAATTTTTTCCCTGAATTTCAAATAGGCGGCGATTCCACGGATTTGTGCGAGACGACCATTGCCGGCCTGAAGCTTCTTAAAAGCGAGAGCGGACCGGGCAATAAACGCCAAGGTTTGCAACGAGCTTTGGTGGTGGACGACAGTCTTGCGGTACGCAAGCAAATCGAGATCGAGTTTGGATTGCTGGACACCGAAGTGGATTGTGTGGATTCCGCGGAAGCGGCAATAGATGCTTCCGCCAAAACGGCTTATGACATTATTTTTATGGATGTGGTGATGCCCGGCATGGACGGTTATGGTGCCTGCAAGCGCATCAAGCGCAGCCCGTTAAATAAAAATACCCCGATTGTTCTTCTGACCAGTCGTTCCTCTTCGTTCGACAAAATCAAAGGCACCTTGGCCGGATGCGATACCTACTTGGTCAAACCGATCAATCACAACGAATTTGAAAACGTCGTTAACAAATACTTTTCTGAAATTAGGACACTGGCAAAATGACCGCAAGCAAAGTTCTGGTAGTGGATGACTCTCCGGTGGATCTCGCGCACCTCAAATCGATTATTGAAGGGGCGGGGTATCAGGTAATCACCGCCACCAATGGTCGTGAAGCCTATGAAAAAGCCAAAAAAAACCGCCCGGATCTCATTCTTATGGATGTAGTGATGGATGATGTGGACGGCTTTGAAGCCTGTCGAACTATTACCAGTGATCGCGATACCGGCAAAATCCCCGTGGTGTTCGTCACCAGCAAAAATCAAAAGGCAGATCGGGTGTGGGGCGAACTGCAAGGTGGTCGCGGTATGATTTCAAAGCCTTACTCGCGCGAGCAGATTCTCGACACCATTAACGCTATCTGACGTCTTTGACGCTCCCCATCGGCGGGTACCAACTCGTGCAAAAAATATTTCCGGGTGCAGATGGCGGAACGCCGGACGAACGGCGGGATCTTGCTCTTTCTGTTATTTCTGATCATGGTGCTGTGCCCTTCGCGGCACAGGCGCGCTGTTATTCCTTTTCCATTGGCAGCTGGTCTTTTTTGCTAGAAGAAGGCCAGTTCGCCGAACTGATCAGTCAGCCGGTTTACACACCGTTACCGAACACTCCGCAGCATTGTCTTGGTCTGGCCAACGTGCGCGGCAATATAGTGCCCTTTTACGCTCTCCATGTTTTTATTCCCGGGGTGCTGCGACCCGCGCGTGAACAATTGCGCTACGCACTTTTATTAGGTGATACGGTGGATGGCGTTTTGCTCGCCATCGACGGCAAGCCGCAGCCTATCAAGCGCGACCAGCTCGTGCAGTTGCCGCGCCCGACTTCTAAACTCTTGGAGCCGGTGGCGCACTTTCTTCAAAACATTTTCCGATTCGATAATCGCGACTGGCTGATGCTGGATAGCGACAAGCTCACGCAATTTTTGGTCTCGGCGGGAGCGGAGTGACAGGGCTTTTTTTATTGGATTTATACCGACTGACAGGTAACAAGGCATGATCATTTCATCCAATCTTCGCATTTCGCAAAAAATCATGTTGCTGGTCGCGGGCCTGGCGTGCGGTTTCGTCGCAATTGGTGTGGCCTATTTTATTCAGATGTCCACAGAGCAGACCATTCGCGAGCAGCGTACTGCCCTGACGCAACAGGAAACTCTGCTCAATGCCGCTCATTTGGATGTGCTGGAGCTCAATCGGCTTTTGGGGGAATTTACCATCCGGCGCGATACCGGCGTGTTGGCACGGCAGGAGACGATAAAAAATGCCCTGATGGAAAAACTTCGCACATTGAATGCCGAGAGTGCGGAGTCTGGTATTTCCGCCGCTCTACTGAATATTGAAACGCTGGTGCAGAATTTCGAGAAACCTTATCAGGATGCTGTCGCCCAGTTGGTGGCCCTGGGGCCGGATTCCAACACGGGTATGCGTGCCGAACTCGCATCGTCTGGCGAGCGGCTTTTACAAGTATTGCAAGGTGCCGGCAGTGCCGGGCTATTTTCCGAGTATCTGCGTATGCGCCAGGCGGAGACGGAATTTGTAGTGAATTTCAGCGAGCAGGCGTTGGCAGATTTTGATCGCCACAGCTCAGCATTCCGGTCCGAGCTGGCGGCGGCCAATTTGGCGGAAGCGCAAAAAATTCAGATCAGAACCGCAGTGGACGCCTATAACGCGCAATTGGATAACGTCTCCGCACAAGTGGTGCAACTGACGGCACTGAATCGCCAACTACGGGACCTGGGCGGCCAGTTGGATGCTGCCATGACAACAGCCTCGGGTAACCTTCGCGCACGCACGGCGCAGGTGGCGCAGGAGACGGAATATAAATCTCAGATTTCCCTTGTGACATTCGTCGGCCTGGGTTTTACCGTGGTAATGGCGGTGGCGGTGGGCGTGTTCCTAATTTACAAAAGCATCGTATTTCCCATGGCGCATATCCAAAGTGTGATTCGCCGCATCAACAAGGGCAATTTGAAGGCGCGTGTGCGTTTGTTGCAGGATGACGAACTCGGCGATTTAGGTCGTGCCTTCAACGTGTTGCTGGATGAGCGCATCCGCACTTTGGAAGACCAATCCCTGGAAAACGAGCAGCTCAATAACTCCATTATTTCCTTGATACGTGCACTTGGCGCCATCGCGCAAAAAAACCTCACCATCAAGGTGCCGGTGTCCGCGGACATTACCGGAACAATTTCAGACGCCGTAAACCTGCTCACCACTGAGACTGCAAAAACCCTGGCACAGGTGAAGGATATTTCGGAACAGGTCAATGCCATCTCCGATCGTTTGCAGTTGCAATCCAGCGCCGTGGTGCGAGTGGCGGAAGATGAGCGCAAGCAGGTGATTGCCACCAGCAAGGCCCTGGAAATGTCAGCGCGGGCGATGAACGAAATCGCCGCTCGCGCCGCAACCGCTGACACCATTGCCTCCAAAACCATTTCCGATACGCAGCAGGCGCGGGAAGCGGTAATGCGCACGGTGCGCGGTATCCAGATCATCCGCGAAACCATTTCCGAAACCGAAAAGCGTATCAAACGCCTGGGGGATCGCTCCCAGGAAATTTCCGGCATCGTCAACCTCATCAACACCATTGCCGAGCGCACGCACATATTGGCATTGAACGCGAGCATGCACGCCGCGTCGGCAGGCGAGGCGGGCAAGGGCTTTGCGGTGGTTGCCGATGAGGTGCAGCGATTGGCGGAAAATGCGCGTGAGGCAACGGCTGAAATCGCATCGATGGTGAACAACATCCGCGTGGAAACCTCGGATACGGTCAACATCATGAACAAGCTCATCACCGAAGTGGCCGAAGGCACACGCCTGGGTGAACAGGCGGAAAAACGTATGGAGGTCACCGAGGACGCCACACGTCAATTGGTGGAAACCGTGCAGGTTATTTCACACAGCTCTGTGCAACAGGCTCAGATCTCCAATAAATTGCGCGACCGCGCCAATATCATTCGTCACTTCACAGAAAAAACCGGCAGTGAATTGGCGCATCAGAAGCAACACACCGACAGCCTGAAACAATTCGCAGAGGTATTGCTGGAGCGGGTGAACGTATTTGTGTTGCCGGAAAATCTCACGACTCCAGTGTTGAAGGATGTGTTGGATCCGGAGCCCGTTGCGCGGGAAACCATTGTTAAAGCCGGTTGATAATCGCCCGCTGCTGCCATTGAATCGAGGTCCATTGTGACAATTTCTTCCCAGCAACAAGAACTTGTCGATTTGCTGCGCAATGAACTGGCCGACATGATCGGCAGCGATATCAGCCCGCCTCAAATTCACAATGGTCTTGAGCGTCTGCAATTTTTGGAGGAGCAGGAGACCCAGGCGGAAAATATCGGTAATGCTGCGCGCTTAGTGGGTTTGACCGGCGCCGCTGCGGCGTGCGAATGGCTGGCGCAGAATTTCCGCGTTCTGGCAACGGAGCCCGAAGTTCCCAGTGCGCAGACGCAACGGTGCCTGCAGTCCTGGCCCGGTGCCCTGCTGGGGTATTTGCAATGCGTGGGTGATGATGTGCGTGAAACGCCAGGTGCCGAGCGCCTGTTGCAGTTTCTTGCGGATCCCGCTTGGCCGTTGCGGTTGACCAGTGACCAGGTCAATTCCATGGCCGCCGAATTCCAGACATCCACTGTATTGCTCGACGAAGCGCCGGTGCTCTATCCCGACCGGGTAACGGACGAGATGGTATCGCTCAGCCCAGGGAGTGATATCAACCCCGAACTATTGCGCGGCCTGCTGGCGGAGCTGCCCAATCAGGTGAGCGCTTTTGACCGGGCGGTGGAGCAGTACCTGATCATGGATGAAGATATGCAACTGCGCATCGCACAGCGTATCGCCCACACGCTCAAAGGCGCGGCCAATGTGGTGGGCATTCAGGGCATCGCCAATCTCACGCATTACGTAGAAGATTTGTTGGAGCTTTCCGCCAAGCAAAAACGCAAGGAGCCTCGGCTGGGCTTCCTGTTGCAGGATGTGGCGGATTGCCTGTCGGGCATTTCTGAATATCTTGTCGGCATCGGTCCGGCGCCGGGCAATGTGCGCGATGTCATGGAGGGGCTGCTCGAAATGTTGCGCGGATACGCCGATGCGGATACCGCCATCGAGACACTGCCTATCGCGGAGTGGGAAGAGGTGGAGTTGGCACCGCCGCCTGCAGAACCCAATTCATCAACGTCCAATGCATCAACTGATATTGACTATCAGGTTCCAGAAACATGGGATAGTGCTCCCGCGTCCGCTTTAGCAACGCCGCTGCAGTTTGAGACGGATGAGATTCCCCTTTTAGAGGACATCTACCATAGGCCGAGCCGACAGCGGCCGGAGGTATTGGAGACAGGGAGTGCGGTACCGGCATCGCTTGTCGATTCCATTCCGACCGCGCAGATCGCGGAGACCGCACCCGCACCCCTAGTCCCAGCCGCCACAACGCCCGATCCGGTACCCGCCCCGGCTGCAGAGGTCGAGACCACACTCAATATTTCCGAAACCCAGGCTCAGGAGTTGTTGCGCTTGGCGGGCGAGAGTCAGATCGGCAATACCCAGATTCTCAGCCGGTTGGATCTTGTTTCCGGCGGTATCAAAGCCGCCGAGGCTTACCACGCGCATTTACGCCAACTGGCCCAGGATCTGGAGCGTCTGCTGGAATTGCACAACGCCCGGACCTCAGCCGGAGCTGTTACCGCCGAACAGGACATGGATCCTCTGGAGCTGGAGCGCCTAAATGAACTCAACAGTTTCGCCAGCCAGTTGCACGAAGTGACCACCGACGCCCACGAGGCGTTTATCGACCTGGAAGGCGAACTTAAATCGCTGAAAAACCTGGTGCTGGGTCAGCGCCAGTTGGGTTTTGAATCCCAGGAATTGTTGCTCAGCATCCGCATGTTGCCGGTGAGTCTGTTCAGCAGCCGTTTCAACCGCTGTGTGCGGCAGGCGGCGCGGTTGACGGGTAAGAATGCCACTCTGGAAATCAAGGGCGAGGAAGTGATGGTGGACAGCCGCGTGCTGGCCACCTTGGTCGACCCCATCATGCACTTGTTGCGCAACGCGGTGGATCATGGCCTGGAGCACTCAGAGGCGGAACGCACCGGACAGGGCAAATCCGCGGCCGGGCGTATCTTCCTCGAATTTCAAAGGGTGGGTGATACGGTAGCGGTGCATTGCCGCGATGACGGGCGCGGGTTGGACTACGAGGCCATTACCCAGGCTGCAGTGGAGCGCGGCCTTGCGCCCACCGATGCGCGGATGACCATAGCCGACCTCAATGCGGTCATCCTCTCGCCGGGGTTCTCGACCCGTCGCGAAGTGACGCAAACCTCCGGCCGCGGTGTGGGGCTGGATGTGGTTAACGAACAGATCCGCCTGCTCAAAGGAACCCTGGCCATCACCAGCCAGCGCGGGCGCGGTACCACCTTCACGCTGGTGGCGCCCATGAGCATCATGTCCGCGCACACCCTGGTGGTGCAGGTCGGGGAATACCGGCTGAGCGTGGTGTCGCGCGCCCTAGAGCAGGTGATGTATGTGGAGCAGCAGCGGTTTGAAATGCGTGAGGGGCGCCAGTGGTACCGTTTGCCGGATGATGAGCTTTTGCCGGTGTTCACCATGGATGACCTGCTGTACCTCAATACCCGCCCTGCGGAGCGATACAGCGCCCTTATGGTGTTGCGCAACCGTGAGGGCAAACGCTGCGGCGTCCTTGCCGAGACCATCAAGGCAAGCGAGGAGCAGATCATCAAGCCCTTGAGCCGCTCCACCTTTAAAGTGCCGGGTGTGGTAGGAGCCGCCATTCTCGGGGACGGACGCGTATCACCGGTGGTGGATCTCTACGAGGTACCGGGCCTCAGCTTGGCGGATGCGGCGCAAACCGCTTGGCGCAAACGCCTGGAGCAACGTTCGAGTCATCTGTATGGCGAGGAGATGCGCGAGCGTCCCATGGCGTTGGTAGTGGACGATTCCCTGAGTGCGCGCCGTTCCCTGGCGCAGTTCGTCGGCGATATGGGTATGGAGGTCTACACCGCCAAAGATGGTTTTGAGGCCATTCAGATCATCGATCAGCGTACGCCCAGCATTATTCTTGTTGACCTGGAAATGCCGCGCATGAACGGCCTGGAGCTGACCAGCCACCTTCGCGCCAAGGCGGAAACCCGCGATATTCCTATCATCATGATCACCTCCCGCGCCACGGAGAAACACCGCTCCATGGCGGC
>Ga0164241_10003664_pt1 | contig 15319 bp, 19 predicted proteins | sample OricomyardsoilBY_FD_108780 | JGI IMG/M metagenome (GOLD analysis project Ga0164241, IMG submission 108780) | Backyard soil microbial communities from Emeryville, California, USA - Original compost - Back yard soil (BY) | ecosystem: Environmental > Terrestrial > Soil > Unclassified | place: USA... | reverse complement strand
GCTTGGAGAAGGATCCGGAAGGTCTGACCAAGGTCACCATCGCGGAGTACGCGGAACTGGGCGGCATGGAAGGCGCCGAAGTGGTGATGTGGCTGATGATGCGCGGCGCACTGCCGAAGAAAGTCACCAAGACGCACCAGACCTACTACCTGCCGTCGATGACGCCGATTGCCAGCGTGATCTTCGAAAATGCCTCGGACGAACCGCTGGACGAGCCGCTCGAGAGCTATCGCAGGCGCATGACCGAGCAGTACGACGGGCTCGAAAAGCTGGCCGGCACGTATCCCTACACCATCGAGCGCAGCGTGAAGGCCTTCCGCCTGAACCGTTTCCTGCACGAGCTGGTGCACCCGGAGTTCCGCAAGCAGTTCCTCGCGGACCCGACGCCGCTGTTCGACCAGCACAAGCTCACCGCCGAGGAGCGCGACCTGGTGACGCGCCGCGACTGGCGCGGCCTGATCCACTACGGCGTGATCTTCTTCCTGCTCGAGAAGTTCGGCGCCGTGGTCGGCACCACCAACCTGCACATCTACGCCGCCATGCGCGGCCAGTCACTGGAAGATTTCCAGAAGACCCGCAATGCGCAGGTGCTGTATTCGGTGGCCGGCACGGATGAAGGCAAGACCGAGTGGGACAAGAAACCTGCCGCGCAAGCGTAGGGAAGTCCCGTGCCTTGAAAGCCAGGATCTCCGTCCTCGACAGCCCGCCCTGGAACAGCTTCCGGTTCACTGTGTAGGTGGGCGGCTCGGTGCGTATCAAGAAAGGTGCTCTGGGCAGTTACCGCATGGCGCGGATCAGCAACGGCACCAGCGGCAGGGTCCAGGTCCGCCGCATCCAGTAGATCTATTCGTTTCGGTTATACGAATACCGGCCACAGATATTTTCCCGATGCCGGTAACGCATTAGCCTTGCGCTCCCTATGGCTGTAACCGCACCCGAACGCGTCCTCTCCGTCCATCACTGGAACGAAAGCCTGTTCTCGTTCCGGACCACGCGGGATGCCGGTTTCCGATTCGAGAACGGACACTTCGTGATGCTGGGCCTGCCGGTGGAAGGAAGGCCGCTGCTGCGCGCCTATTCGATCGCCAGCCCCAACTGGGAAGAGCACCTGGAGTTCTTCAGCATCAAGGTGCCCAACGGTCCGCTGACTTCGCGCCTGCAGCACCTCAAGGAAGGTGACGAAGTGCTGATGAGCCGCAAGCCTACCGGCACGCTGGTGATTCATGACCTGAAGCCCGGCAAGCACCTGTACCTGCTCGGTACCGGCACGGGGCTCGCGCCGTTCCTCAGCATCATCCAGGACCCGGATGTCTACGAGCGCTTCGAGAAGGTGGTGGTCGCCCACGGTGTGCGCAAGGTGGAGGACCTCGCGTATCGCGAGTTCATCGAGCATCACCTGCCGACGCACGAGCTGCTGGGCGAGTACATCCGCGACAAACTCATCTACCACCCGACCGCCACGCGCGCGCCGTTCCATATCGAGGGGCGCCTCACGGACCAGATTGCCGACGGGCGCCTGGCGAAGCTGTGCGGACTGCCGCCACTGGATCCGGCCACCGACCGCTTCATGTTGTGCGGCTCGCCGCATATGCTCGCCGATACGCGCAAGCTGCTCGATGAGCGTGGCTTCACCATCTCGCCGCATATCGGTGAGCCCGGTGATTACGTGATCGAGCGCGCCTTCGTCGAAAAATAGCCGTCCGCAGGCGGTGCAAGGGGGAGCATGCAGAATTCGCCGCGCCGGGTGCTGTTCGCGAGTCTCATCGGCACCACGATCGAATTCTTCGACTTCTACATCTATGCCACCGCCGCGGTGCTGGTGTTCCCCACGCTGTTCTTCCCGAAGTCGGATCCCAACACCGCGGTGTTCGCGTCGCTGGCCACCTTTGCGATCGCATTCTATGCACGACCCATCGGTTCTGCAGTGTTCGGGCACTTCGGGGATCGCGTCGGCCGCAAGGCCACGCTGGTCGCGGCACTGCTGACCATGGGCGTCTCGACGGTGGCCATTGGCCTCTTGCCGGGCTATGCAAGCGCGGGCCTTGTCGCGCCGGCTTTGCTGGCGCTGTTCCGGTTTGGCCAGGGCTTTGGTCTGGGCGGTGAGTGGGGCGGCGCGGTGCTGCTGGCCACCGAGAATGCGCCGCCTGGCAAGCAGACCTGGTACGGCATGTTCCCGCAGCTGGGCGCGCCCATCGGCTTCATCCTTTCTGCGGGTGTATTCCTGCTGCTCACCCATTTCCTGAGTGATGCCCAGTTTCTCGGTTGGGGCTGGCGGGTGCCGTTCCTGTCCAGCGCCGTGCTGGTGCTGGTCGGGTTGTATGTGCGACTGCGCATCGTCGAGACGGCGGCGTTCAGCCGTACCCTGCAGAACAACGAGCGTGTGAGCCTGCCCATGGCCGCTGTCCTGCGTTCCCATGCGGCACCCCTGCTGCTCGGAATTCTGGCGACTGTGGCGATCTTCCTGGTGTTCTACCTGATGACCGTGTTCACCCTGTCGTGGGGCACCGGCAATGGCTGGACGCGTGAGCAGTTCCTGTGGCTGCAGATGGGTGCGATGGTGTTCTTCGGCATTGCCATTCCCGTTTCGGCAAAGCTGTCCGACCGCCATGACCCACGTTCCGTGCTGGTGTGGGGCACCGTGGCCATGGTGGTGTTCGGCTTCGCTTTCGCGCCTTTGCTCGGGGCAAACAGCTGGTTTTCGGTGCTGATGTGCCTGTCGATCGGCCTGGTATTGATGGGCCTGACGTATGGCTCGCTGGGCGCGGCACTGGGGTCGCTGTTCCCGACGGCGCTGCGCTATACCGGCGTGTCGCTGGCCTTCAACTTCGCCGGCATCCTCGGTGGCTCGCTGACCCCCTATGTGGCCAAGGCGCTTTCCGACAAGTACGGCCTCGCTGCGGTGGGCTGGTATCTGTCGGGCGCGGCGGTGATTTCCCTGCTCGCATTGCTGCTGCTGCCGCGCGCCGCCATGTCCGCGCGGCACAATGCGGCCCCATGAGCGCTCCGGTCTACTTCGAGGATCTGCACGTGGGGCAGCGCTTCACCAGCGCCCCGGTGACAGTGACGGTGGAGGACATCAAGGCGTTTGCCCGGCAGTTCGATCCGCAGCCCTTTCACCTGGACGAAGCCGCCGGCGAGGCCAGCTTCTTCAAGGGCTTCGCGGCGTCCGGCTGGCACACCGCTTCGCTGGCCATGCGGATGATGTGCACCAGCGGCCCGAACCTGGCGCAAGGGTGGATCGGTGCCGGCGGCGACATTGCCTGGAAGAAGCCGGTCTATGCCGGCGACACGCTCACTCTGCGTGGCGAGTTTCTCGAACTGAAAGCCTCGCGTTCGCGCCCGGAGCGTGGCATCGCAGTCGTGCGCAGCGAGACCTTCAACCAGCACGATGAACTGGTGCAGGTCCTGAATGCCAATGTGGTGGTCTGGCGCCGGCCGGCAGGCGACTGAATTACCCGGCGCTGCGGCCGCAGTTCCAGCACACCTCGAACGACTGCGGGTTCTCTTCGCGGCAATGGCTGCAGACCCAGGGCCTGGCCGCGGCCTTGCTGTCCAGTGTGGCAAGCGTCTCCGTCACCACCTTGCGGGCAATGTCGTAGTCGCTGTCGGGACTCACCCACAGTTCCGCCGGAGGGCGGAACTCGGGCACCGCGGAGTAGCCGGAGTTCTCGTTCTGGATGCTCACCTGCAGCCCGTGATGCTGGAGTGCGTCGCGCACCAGCACGGTTTCACTCAGGATGTTGGAGCTGAATACCTTGCGCATTGCCCTGCCTCAAGTCTGCCAGCCGGACCGGGGTCGATCCAGCAGTGTTGCCAGCAGCACCGCCAGCAGCGTGGGCGCCAGGATCGACAGGTAGGTGATCAGCGAGTAATCGATGCCCACCATCGACAGGCCCAGTACCACGCTGCACAGCAGGCCGCACAGCAGGCCGGCCACCGCGCCGGAGATCGGGCGGATGCGCCGGGAAAGATAGATGGAGGTCGCGAAGAAGCCGGCGGCGCACACCCCGGCCGAGGCCAGGCACAGCACCTGGAGTGAAGTACCGTTGGCTACCTCGCTGATGCTGCGCGGTGCGATGAGCAGTGTCGCCGCGCTGCTGACCAGCAGGTGCACGGCAACGACCAGTATCAGGTGCATGGCGATCCATGCCCGTGAATGAAGTACCGCTCGGTGGCGGCTACCTGCAGGTTCCATCCAAGCCCGGCCATGCGCGACTGCAACTCATCGGGGTCGTGGAAGACCTTGTAGATCCGGAATTCCCGGCCATCGTTCAGCCGGCGCTTGAGCTGCGTGGCCCCGGCGTTGGGCAGCAAGTGATCGAGCGCGGTGGAAGTCGGCTCGTGCCGCGAATCGATGAAGAACACGCGCCCGCCTGGCGCCAGGCAGCGGCCAACCAGATCCCAGAATCGCGTGAACTGCGCCGGCGGCACATGGGACAACCAGAACGAGAAGAACACGGTGTCGAACTTGCCACCCGGGTTCCAGTCGAACAGGTTGGCCTGGGTGTACTGCACCTTCGGTGACTGGAACCTGCGCTCGGCGAGGTGCAGCATCTCGCGTGAACCATCGACCAGCGTCAGTTCCGTCGCAAAGGGCAGCAGCTTCTCGCTCCAGATGCCGGTGCCGCTGGCCATCTCGAGGATGCGGCCGGCGGGTCTGAATTGCGCCAGCTGCGCTTCCAGAGCCCGGGAGTCGTCGAACCAGCGACGGTTGTCGACGGTGCCGCGGTCGTAGCGCGCCTGGCGCAGCCACCACTGATCGTATTCCGATGCGCGCGCCCGGTAGTAGTCGAGCTGCTCCGAGAGCGCCGGGTCCTGGATCTTCAGGTGCCGGGAGGTGGTTGCCACAGTTCGACCTTATTCCCTTCGGGGTCGATCACCCAACCGAATTTTCCGAACTCCGAATCATCGGTCTTGTCCAGCACATTGCAGCCCTCTGCGCGCAGTGCCTGCAGCAGTGCGGCGAGATCCTCGACGCGGTAGTTGATCATGAAGGGCGCTTTGCCCGGTGCGAAGGAGTCGCCGGCCGGCGAGACCGACCACACGGTCGTTCCGGCGGTGGGGGCTCCGGCGGCATCCGTCCATCTGAATGCAGTGCCGCCCCAGTCCTGCACATCGATGCCGAGATGCATCTTGTACCAGGCGCGCAGTGCTACCGGGTCGAGCGCGTGGAAGAAGATGCCCCCGATTCCGGTGACGCGGCGGTTCATCGCAACACCTCTGCATTCGCATTCACTGCAACTCCTCGCGCACGAACTCCCACGCGTCAGCTTTCAAGTCCTGGGCGCCTCCACACGATTCATGACGACAATGATGAGCGTGGCGATTGGCCCCAGCAGCAGCGAAACCAGCCACCATATTAGGCCGGATCGCCCTTTCGACTGGGCCAGGCCGGCATTGATGAGTGAGAGGGTTCCCCAGCCAACAAAGAATGTACTTCCGAATGTGGCGTCCATGCGTGACCTCCAGTGATCCCCGGCTGAGTATACGTCGACAGCCCGGGCCGGATGCCCCGGCGGCCGACCGCGGCTAGACTGGCCCGCATGAATACGCCATCCACGTTGCAGTTCCAGCCCATGGTCGACATGAAGGGAGCCTTGCCCGTGCCCGCCGAGTGGCGGCCCCCGCAGGATCGGGTGGTTGCGGGTGATCCATTGCAGCGCGCCTGGGATCTGTATGCCAGTGCCGACGGGCGTTTCCATGCCGGGATCTGGGAATGTGCCGTCGGCAAATGGCGCGTGGTGTTCACCGAGAGCGAGTTCTGCCACATCCTCTCCGGCGAGATCGTGGTGACTGGTGACGACGGTTCCGAGCGTACCTGGCGTGCGGGCGATGCGTTCGTTTCTCCGGCCGGGTTCACCGGCTACTGGGATGTGCGCAGCACGGCGCGCAAGTACTACGTGGTCTACGAGTAATACGCCATGCCCGGCGACGTCGAATTCATGCGCCTCGCGATTGCCGAGGCGCGCCGTGCCGGCGAGTGCGGCGAAGTGCCGGTGGGTGCGGTGCTGGTCAGAGATGATCGCGTGATCGCCGCGGGAGGCAATGCACCCATCTCCACGCATGATCCATCCGCGCATGCGGAGATGCTTGCCCTGCGCGCGGGCGGTGCGGCACTGGGCAACTATCGTCTGGATGACACGGTGCTGTATGTGACGCTGGAGCCCTGCCTGATGTGTGCGGCAGCCATGGTCCATGCACGGGTGCGGCGCGTGGTGTTCGGTGCCTTTGACCCGAAGGCCGGCGCGGCCGGCGGGCTGATCGATGCCTTTGCCCTGAAGGGATTGAACCACCGGGTGGATGTGTTTGGCGGCGTGCTCGAAGCAGAGTGCGGGGCGCTGCTGTCGGAATTCTTCGCGCGCGGCCGTCGGTCTTTGAAGTAGCATGTGCAGTGCATATTAAGAACCTGGCAAGAGGAAACGCCTGTTCATGAGCGAGCCTTCCCTGTTCGAGCGCCTGGGTGGAGATGCGGCGGTCGACGCGGCCGTGGACATCTTCCACGGCAAGGTGCAGGCCGACGCGCGCATCAACTGCACCGGGCGCGGCATGCGTGCCGGCCATGCCCGGCTCAACCTGACCGAAGAACATTTCCATGCGGTCATGGAAAACCTCGGCAGCACGCTCAAGGAGCTGAATGTGCCCGATCCGATGATCGGGGAGGCGGCGGCCATTGCCCTGTCCGTGAAGGACGACGTGCTCAATCGATAGCGCCAGCAGCGCTTCAAGCCCATGCAGCTCACCCGCTACACCGATTACGGCCTGCGCACACTGATTGCACTGGCGCTGAATGCCGGCGAGTGGCAGACGGTCACCGTGGTGAGCGAGGCCTATGGCATCTCCCGCCACCACCTGGTCAAGGTGGTGGCGCGGCTGGCCGAACGGGGCTATGTCGAAACGCAGCGCGGCAAGGGTGGCGGCATGCGCCTGGCGCGTGCGCCGGCCGCGATCCGGCTGGGCGCGGTGGTGCGCGACATGGAAGCCGAGCTCGGGGTGGTGGAATGCCTGGAAGCCGGTGGCGGCAACTGCGTGATCACCCCTGCCTGCGGGCTCAAGGGCCTGCTGGCCCAGGCGACCCGCGAATTCATGGCAGTGCTGGACCGCCACACTCTGGAGGACCTCAAGCAGCAGCGCGCACCGGTGGCGCGGCTGCTGGGCATTCCGGTCGTGGCGCATCGCCGCGCCTGAACGCCCCGGTGCGGGTATCATTCGCACCCTTTCGAAGCAGCCAAACGGAGCAATCAGGTGAAGATCGGAGTCGTGGGGGCCACCGGACAGGTCGGCAGTGTGATGCGCAGTGTGCTGGCGCAACGCAACTTTCCCGTCAGCGCAATTCGTTTCTTTGCGTCGGCGCGATCCGCGGGTTCGAAACTGCCCTGGGGCTCAACCGAAATCACTGTCGAGGATGCGGCCACGGCCGATCCCGCCGGGCTCGACATCGCGCTGTTCTCGGCCGGTGGCAAGTCATCGAAGGAACTGGCGCCGCGTTTCGCCGCGGCCGGCGTGACCGTGATCGACAACTCCTCGGCCTGGCGCATGGATCCGGATGTGCCGCTGATCGTCAGCGAAGTGAACCCGCAGGAGATCCATAACGCCCGCAAGCGCATCATCGCGAACCCCAACTGCACCACCATGGCGGCAATGCCGGTGTTGAAGCCGCTGCATGACGCGGCGGGCCTGGTGCGGATGGTGGCAAGCACCTACCAGGCCGTGAGCGGTGGCGGCCTCGCCGGTGTGGATGAACTGGACAGGCAGGCTCGCGCCACGGCCGCGACCGCCCGCGAGCTGGCCTATGATGGCGCCGCCGTGACCATGCCGGTGCCGACCAAGTTCGTGAAGCCCATCGCGTTCAATGTGCTGCCCTACGCTGGCGCCTACGCCACCGATGGCTCACTCGAGACTGACGAGGAGCAGAAGCTGCGCAACGAGAGCCGCAAGATCCTCGGCATTCCCGGGCTGCGCGTCAGCGGCACCTGCGTGCGCGTACCGGTATTCACCGGTCACTCGCTCAGCATCAACTGCGAGTTCGAGGAGGCGATTACCCCGGCGCAGGCCAAGGCGCTGCTGGCCAAGGCTCCGGGCGTGCAGCTGCTCGATGTTCCCACGCCGCTTGAAGCTGCCGGCCAGGACCCGAGCTACGTGGGGCGCATCCGCCAGGACCAGTCCGTCGATGGCAACCGGGGCCTGGCGCTGTTCGTCAGCAATGACAACCTGCGCAAGGGCGCGGCCTTGAATGCCGTGCAGATCGCGGAGCTGTTTCTGCGTTAACTGCGCTTGAGCTGCTGGTAGGCGTCGTACACACGACGCCATACCGGACCAGGCCTGCCGCTGCCCACCGGTGCGCCGTCCAGTCGCGTGACCGGCTGCACCTCGCGGGTCGCGGCGGCGAGCCAGATTTCATCGGCGGCGCGCAATTCGGCTTCGCTGACCGGCGCGTCGCGGCGCGCGATTCCCAGGCCGTCGGCAAGTTCCTCGATCACGCTGCGCGTGGTGCTGGGCAGGATGCGCGTGGAATTCAGCGGCGAGATCAGCACGCCGTTCTTCACGATGTGCACCGCCGACGCACTGCCTTCCATCAACTGTCCGTTGCGCAGCAGGATGGTCTCGGCGGCGCTGGCATCGCAGGCCAGCTGGCGCAGCAGCACATTGGCCAGCAGCGCCACGGACTTGATATCGCAGCGCGCCCAGCGCGTGTCCTCGGCAGTGATGCAGGCGAGGCCGTCACGCAAGGTGCTCTCGGCAACCTGCGGCCAGGGCGAGCTGTAGGCAAACACGGTGGGGGCAATGTCCGGCAGCGGCGCGTGATTGCGACCCCACTCGGCGCCGCGCGAAACCTGCAGGTAGACGTACTGGTCGCCACCGCCGTTGGCAGCGATCAGATCGCCCAGGATCGCGAGCCACTCCTGATGCGTGTGCGGATTGCGCATGCGGATCGCCGCGGTGCTGCGATCGAGACGATTCAGATGCGATTCGGCCCGGAACAACCTGCCGCCGTAGACGCGCAGCACTTCGTACACGCCATCGCCGAACAGGAAGCTGCGGTCGAAGGGCGAGATGCGCGCATCGACGAGCGCGATGCGCTCACCGTTCAGATGGCACCAGGGCAGGGGCTCCGCCATGCGGGGTTCAGCTCACTCGAACCAGAGCTTCACGCTGTCGACGGCCCAGCGCCAGATGCCACCTTCATCGACTTTGGAAAGCGCCACCAGGGGCGTGCGACCGACGACTTCGTCGCCGACGCTCACCTTGTATTCGCCCACCACCTGGCCCGCTTCGATGGGCGCGACCAGCGGACTGTTGACCACGGCTTCCTTGGTGATCTGGTCGGCGCTGCCGCGCGCCACGGTGACGGCAATCGACTTGCGGCTGCCGATGTCCACCGTCGTGGCTGCCCCCTTGTAGACCGTGGGTTTCAGCACCACGGCACCGGCGTCCTGCAGCTTCACGGTTTCAAAGAACGTATAGCCATAGTTCAGCAGCGTGGCGCTGGCGTCCTCGCGTGCCTTGACCGAGTCGGCGCCGAGTACCACTGACACCAGCCGCATGCCGTCGCGTTTGGCCGAAGTGACCAGGCAGTACTTCGCGCTCTCGGTGTGGCCGGTCTTCAGGCCGTCCACCGACGGATCCCGGCCCAGCAGCCCGTTGCGGTTGAACTGCCGGTGCTTGTTCCAGGTGAATTCACGCTGCGAGTAGTACTTGTAGTACTCGGGGAAGTCGCGGATCAGTGCGTTGGCGAGCATCGCGATGTCGCGCGCGGTGGAATAGTGGTTGGGGTCGGGCTTGCCCCAGCTGTTCATGAAATGCGTGCCAGTGAGGCCGAGCCGCTTGGCGTACTCATTCATGATCTGCACGAAGCCGTCCTCGGTGCCGCCCAGCTTTTCGGCCAGCACGATGGTGGCATCGTTGCCCGACTGCACGATCATGCCCTGGATCAGCGCGTCCACCGGCACCTCGGAGCCCAGTTCGAGGAAGCTGGTCGAGCCGTCTGTGACGGCGCCGCCGGTGCGCCACGCATGTTCGCTGACCTTCACCGTGTCGGTGAGGGCCAGGCGCTTCTCCTGCAGCGCGGCGAACACCAGGTAGGTCGACATGAGCTTGGTGATGCTGGCCGGTTCCATGCGCTCGTCGGCCCGCTGCGCGGCCAGCACGCGGCCGCTGTCATGGTCCATCAGGATGTAGCCGTTGGCCGCGATCTTCGGCGGTGAAGGCACGGCGGGCGTGGCGGCGAGCGCGGCGGTGCTGGTGGCGGCGAGCAGCAGGGCGGTCAGCATTTTCTTCATCGTGGGCAATTCTCCGGGTCGGCTCTTGCAGTCTTCTCTGGCGGTCATTCTGAGACAAGCAGGGTTTCAATGCCCAGCTTTGCAAGCTGGGTGGCGAGCTGGTCGTAGGCTTCCACATCGCTGATCGGACCAACGCGCACGCGGTACAGCGTGGTGCGCGAGTCGGGCGGGAAGATCGTGACGGCGTCGATACCCGCGCCCAGCAGCCGCGATTTCATCTGCGTGGCGTTGTCCTGCACGCCAAAAGCGCCGGCCTGCAGGAACAGCTGCGGTGCGATCAGCGAAGGAGCGGGTTCCGGCGCCAGCGAGCGGGCGATCTGGCCGGTGGCGCCGGGCGTGATGACCTCCACTTCGACGAATGCCGTGCCGGCGCGGGTCATGTCCAGCTTCACCGCGGCCGAGTAGGACAGGTCGATGATGCGGTTGTCGACGAATGGCCCGCGGTCGTTGATGCGCACCACCACGCTGCGGCCATTCGACAGGTTGGTCACGCGAGCGTAGGCGGGAATTGGCAGCGTCTTGTGCGCCGCCGTCATCGCGTACATGTCGTAGGGCTCGCCGCTGGAGGTGGCCCTGGAGTGGAAATCCGGCCCATACCAGGAGGCCACTCCGCGTTCCTTGTACCCTTCAGCGGTGGGCAGCAGGTGGTAGCGCTTGCCGAACACCTCGTAGGACACCGGGTTGCCGCGGCTGCTGCGCGGTTCCTCGCGCGGCACCGCGTCGGGAATTCCGGCGATGTCTGCGGGTGGTGGCGGTGGCGCGGAGCGCTCGGGTGTCGAAGGTCTGCGGGGGGTGGAACTGCAGGCCGCGACCAGCAGCCCAAGCGTGGCGAGCAGTGCGGCGGGCAGTGCTGCCCGCATTACTGGCCCTGTGCCATCAGGCTGGCCTTGTAGGCGTCCGCAATTGCGTCCGCCAAATCATTCACCGCCATCGCGTACAGCAGGCTGCGGTTGTAGCGCGTGATCACGTAGAAGTTCTGGAAACCCACGCGCCATGCGATGCCATCGGCCAGCGTCGCGGGCACCAGCGTGGTGGGCGCATCGCCGGGCAAGGTGGTGTCGAACCGGTAACCGCGCGCTTTCAGGGTGTCGACGGTGTCGGCCAGCTTGCCGTCGGCCCTGGCCGGATCATCCGGCGGCGCATCGTTCGCCGCATCGGCCAGCACCGGTTCGCCGGCGCGCCACCCATGCACTTTGAAATAGTTGGCGATGCTGGCAAAGACATCCGGACCGTACTGCCACAAGTCCCGCCGGCCATCGCCGCTACCGTCCACGGCATAGGCCCGGAAACTGGATGGCATGAACTGCGGAATGCCCATCGCGCCCGCATAGGAGCCCTTTGGCTCGCGCGGATTGAGGCGCTCTTCGCGCGTCATCAGCAGGAACTGCGCCAGCTCCTTCTGGAAGAATTCCGCGCGCTTCGGATAGTCGAAGGCCAGCGTGGCCAGCGCATCGAGCACGCGATAGCCGCCGGTCTGGCGGCCGTAGAAGGTTTCCACGCCGGTGATGGCCACCAGGTACTGCGCCGGCACTCCGCTGGACTGTTCGATGGCCGCGAGTGCCTCGCGATTGTCCTGCCACACCTTGACGCCGCCAGCGATGCGCTCATCGGTGAGAAACCGGTCGCGGTATTCGTACCACTGCAGCGTGGCTTCGGCGGGGCGCTGGATGATCTCGACGATGCGCGGCTGGGGTTCGGCGTCACGCAGGACCCACACCATGTCCTGCGGATCGAAGTCGTTCTCCTTCTGCATCATCGCGATGAATTTCTGCACCTCGGGGCGCGCCACGTCCAGCCCGGCAGCGAACGCGCAGGGCACTGCGCAAAGGGTGAGGAGCGCGACCAGGCGCGCATGTGGCGGCAGTATCTTCATTGCGTCTCCTTCTTCAGGAGCCGACGAGCTTGCGATGTGAAAACAGCGCCATGAGGATACCGAAGCCGGCCAGCAGGGTCACCATGGATGTGCCGCCGTAGCTGACCAGCGGCAATGGCACCCCGACCACGGGCAGCAGGCCACAGACCATGCCCGTGTTGATGAACACGTATACGAAAAACGTCAGCGTGATGCTGGCAGAGAGCAGGCGCGCGAAGGTGTCCTGGGTCTGCGCGGTGAGATACAGCGCGCGCGCCACCACGAACAGGTACAGCGCCATCAGGATGCCGATGCCGAACAAGCCGAATTCCTCGCCGATCACCGCGAAGATGAAATCGGTGTGCCGCTCCGGCAGATAGGCCAGCTGCGACTGGGTGCCGTGCATCCAGCCCTTGCCGAACAGGCCGCCGGAGCCGATGGCGATCTGCGACTGGATGATGTGGTAGCCGGCGCCCTGCGGATCGGTCAGCGGGTCGATGAAGGTCAGGATGCGCTTGCGCTGGTAGTCGTGCAGCACGTAGGCCCAGGCAAACCACGCCGCGATACCGGCTGTGGCCACACCGCCGGCCATGATCCAGGCAGACAGGCCCGCCATCAGCACCAGCAGGCCGCCCGCGATGGTGATCAGGATGGCCGTGCCCAGGTCCGGCTGCAGTGCGACCAGGCCGGCCGGGATGGCGATGATGGCGGCGAGCACACCGAGCGAGGGCAGCGAGGGCGGCAGCGGACGCTCGTGCAGGTACCACGCGCACATCATGGGCACCGCAATCTTCATGATTTCGGATGGCTGGAAGCGGATGAAGCCCAGGTCGAGCCAGCGCTGCGCGCCCTTGCCGATCACGCCCATGATTTCCACGACCAGCAGCAGCACGATCCCGATCGCGTAGACGACGGGCGCGGCCGCGCGCAGCTGCTGCGGCCGAGCCTGCGCCAGCGCCACCATGGCCACGGTCCCCATCCCCAGCCGCAACAGCGTGCGCATTTCCATGTCCCACTTCTGGCCCGAGGCGCTGTACAGCACGATCAGGCCGAACAGGCACACGAGCCCGAGCCCGGTGACCAGCGGGGCATCCAGCTGCAACGCTCCGAGCACGCGTGCGGCCGAACCCAGCGTGCGGCGCGTGGTGTTGGAGGTGCTGGTGCTGATGTTGATCATGCCGCGGGCTTCGGTGCGGGGGCGGGCGGCGCCTCGGCCGGGGGTTGTGCCGGCTTCAGCCGCGGCAGCAGGTAGGCATCCATCATCTTGCGCGCGATGGGTGCGGCGACACTGGCGCCGAAGCCGCCATGCTCCACCAGCACGGCCACGGCGATCTGCGGGTCTTCCGCTGGTGCGAAGGCGATGAACCACGAGTGGTCGCGCAGGTTCTCTTCCACCTCGCGGTCCAGGCGTTCGTTCGATGCCACGGAATACGCCTGCGCGGTGCCGGTCTTGCCGGCCATGTGGTATTCGGCGGAGGTCTGGATGCCGCGCGCGGTGCCGATGGTCATGGTCATGCGCATGCCATCCATGATCACGTCCCACTGTTCCGGCGTGCCGCCCTTCACATGCGGCAGTTCCACCGGCGGGATGACCGTGGTGGTGTCACTGACCGGATCATGCAGCGCGGTGACCAGGCGCGGCTGGAACACGGTTCCCTTGGCGGCCAGCACCGCGGCGATGTGCGCCTGCTGGATCGGCGTGACCGTCAGGAAACCCTGCCCGATGCCCATGTTGATCGAGTCGCCCGGATACCAGGCTTCCTGCTTGTTGTCGCGCTTCCATTGCTTCGACGGCAGGATCCCGGTTTCCTCGCCGGCAATGTCGATGCCGGTCTTCTGGCCATAACCGAAGGGCGCCATGAAGTCATGTATCTTGTCGACTTCGAGCTCGTGCGCCAGTGCGTAGAAGTACACGTCGCAGGATTTGGCGATGGCCTCGCGCAACGCGAGGGCGCCATGCACGCCGCCGCGACCCTCGCGCCACGGCTTGGCAACGCCGGCCAGATGGAAGGTGCCCGGGCAAAAGCGCGTTTCGTTGGGCGTGATGGCGCCGTAGGCGAGGCCGGCCATGCCCATCACCGGCTTCACGGTGGAGCCGGCCGGATACTGGCCGCGGATGGCGCGGTTGAACAGCGGCCTGGTTTCACTGTTGTTCAGTACGCGGTACTCGTCCGTGGTAATGCCGCGGCCAAACATGCTGGGGTCGAAACCCGGCTGGCTCACCAGCGCCAGCACATCGCCGGTGTGCGGGTCCAGTGCCACCGCGGCGCCACGCCGTTCGCCAAAAGCTGCTTCGGCGGCCTGCTGGGTGGCGAGGTCGAGCGACAGGATCACATCCGTGCCCGCCTGCGGTGGCTCGCTGCGCAGCGTAGCGGCCAGCTCGCCCTGGACGGAGCGACCCTGCGCGTTGACCAGGATCTCCTGGAAGCCATTCACGCCATGCAGTTCCTTCTCGCGCGCCGCTTCCACCCCCAGCTTGCCGATCAGTGTCGTGCCCTGATAGGCGTCGAGGTCGATCTTCCTGCGATCGGTTTCGGAGATGGCTCCCACGTAGCCCAGCGCATGCACGGCGAGGGCGCCAAAGGGGTAGTAGCGCGTGGGCCGTGCCTTCACGTCCACGCCCGGGAATTCGTGGCGGTGTTCGGCGAACGCGGCCCGCTCCACGTCGCTGAGGCGCAAGCGAATCGGCACGGCATCGAAGGCGCGCGCGGCCAGCACGTCCTTGCGGATGCTGTCGATGGTGTCGGCCGGTATCGCGCCGATCTTCGCCAGGCCCGCCAGGGTCTTGTCCAGTGCCTTGCGATCACCGACGTCCTCGCGCACCAGCTCCAGCTGGAAGGACGGTTGATTCTCCGCCAGCACGTTTCCATTACGGTCCAGGATCAGGCCGCGTTTGGCCGGGATGGGTTCAATGCGCGCGCGATTACCCTCGGCCTGGTCGGTGTAGTAGTCGTAACGGATGATCTGCAGCAGTACCAGGCGCCCAAGCAGCACCAGCATCAGCGCGACGATGACGAAGGCCGCCACGGCGGTGCGCTGGAAGAAGGAGCGCTGTTCGCGTTGATGATCCTTGATGCGCACGCCGCTGACCACGGGCTACCTCATCGCGGGGAATGCAGTCGGCCGAGTATGCCAACTACAACCGGCCACAACATCGCACCAATCGGCACATGTACCCAGCGGGCCCAGC
>Ga0164241_10003663_pt1 | contig 15329 bp, 12 predicted proteins | sample OricomyardsoilBY_FD_108780 | JGI IMG/M metagenome (GOLD analysis project Ga0164241, IMG submission 108780) | Backyard soil microbial communities from Emeryville, California, USA - Original compost - Back yard soil (BY) | ecosystem: Environmental > Terrestrial > Soil > Unclassified | place: USA... | reverse complement strand
GAGCGGTTCGTCGAGCAGCAGCAGCTTGGGCCGCTTGACCAGCGCCCGCGCCAGCGCCACGCGCTGCCGCTGTCCGCCGGAGAGCTGGTGCGGCTTGCGCACCGCGAATTCCCGCAGCTTGACGATGTCGAGGATGTCGGTGACGCGCGTGGCGATCCCGGATTTCGACAGGCCCTTTTCCTGCTCGAGGCCGAACGCGATGTTCTTCTCCACCGTCATGTGCGGGAACAGCGCGTACGACTGGAACATCATGTTCACCGGGCGTTCGTACGGCGGGACGTCCGCCATGTCCTGGCCGTCCAGGAAGATGGACCCGGAGGTCGGCGACTCGAAGCCCGCCATCATGCGCAGCAGCGTCGACTTGCCGCAGCCCGAGCCGCCGAGCAGGCAGAAGATTTCGCCCTTGTAGACCTTCAGCGAGACATTGTTGACCGCCGTGAAATCACCGAACTTCTTGGTGATGTTCTCGATGCGTACGTAGCCCTCCGCGTGCGGATCGCGCCACGGCTCGGCCTTGGTCTTGTTCTTGTCTGCGCGTCGTTCGGCCGTTTGCATCGGCGCCCCCGTTGCAATGCCTCGCCAAAATGATGAAGGCCGCCGCGCCCTAAGCGGCGGCCCCCAGATTTATTTGCCGGTGCGGAACTTGGTCCAGGTTCGCGTGAGTGCCCGCGTGAATTCGGGGCTCTCGGGCAGATCCGGGACCAGCTTCGGCATCACGTCGGGCGTCGGGAAGATGCCGGGGTTGTTCTTGACGTCGGCATTCACGAGCGGCCACGAAGCGGCGTTGCTGTTCGCATAGCTGATGAAGTTGCTGTTACGAGCGGCCACTTCGGGACGCAGCATGTAATCGATGAACAGGTGCGCGTTCTTGACGTGACCCGCATCCCCCGGCACGGCCATGTTGTCGAAGAACATGACGGCGCCTTCCTTCGGGATGTTGTACTTGATGTGGAATTCCTTCTTGGATTCCTCGGCGCGGCTCTTGGCCTGCAGCACGTCACCCGACCAGCCGAGCGCCAGGCAGATCTCGCCGCCCGCCAGCTGCTCGATGTAGGCCGAGGAATTGATGTTGCGGATGTACGGTCGGACCGACAGCAGCACCTTCTCGGCGGCCTTCAGGTCTTCGGGGTTCTCGGAGTTCGCGTCCTTGCCCAGGTAGATGAGCACGGTGCCGACCACTTCGGAGGGCGCATCGAGAATCGAGACGCCGCACTTGGCGAATTTCGAGATGACCTTCGGGTCCCAGAACATCGCGAAGCTATCTACCGGCGCGTTCGGCAGGGCCGCCTTGATGGCTTCCTCGTTGTAGGCCACGCCCGAGGTGCCCCACATGTAGTTGACGGCATATTCGTTGCCCGGGTCGAACACCTCGAGTCGCTTGGTGATGTCCGGATCCAGGTTCTTGAGGCCCGGCAGCTTCGACTTGTCGAGCTTCTGGTAGATGCCGGCCTTGATCTGGCGCGCGAGGAACGATGCCGAGGGGACCACCACGTCGTAGCCGGTGCGACCCGCCACGAGCTTGGTCTCGAGCAGTTCGTTCGAGTCCATGACCTCGTAGTTGACCTTGACGCCGGTGTCCTTCTCGAAGTCCTTGAGCACGTCCGGGTCGATGTAGTCCGACCAGTTGTAGACGTTGACGACCTTTTCGGCATCCGTGTCGACCGCGGGAGCCGCGGCTGCGGCAGCGGTGGGAGGCGGCGTTTCTTCCTTCTTGCCGCAGGCGACCAGTAACAAAAGACAGGAAGCCGAAACCAGAGCCGACAGGCTGCGAGTGGACATTTGTATGACCCCTAGAGTTGTCGCGGCGTGAGACCCACACGACCGCGTCTTTGGAACTGTTATAACCCGGCGACCGCGTCTATAGCCAGCCCTCGGCACGCGCCCATGCGGCGGTTTCATCCAGCGACCGCACTACTTTGGACAGTAGTTCGTCGATTTCGGAATCCGAAATGATCAGTGGCGGCGCGACGAACAGGGTGTCCCGGGTCGCACGCATGACGAGCCCGTTGCGCGTGCAGTTATCCCGCATCCGGATGCCAACTTCGCCACGCGGCTCGAAAAATCGCCGCGAGCTCTTGTCCGGCACCAGTTCGATGGCCGCCAGCAGCCCCACGCAGCGGGCCTCGCCGACCAGCGGATGGGCCGCCAGTTCCTTCCAGCGGCTGGCTAGATAGGGGGCCGCCTGGTCCCGGACCCGCTCCACGATACGCTCGCGCCGGAAGATTTCCAGGTTGGCGATCGCGACCGCACAGGCGGCCGGGTGACCGGAATAGGTGAAACCATGAAAGAACTCGCCACCCTTGTCTATCAGGACCTGGGCGACCCGGTCGCCTACCATGAGCCCGCCGATGGGTAGATAGCCCGAGGACAGCGCCTTGGCCATGGTCAGGAAGTCCGGGCGGGTGCCGTAATGTTCGCAGCCGAACCACTGGCCGGTACGCCCGAATCCGCAGATCACCTCGTCCGAGGCCAGCAGGATGCCGTACTTGTCGACGATGCGCTGGATCTCGGGCCAATAGGTGTCCGGGGGAATCACCAGGCCGCCGGCGCCCTGCACCGGCTCGCCGACGAAGGCCGCGACCCGTTCGGGGCCCACTTCCAGGATCTTCTGCTCGAGTTCGCGCGCGCAGGCCAGGCCGAATTCGGCCGGTGTCAGCTCGCCGCCCTCGCCGAACCAATAGGGCTGGTTGATGTGCGCGATTCCCGGCAGCCCGCCCTCAGGCCCAAGCTGCTCGTGCATGGGCTTCATGCCGCCGAGCGAGGCGCCGGCGACGGTGCTGCCGTGGTAACCGTTCCAGCGCGAGATGATCACGTTGCGCTGCGGCTCACCCAGCAGCTGCCAGTAGCGACGCACCAGGCGGATCAACGTGTCGTTCGCTTCGCTGCCGGAGCCCGTATAGAACACGTGGTTGAACTGCGGCGGCGTCACTTCCGCCAGGATCCGCGCCAGTTCGACCGCGGGCGTGGTCGTGCTCTGGAAAAAGCTGTTGTAGTAAGGCAGTTCCTGAAGCTGCCGGTAGGCCGCGTCGGCCAGCTCCTTGCGGCCGTAGCCCAGCGCGACGCACCACAACCCGGACATGCCGTCGAGGATCTTGTCGCCCTCGGAGGTGTAGATGTACACACCCTCGGCGCGGGTCACGATGCGCGAACCGCGCGCGGCCAGCGCCTTGAAGTCGGTGAACGGGTGAAGGTAGTGGGCGCTGTCGAGTTGTTGCCAGTTCCTGGTCTCCGGACGCATCGCCTGCCTCTCCTTCAAACGTTCAGCAACAGATGCTCGCGCTCCCAGGAGCTGATCACCTGCAGGAATACTTCGTACTCGGCTTCCTTGACGATGGTGTACGCGGAAATGAACGGGTCGCCGAGGATTCTCACCAGCGGTTCGCACTCGCGCAGCTCACGGATCGCATCGTCGAGAGAACGCGGCAGCGAGAATGGCAGGTCGTGCGCGCTGCCGGATATGGGCTCTGAGGGCTGCAAACCCTCGACCATGCCGAGATAGCCGCAGGCCAGCGACGTCGCCAGCGCGATGTAGGGATTGGCATCGGCGCCCGCGAGCCGGTTCTCGACCCGGCGCGCGCCCGGATCCGAAGCCGGCACGCGCAATCCCGCGGTGCGGTTGTCGTAGCCCCATTGCACGTTGATGGGTGCCAGCTGGAAACGCGAGATGCGCCGGTACGAGTTCACGTTCGGCGCCAGCAGCGCCATCGCCGCCGGCAGGTATTTCTGCATGCCGGCGATGTGCGCGAAGAACAACGGTGTCGGCGTGCCATCGACGTTCGAGAAGATGTTCTGCTTCGTCTTGGTGTCGACGATGCTCTGGTGCAGGTGCATGGCGCTGCCGGGCTCCTTGGCGTGCGGCTTGGCCATGAACGTGGCGTACATCTTGTGACGCAACGCCGCCTCGCGCGCGGTGCGCTTGAACAGGAAGGCCTGGTCGGCCAGGTCCAGCGCATTGCCGTGCAGCAGGTTGATTTCCATCTGCGCGGCGCCGTCCTCGTGGATCAGCGTGTCGATCTCGATGTCCTGGTCCTCGCAGAACTGGTACATGTCGTCGAACAGCGGGTCGAACTCGTTGACCGCCGCGATGCTGTAGCTCTGGCGGCCGGGCTCGGCGCGGCCACTGCGGCCCACCGGCGGCTTGAGTGGATAGTCGGCGTCGATGTTGGGCTCGACCAGGTAGAACTCGAGCTCGGGCGCCACCACCGGCTCCCAGCCGCGATTGGCATACAGCTCGAGGATGTGGCGCAGCACGCTGCGCGGCGCCATGCCGACGCGCCGGCCGTCCGCGTAGAAGCAGTCGTGGATCACCTGCGCGGTGGGCTCGGCGGCCCAGGGCACGCGGCGCACCGTGCGCGGGTCGGCCTTGAGCGTGATGTCGATCTCCGCCGGGCTCATGGCCTTGTCGGTGTCGGGTGGATAGTCACCCGTGACCGTCTGCAGGAAGATGCTCTCGGGCAGGCGCATGCCCTCTTCCTCGCCGAACTTCTCGCTCGGCATGATCTTGCCGCGCGCGATGCCGGCCATGTCGGGAATGATGGCTTCGACCTCGGAGATGCCGTGGTCGCGCAGGAACTGGCGGATTTCGTTTGCCATGGGACTTACCTAGCTACTTGCTCTTTGACGCGCCGCCCGGCCGAACTCGGCGAACAGCGCCATTGAAAAGGGATTGGCCATCACCTTCCACTCCGGGTGCCACTGCACCGCAAGCGCGAAGGTCGGCGCCGACTTCACGCGGAACGCCTCCACCAGCCCGTCGGGCGCGCGCGCCTCGATCGCCAGGTCCGGCCCGAGCTGGTCGACACCCTGCCAGTGCAGCGAGTTCACGGTGACCTGATCCTGGCCCGCGATCTTCAGCAGCAGTCCGCCGGGTTCGAGGATCACCTGGTGCGCCGGGCCGTATTGCACGTCCAGCGGCTCTTCCTTGTCCTCGCGGTGATCGTCGAAGCCGGCCACTTCGTGCACGCGCTGGTGCAGCGTGCCGCCCATGGCGACGTTCATCTCCTGGAAACCGCGGCAGACGCCGAACACGGGCACCCCGCTGCCCACCGCGCGGGGAATCAACGACAACGTGGTGGCGTCGCGATGCGGATCGTGCAGCGTGCCGGGCACGCTCGCGGGGCCCGAATAGCGCGCGGGCTCCACGTTCGAAGGACTGCCCGGAAAGAAAATGCCGTCGACGCGCGCCAGGATCTCGGTGACGTCCAGCGGCGTCTCGAGCACGGGAATCAGCAACGGCAGGCAATCCGCGGCCTGCACCACGGCGGCGATGTACTTCTCGCCGACGGCATGAAACGGATGCGGACCGATCATGCGTCGATCTGAAGGAATTCCGATGACGGGGCGATGGCTCATACGGGACGCGTTTATATGGCTGGCGGGGGCCGGGAGCCCGCGCGCTGTCTATTATCTTTTACGGAGCAGGACCAGCGAGCGGTCCAGCGGCGACCATTAGACCACACCTAACCTGGGTCCGGCGCCGCCCGGTGCGGGCCCTTGCACGGGCTTCATCTGCCCGAAATCGACCGATTGACTGGTTTGCCGCCCGCAACGCCGCGAGCATATGCTGGCCCGCCCGGCATCACGCCGGTGTTCAAAATAATAAACACTGAGTACCTCATGAATGATGTGGCGGACAACGAGCTCGAGCGCTTCCTGGCCGCCCATCCGTCGGTGCGTTTCTTCGATGCCTTCGTCAATGACCTGAACACCATCGAACGCGGCAAGCGCATCGATCGCGAGGGCATCGCGCGGGTGTTCAGGAGCGGCATGCCGCTGCCCGGGTCCATGTTCGCGCTCGACATCGAGGGCGGCACGGTGGAGGCGACGGGTCTCGGCTTCGCCGACGGCGACGCGGATCGGCCCTGCATGCCCATTCCCGGCACGCTGGTGCCGGTGCCCTGGCAGCCGGACGTGGCGCAGTTGCAGTTGCGCATGTTCGAGCACGACGGCAGCCGCTTCTTCGGCGACCCGCGCGCCCTGCTCGAACGCCAGCTCGCGGCCTTCGCCGCGCTCGACCTCACGCCGGTGGTCGCGGTCGAGTACGAGTTCTACCTGGTCGACTCGCAGCGCGGCGCGGATGGATTGCCGCAGCCGCCCCGCGGACCGCTGACCGGCAGGCGCGAGTACCGCGCGCAGATCAATTCCATGGCCGATCTCAACGAGTACTCGCCGTTGTTGGCGGAGATCGACCGGGTGTGCCGGCTGCAGGACGTACCCGCCACCTCGTCGCTGGCCGAATACGGCCCCGGGCAATACGAGGTGAACCTCGCGCATGCCGCCGACGCGCTGCGCGTCTGCGACGAGGCGCTGCGCTTCAAGCGCGTGGTGAAGAGCGTGGCGCGCGCACACGGCTGCGAAGCCACGTTCCTGCCCAAGCCCTACCGCGACATGGCCGGCAGCGGACTGCACGTGCACGTCAGTCTGCTGAAGGGCCAGCACAATTACTTCGCCGCCGACAACGCCCTCGCCAGCGCGCCATTGCGAAACGCCATCGCCGGCACGCTGGCGACGCTCGCCGATGGCATGGCGCTGTGCGCACCCGGCCCCAACTCGTATCGTCGTTTTCGCAGCGAGGCCTACGTGCCGCTGCATCCCACCTGGTCGATCAACAACCGCGGCTCGGCGGTGCGCGTGCCGGCCTCGGATGCGGCCAACCTGCGGCTGGAGCATCGTCTGGCCGGCGCGGATGCGAACCCCTACCTGGTCGTGGCCTGGGTGCTGGCGGGAATCCATCACGGGCTCACGCGCCAGCTCGAGCCGCCGCCGGTCACCACGGGCAACGCCTACGAGCAATCGGGTGAGCCACTGCCCCTGAGCTGGAGCGAAGCCATCGATCAGTTCGGGCGCAGCGAGACGGCGCGGCAGTACTTCGGCGAATCATTCGTCAAACTTTTCACCACCGTGAAGCGCGGCGAGTTGCAGGACTTCGCCTCCTACGTCACGCCGCTCGAAATCGCGCGCTACCTCGGTCCGCTCTGAAGATGAACCAGGCCGACGCGCAGAACTTCTACTACCAGAGCACGCCGCGACCCGAGCCGCATGCGCCGCTGACGGGCGAACAGGTGTTCGACGCCTGCATCGTGGGCGGCGGAATTTCCGGTCTCTCGGCGGCGCTGCACCTGGCGGAACGTGGCATGCGCGTGGCGCTGCTGGAAGCCAGGCACCTCGGTTACGGCGGCTCGGGCCGCAGCGGCGGCCAGTCGATCTTCGGCTACGCCTGCGAGATGTCGACGCTCGAGAAGGCCGTGGGCCCCGGCGACGCGCGGCGCATGTGGGACGTGGCCACCGAGGGACTGCAACTGCAGCGCGATCTCATCGCCAGGCACGCGATCGACTGCGACTACGCCCCCGGGCACATGATCCTCGGCCTCAAGCGCCGCCACGACCAGGCGCTGCGCGAGGAGCTGGCGCACCTGGCCTCGCGCTACGACTATCACTCGCTGCGACTCATCGGCCGCGACGAGCTGCGCACGCTGATCGCCAGCGAGCGTTACACCAGCGCCCTGTTCGATTCCAACGGCGGCCACCTGCACCCGTATCGCTACACGCTCGGACTGGGACGCGCGGCCACGGCGGCCGGCGTGCGCATCTTCGAGAACTCTTGCGTCACGCGGCTCGATGTCGCGCAGAGCGCCACGGCCGATCACGTCGCCCACACCGCGCAAGGCACGCTGCGCGCGCGCTACCTGCTGGTGGCGGGCGGTGCGCTGCTCGGGCAGCTGGTGCCGTCGCTGGCGCGCAAGCTCATGGACATCGGCACCTATGTCGCCGCCACGCAGCCGCTGGGCGAGGAACGCGCGCGTTCGCTGATCGCGAACAACGCCGCGGCCGCAGACATGAACTGGATCCTCGACTATTTTCGCCGTTCATCGGACCACCGCCTGCTGTTCGGCGGACGGGTCAGCTACTCGGGCATCGATCCCTTCGATTCCGCGCGGGTGCTGCACAAACGCATGCTGGCCGTGTTTCCGCAGCTCACCGAGGCACGCATCGAGTACGCCTGGGGTGGTTACCTCGACATCACCATGAATCGCGCGCCGCATTTCGGCCGCCTGGCGCCGAACGCGTTTTACATCCAGGGCCTGTCCGGCCACGGCATGGTGATCTCAGGAATAGCCGGCAAACTGTTCGGCGAAGTCATCGCAGGCAGCGCCGAACGCTTCGACATGTACGCCAGGATTCCACATCGCGATTTCCCGGGAGGCACGTATTTCCGCCGGCCCGCGCTGGTGTTGGCGATGCTCTGGTTCCGGATCCTGGACTTGCTGTGACGGCGGCAGCCTTCAGTTTCGAACTGTGGCTCGCCGCGCTGCCCGCGCTGCTGGTCGCGGCGCTGCTCGGCTGGCTGGTGTCGCTGGCCGTGAAGAACGTCAACCTGGTGGGCGCGTTGTGGTGCCTGATGCTGTTCGCCGCGGGCGTGACCTATGCGCTCGACAGCGACCCGCGCGCGCCGCGATTGTCCCTGGTGCTGTGGCTGCTGGCGCTGTGGGCGGCGCGACTGGCCGTGTACCTGGTGACCCGCAATGCCGGCAAGGGCGAAGAGCGTCGTTACGGCGACCTGCGCGTGCGCCACGAACCGGGTTTCGCGTTCAAGAGCCTGTACCTGGTGTTCGTGCCGCAGGCGCTGTTGGCCTGGGTGATCTCGCTGCCGTTGCTGGGCGCATTCGCCAGCATCCAGGCCACCAGCCCGCTCGACTACGCCGGCGTCACGCTGTGGGCCATCGGGTTCCTGTTCGAGACTTTCGCCGACTGGCAACTGGCGCGATTCCGGCGCGACCCCGCCAATGCCGGGGCCGTCATGGACCGCGGCCTGTGGCGCTTCACGCGCCACCCTAACTACTTCGGCGAGGCCTGCACCTGGTGGGGCTTCTGGCTGATCGCCCTCGCGGCCGGCGGCTGGTGGGCCCTGCCCGGCCCCATCGTCCTGACCGGGCTGATGCTGCGGGCGTCACGATTGAGGCAGGAAAACGACATCGGCAATCGGCGGCCGCAATATGCCGACTACGTCTTGAAAACGAACGCGTTTTTCCCAGCCCGGCGCCGGAAATCGACCTAAAGGCTGCTCTGTCATGGGCCGATAACTTCGGGGACAACCGGAGTTACGCACCCGAATACGGCAGGAGTACCGTGGTCGAACTGGATAAAGCGCAGCGCGAGGCTCGTGCCCGTGAAGTGCGTCACGAGATCGTGGCGCAGCTCACCGTGGGCACGCATCGTGCTTTCCGCATCCTGTTCGCCATCCAGTGGGCCATCGCGATGCTGCTGGCCTGGAAGTCCGCGGTGCCCGGCGACGGTCGCCTGTGGATCACGCTGATCCTCGGCGGCATGTTGTGCGTGCCGGCCGGCCTGTTCACGCGCGGCGCGCCGCTGGCCTGGTGGACCAGCCACTGGGTCGCGATCAGCCAGATCGGCTGGTCGTGGTTGTACGTGTGGCTGCTCGAGGGCAACACCGAGGCGCAGTTCCACCTGTTCGCGTCGCTGGCCTTCCTCGCCTTCTACCGCAGTTGGACCGTGCTGCTCACCGCCATGGTCGCCGCCATCGCCTGGCCGCTCGCGAAACTCGCGATGCTGCCCGACTCGTACACCATCGCACCCGCCGCCTGGTCGCGGCTGATGCACCAGGCGCTCTATGTCGCCGCCGAAACCACGATGCTGTTGATCACCGTGCGCCAGGGCTACAAGACGGTGTGGCGATTCGCGCTGCAGAGCGCCAGCCTGCAATTGGCCAACGAACACATCCAGCGCGACGTCAGCGACCGCACCGCCGAGCTGACGCGCAGCCGCGAGCAGTACCGCCTGATCGCCGAGACCACGCGTGCGATTCCCTTCGAACTCGACCTGGCGCACGGCCGCTTCAACTACATCGGGCCACAGGCCTTCGACATGCTCGGTTTTCCGGAGAGTCGCTGGAAGGAGCCCGGGTTCCTCGACACGCTGCTGCCGCGTGAGCGCGAAGCCAGCGCGCGCCTCCAGCTCGACGAGTCCATGCCCGGCACCTTCGAGACCCTGTGCTCGGTGGTCACCGTCGACGATCGCGTGGTCGAGCTGCGCTGGACGGTGTCCTGCGAGCTCAGGAACGACCAGCGATTCCTGCGCGGACTCATGATCGACGTCACCGAGACGCGCCGCCTGGTGCGCGAAATGGCGCAGGGCCAGAAACTCGAATCCGTCGGCCGCATCGCCGCCGGCGTGGCGCACGAGATCAACACCTCGGTGCAGTTCATCTCCGACAGCGTGCGCTTCGTGCGCCACGCGCTAAAGGATGTGCCGCATGCGCTGGCCGCGTATCGCGGTCTCACGGCCGGCGTGCTCTCGGGTCGCGATGTGACCGGCGCGGCCCGGGCCGCCGCCGAAACCGACGAGGCCGCCGACGTCGACTACTTCCTCAAGAATGCGCCCGAGGCGCTCGACCGCGCGCTCGAAGGCATCGGTCGCGTGGGTTCGATCGTGCGCTCCATGACCGAATTCGCGCATCCCGACTCGCGCACCATGGCGGACGTCGACATCAATCGCGCCATCAAGACCACGCTGAACATGGCACGCAACGAGTACAAGGCCGTGGCCGACGTCGACACCGACTTCGGCGAGATCCCGGCCGTGCATTGCCACGCCGGCGACGTCAACCAGGTGGTGCTCAACCTGCTGCTCAACGCCGCCCATGCCATCGGCGACGTGGTCGAAGGATCGGGCGACAAGGGCCGGATTACCGTTCGCACCCGGGTCATCGGCGACTTCGTCGAGATCTCGATCTCCGACACCGGCGACGGCATCCCCGAATCAGTGCGTGGGCGCATCTTCGAACCCTTCGTGACCACCAAGGAAGTGGGCCGCGGCACCGGCCAGGGCCTGGCGCTGTCGCGCGGCCTGGTGGTCGAAAAACTCAAGGGCTCGCTTCATTTCGAAACTGAAACCGGAAAAGGCACGACTTTCTTCATCCGACTACCCGTGTCGGATGCGGCGATTACCGCAACTAATAAACAGGCTGCAGCATGACTTCTCTTCACGTGTTATTTGTCGATGACGAACAGGCCATCCTCGATGGCCTGCGAAATTCCTTGCGCAAGGAACGCAAGCGCTGGGAAATGACCTTCGCCCTCGGCGGCCAGCAGGCGCTGGAACACATGAAGCAGACCCCGGCCGACGTGGTCATCACCGACATGCGCATGCCGGGCATGGACGGCGCCGAGCTGCTGCGCCACATCCAGCGCGACTTCCCCGCCGCGGCGCGCATCGTGCTCTCCGGGCAGGCCGAGCGTGAATCCATCATGCGGGCGCTGCCGGTCACCCACCAGTTCCTGCACAAGCCCTGTGACGGCGAAACGTTGCGCGCCGTCATCGAGCAGACGCACAACCTCCACAAGCTCATGCAGAACCCGGCCTTGACCGCGCTGGTGGGCAAGCTCGAACGTATCCCGGCGGTGCCGACCACGTACACCGAGCTGTCGCGCCTGGCGCAGGATCCGAAGGCGGACAGCGCCGCGTTCGCCAAGATCATCGAGATGGACGCGGCGGTGTGCGCCAAGGTGCTGCAGCTGGTGAACTCGGCGTACTTCGGCCTCGGCCAGAAGATCGTCAGCATCCGCCCGGCGGTCACCTACCTGGGCGTCGAGATCATCAAGTCGCTGGTGCTGGGTTCGAGCTCGTTCTCGGACAAGGCCATCAGCGAGGTCAAGGGCTTCTCGCCGGATCGCCTGCAGCACCACTCGATGCTGACCGCGCTGCTGGCCAAGAAGATCTGCTCGAAGCCGGAGCTGGCCGAGGCCGCGTTCACGGCCGGCCTGCTGCACGACATCGGCGCGCTGGTGCTCTGCCATGCCGCGCCGCCGGACTACGTGCGCGCGCTCGAGCGCAAGAAGGAACTGCACGGCGACGGCGCCTCCGCCGAGCGCGAGATCTTCGGCGTCACGCATGCCGAGGTCGGCGCCTATCTACTGGGCCTGTGGGGCATTCCGTTCCCGATCGTCGAGGCGGTGGCCTACCACCACCGCCCGAACGAGGTGGCGCCGGAATCGCGCGCGCTGGTGGCGGCCGTGCACATCGCCAGCGGCCTGGTCGAGGAGATGACCGAAGCCGACTCGCAGGCGCGCCCCGCAGGCGCCAACCTCGACAGTTCCGGCCGAATCGACGTGGCCTTCCTGCGCGAGGCCGGGCTGGAAGAGGTCTTCAAGAAGAGCCGCGCCGAGGCCGAGAAGATCCTCGGCAAGGTATCCGAAGGCTGAAGTCGCCCCGCTGATTGAAGCGGGAGCGCGTTACCCCTAGCATCGTGCCCCTCTCAGGAGGAGCACGGCATGCGAATCGCACGACTGGCGGCAATGGGGATCTCGGTGGCGGCTGGCGTGGTGGGCGCGCTGGCCATAGCGCCGGGCGCGGGCACCGCGCATGGCAGTGGTCCCGGACAGGCCGCCGCCTCGGCCGCCAATGCCTTCCTGGCCGCGTTGCCCGCCGACCTGCGCAAGTCGGCCAGTTTTCCGCTGGACTCTCCCGAACGCACGCAGTGGTACTTCGTGCCCCGCGAGCGGGTCGGCGTCTCGCTGCTCAAGCTCGATGACAAGCAGAGCGAATTGTTAGGCCCGCTGCTGGCCTCGGCGCTGAGCCCCGAAGGGCTGCTGGAGGCGCGCGGCGTGCTCAAGCACGAGAACATCCTGCGACGCGTGGAAACCGAGGCCGGCGTCGATGCCACGCGCCGCGATCCCGGCCTGTACTACACCAGCGTATTCGGCAAGCCCCAGGCCGCCGCACCCTGGGCGTGGCGCTTCGAAGGCCATCATCTTTCGATCAATGTCACCGAGATGCCGGGCGCACCGCCGACGGTGGCGCCAGTATTCATCGGCGCCAACCCCGCGCGCGTGCTGACCGGGCCGCAGACCGGCTACCGCCTGCTGGCCGCCGAGGAAGACCTGGGACGCGAACTGGTCACGTTGCTCTCGGATGAACATCGCAAGATCGCCGTCATCAACGGGACGGCGCCGGGCGAGATCCTGACCGGCAACGATCCGAAGGTACGTCCGCTGGAGCTCGAGGGACTGGCGGCCGCCAGCATGTCAGAGGCCGAACAGCAGGCGCTGCATCGCCTGGTCGACCTCTACCTCGGCAGGCTGGCACCCGAATACGCCAAGGACGCGCGGGCGCGCCTCGATCGTGCGGGCTTCGGCAAAGTGCGCTTCGCCTGGGCGGGCGGACTCGAGAGCGGCAAGAAGCATTACTACCGAGTGCATGGCCCGACGTTGCTCATCGAGTACGACAACACGCAGAACGACGCCAACCACGTCCATACCGTGTACCGCGATCTCGACCACGACTTCGGTGGTGATGCGCTGCGACGCCATCTATCGAAGAAATAGACAAAACCGAATGGCCGCGGGTCTGCTCCATCGCTAGACTTGGTCCAACACGCGAGGAGACTGACATGGCCAGGAAGAACACGGCCGCTAACACCATAGCGGCCCCGCAGATCGACATCGGCATCAAGGCCAAGGACCGCGAGAAGATCGCGCAGGGCCTGTCGCGCGTGCTCGCCGACACCTACACGCTGTACCTCAAGACCCACAACTTCCACTGGAACGTCGAAGGCCCGATGTTCAACACCTTGCACCTGATGTTCATGGAGGAATACACCGAGCTGTGGAACGCGCTGGATCTCATCGCAGAGCGCATCCGTGCGCTCGGTTTCCCGGCGCCGGCGACCTACCGGGAATTCGCCAAGCTCAGCTCCATCGAGGAGACCGAGGGCGTGCCCGAAGCGCTCGACATGGTGCGGCTGCTGGTGTCCGGTCACGAGGCGGTGGCGCGCACCGCGCGCGCGGCCTTCCCCGCCGCCGAGAAGGCCGGCGATGAATCCACCTGCGACCTGTACACGCAGCGATTGAACATCCATGAGAAGACCGCGTGGATGTTGCGCAGCCTGCTGAAGTGAGAAAAACGGGATTGAAGCGCGCGGCCTTGTTGGCCGCCGCATTCATTTGTGCCACGGCATCGGCCGCCGATGCGCCGAAGCTCAAGGTTGCGCTCACCTTCGACGATCTGCCGCTCAACGGCATGTTGCCGCCGGGCAAGAAGAAATCCGACTTCGCGCGCGAAACCGTCGCGGTACTCAGGAAATATCGTATCCCGCGCAGCTACGGCTTCGTCGTCGCCAAGCAGCTGGAGGGCGACCCCGACGGCGCGCTGGCGCTGCGGATCTGGGTGGACGGCGGCCATCCGCTGGCCAGCCACACGTACACGCATCTCGATCTCACCAAGAACAGCGCCGAGGATTTCCAGCGCGAGATCCTGCGCAATGAACCTTCGCTGGAACTGCTGATGCCGCCCGGCAGCAAGCTGGCCAAGGCCGGGCACGACTGGCGCTGGTTTCGTTATCCGTACCTTCACGAAGGCGACACGCTCGAGAAGCGGCGCGCCGTGCGTGCGTTCCTGGCCAGCCATGGTTACCGCATCGCGCAGACCACGCTGGATTGGGAGGACTACATCTGGAACAGCTCGCACGCGCGTTGCTGGCTGAAGAAAGACGAGGCCGCCATGCAGTGGCTGCGGGAGAGTTATCTCACCGCCGCGCGCGAGTTCATCCGCTTCCAGGTGACCAACTCCCGCACCGTGTTCGGCCGCGACATCAACCACGTGATGCTGCTGCACCTGGGGTCGTTCAGCTCGCACATCCTCCCCGATCTCTTCAAGCTGCTGAAGGAAGAGAACTTCGAGATCGTCACGCTCGAAGAAGCGCAGCAGGACCCCGCGTACGACTATGACCCGGACTTCGCCGATCCGCGTGGCGGCACGTTGGTGGAGCTGGGCATGCAGGCGAAAGCAATTCCGTGGCCAACGGGTGCGCCGAAGTTCGATCGCGAAAAGCTGCTCAGCATCTGCCAGTAAATGGGGTTAGACCCCATTTGCTAGGAAATGGGGTCTGACCCCAATTTCACGGGCTTGCCGCTGGCGGCCGAGTCGTAGATAGCCCGCACCAGCGCGACCGCCTTGCGCGCCTCGCGCCCCTCGATGAAGAACGGACGCTGCTCGCGGATGCCGTCGATGAAATCCTGGATCTGGCGCTGGTGGCCTTCGATCTTGATGTTCATCGGCGCCGCGGCGCCCGAGCCCATGGCCGCGCTCTCGCGCATCGCACGGATCTTCGCGTCCTCGGGGCGCTCGACGCGGAAGTCCCAACGCGCGATGTCGTCGTCTTCCATGACCACCGAGCCATGCTCGCCGCACAGCTCGATGCGCCGCGACCAGCCCGGCCAGGTGGCCGTGGTTCCTTCGATGGTTCCAAAGGCGCCGCTGCCGAACTTCAGCGCGGCGACACAGGTGTCTTCCGATTCGATGCGGTGCACGCGGTG
>Ga0164241_10003662_pt1 | contig 15330 bp, 11 predicted proteins | sample OricomyardsoilBY_FD_108780 | JGI IMG/M metagenome (GOLD analysis project Ga0164241, IMG submission 108780) | Backyard soil microbial communities from Emeryville, California, USA - Original compost - Back yard soil (BY) | ecosystem: Environmental > Terrestrial > Soil > Unclassified | place: USA... | reverse complement strand
TTTGCATTAAATAATTATTTATATACAAACTATATTCAAATTAGCCGCTTAGCAGTATTAATTCATTCAAGCATGTTACTAACCATGAACGTGTTACTTACAATAGGAATATGGAAAATACCGAAGGAGTAACCCTGTTACTGGTTTTACTGTTAGGCTCGGTAGCTATGCTGTTGTTGGGCGTGGGTGTTATATTTTTTGTAAGCATGCACCAGCGCAGGGTAATAGCACACCAAGCCGAGTTGCGCGCACAGGATGAAAAAATGCAGCAGGAACTTTTACGCGCCACCATTATGTCGCAAGAGGAAGAACAACGCCGTATATCGCGCGATTTACACGATGATATAGGCCCCATGTTAAGTGCAGTAAAGCTTAAGTTGGGGCAAATAAACCGTCAACTTGCCAATAACAGTGTTGACACTACGTATGCCGATGAAGCAAAATCAATGCTTGATACTTCAATTAATTTAGTCCGCAACATTTCTCACCAGTTATTACCACCGGTACTCGACGATTACGGCCTTGCCGAAGCACTGGCCGATGTATGCCATAAAGTAAATACCCCAGAATTAAAAGTTGACTATACCCAACAAGGCAATTATATGCGTTGCGATAAGGAAACTGAACTTACCTTATACCGCATAACGCTTGAACTGATAAACAACATTGTAAAACACAGTGGCGCAAGTAAAGTAGAAATTATATTACGCTCAACACCTACCTCACTATTTCTTTCGGTTGCCGATAACGGAATCGGGTTCGACCCCTCCATCCCTAAATTCAGCGCAGGGCTTGGCCTTAAAAACATACGCAGCCGCTTAAAATCAATAGGTACCGATATTAATTACCAGCGCCTTCAACCCGGTATGTTAGCAACTGTAGCGCTACAACTTAAAGCTTAGTTGTAACGGTTTAAATTGGTTTTAATACTTTTACGTTAATGGATAATATAAGAATAGCTATAGCCGACGACCATAACCTTTTCCGTAAGGGCATTATATCTATACTTTCGGAATTAGCAGAAACAGGTACTGTTATAGAAGCTGAAAACGGCAAAGACTTGCTGCTAAAACTTGAAGTTGAAAAAGTAAATATTATTCTTCTTGACCTGAACATGCCTTTAATGAACGGATGGGATGTACTGGAGGAACTGCAAAAAAAAGATGGCAATTACCGTATCATCATACTATCCATGTACGAGGAAGAAAACTTCATTATCAGTGCCATTGAAAAAGGCGCATGCGGTTTTCTTTCAAAAAATGCCGAGGCTGATGAAATAATATTGGCCATACAAAGTGTACACCAAAGTGGTTATTATTTTAACGACCGCACCACGCGTGCTGTAATGAAAAAAATGGTAAGTAAGCAGGAGTTTAATCCCGTATTTCCCGATGGCCCCATAGTACTTAACGACCGCGAAGAACAGGTATTGCAAATGATAAGTGAAGAACTAAGCAGTCAGGAAATTGCCGATAAACTATACATGAGCCTTAGGCTTGTGCAGGAGGTACGCGCCAAACTATATCAAAAATTTGGAGCTAAAAACTCGGTAGGCCTGGTATTAAGCGCTGCCAAAAAAGGCTATATACATTTATAGCATACGCATACACACAATTACTTTTATATTAGTGGCAACTAAGCATGGCCCCGTTACCCTTTAAACCCTTTGCCAAAGTATATATATCAATAGCAGCATTTATAATAATACTGCTGCTTGGTACTATTGGCTATATGATGATAGAAGGCTACGATACTTTGGATGCCCTTTACATGACGGTTATTACCCTTGCTACTGTTGGGTTCTCCGAGGTTAAGCCACTATCGCATTCAGGGCGCATTTTTACTATCATTCTTATATTGGCAAACATTGGTACGTTTACCTATTTTATCACCCAAATATCAAGCTACTTTTTAGATGGCGAATTCAGCAAAGTATATAAAACCTATAAAATGAAAACTTTTATAAATGACCTGAACGGCCACGTTATACTATGCGGTTTTGGGCGCAATGGCCGCGAAGCAGCCAAAATTTTACATAGCAGTAACCTTGATTTTGTGGTAATTGAAAAGGTGGAATCGCGCACCGATAATTTGCCCTACCCGGTTAAGCATTATATGGTTGATGATGCCACACAGGATGAAGTATTGATTGAGGCAGGCATTGCCCGCGCCAAAGCCCTTATAACTACTTTGCCCGATGATGCCGATAATTTGTTTGTGGTATTAACCGCCCGCGAACTTAACCCCAACCTTAAAATCATATCGCGTGCCTCGCACGATTCCTCAATCCGCAAGCTTAAAATGGCTGGTGCCAACAATATTATTATGCCCGATAAAATTGGTGGCGTACACATGGCATCAATGGTGGCAGCGCCCGATATTAAGGAGTTTATGGATTTAATGACCTCGCAGCACAATGCACACTTTGCCGTTACCGAAATTGAAAGCAACAAAAACATAACCCTTGAGGAATTAGATTGTTGGAATAAAACAGGCGCTACCGTATTAGGTATTAAATCTGCCGATGGCGAATATGCCATTAACCCTGTACCTAAAACAGCCGTTCAAAAAGGCCATAAGCTTATTGTTATGGGTTCTAAAGATCAATTGGACAAAGTAAAAGGGGCGCTTAGCTAATCACTATCTTATTTACCGTAACAGCCCTTTTACATCAATCTTTCGCAATGTATTTGAAACATTACTTCGTATATTAATCAGCAATCAGCCCCCTATCTTCAGTATTTACCACCAAATGTATTATAAGTACAACTTAAGTACGTCAGTAATTAAAAATTTATTACCCCAAATTTTTGACATAAAAAAAGGACGAGCATTGCTCGTCCTTTTCAATATAAAATATGCAACCTTATACCTATTAATTGTTATTAGGTGTTACAATAAACTTCTTGGTGTATGTAGCGCCGTTTACGGTTAAACGTGCAAAGTAAATACCACTTGCAAGTTGTTCGTTTTGCGAAATGTTTATTTCATGCAGACCTGCTACTTCTTGCTCTTGGCTTAAGGTAGCTATTTGTTTGCCTGTAATATCAATTACATCAGCTTTTACGGTAGCATCTTTTTCTAAGGTATAAACCAATTTACCATTACCACTCATCGGGTTCGGAAACACGTTAAAGTTTATTGGCGTAGCATTAGCATCATTTATTGCAGTAGTAGCGTATGGGTCTTGCGAGGTGTAGAAGTAATAGAATAATTGCATCTCATCGGCAGTAGTAAAGCCAAAGGTTACAAAGCTTTGTTGTACGTTCCATTTGGTGCGCGCTACTAAACCCGAGTTAACATTACCATGCTTACCAAAGTAAACGGGTAATAATGACGAAAAATACTCCGTAGCCGGGTGTTCCCAGTCATAATATCCTTTATCGTAATCATTTCCGTAATCGTAAAATCCTTCATATACTTGGTTCATAGCACCCGTAGTATCCCTTACGTAAATATCATAATCGGTAGCATACTTGTGTGCGTGCGAAGTAAGTGCCCAAATATATTTCAACTGTTTCGAGTCGTTATTAGTTTCATCATCATAATCGCGTGTTTGGTTGCCTTGTGGTAAAAACAATAAACCATTGTTTACCAAATTCGCTTTCATTTCAATAGTACTCGAGCTACGTGGTTTGAAATAAATGTTGAAGTAAAAATCGCAAGGCAATACCGAAGTAGCGTTGTAATTTTTTACGTGGTAGTTCATATCCAAGTATGATTTTTGCTGCCAGAATAAGGCAGTACCTTGCGGTAAGTCAAACTCGGCATCATCTTGCCATGCACTGGTTAAGTACTTATTGCCATCAAATGATGTAGTACCACCTGCTAAACTTACACGCTCCATACCAAAGCCACGGTCGGCAGCCGATGTTGAATCGTCAAATTTAAATAGTAATAAGTGGTGCGATTGCTGGTTCATAAAACCGTCAATTTTATATACCTCAGGTAAGTAAGGGAAATTAACCTCCTGTTGTAATAACCACTCTTGTTCAGTTTCGCCGCTTACAGGCAAAAACACAGGGCCCATACGGTATTGTAAGCCCGAACCTGCAGCAGGTTTAGTAGGCTTAGGTAAAAATGCATTTACCGGGTTATCGTAGTAATCGCTTACTAACTGGTAATCGGGTTTGCGGTCGTTACTACCATACGTTTTTTTAGCGCCAAACATTACCCACTGGCGTATAAATTCAATTTCCTTGTTGCTAAGTTGGTTGCCGTTAATATCCAACATTAAATCGCCTTCAGTTCCATTATCAATAGCCAAGTCGGTATCAAAACCTGTACCTGCTACCTTACGTAATAAAAAGCTCATGTACGGGTGGCCCGCCTTAATTAATTGTTCGTGTTTAGCAATTGATGATGCGTTTTGTGGTTCAACATCATAAATAGCGTTGTATACACTATTAATATCGCCGTCAAACTTTAGTGCTTCCGCAGAAGTTCCACTGTGGCAGGTTTGGTTCTGGCACTTGGTATTTAACGTGGTATAAACCCTTTCAAAAGGCGTTTGCGCGTTAGCTGCAAGTACTGAACATAAAAACAACAAGGGTAAGGCTTTTTTCATTTTAGGTGCGTTTGTTTTTTTGTTTATCTCTCGAAAATAACGAATTATATTCTTTATGTAAACATTCCACACTTCTTTTTAACTAAAAAACCCTCATTTTATCAACAAATCAAACACAAATTGATTTTAAACGCATTTATCTCGCTTTCAAGCGGATAAATGCGTTCGTATTATGGCTGCTCATTGTCCTCATCACCTTTTTTGCCCTTTTTCTTTTTCTTGCTTTTATCATCAGCAGGCTGGTCGGGCTCAGTTACCAGTATATCACTTTGTTTAGGTTCTACTTTAGCAGGCTCACCGCTTTGTGGTTCTGCAGCAGGTGGCGCCACTTGTTGCGGCTCTTCCTTAGCAGGTGGTGCTGTACTACGTGGCTCCTCTTTAGCCGGTTCTTCCTTAGGTTGCTCCTCTTCTTTTTTAGGTTCTTCTTTAGGTTTATCCCTACCCGGTGGCGGCCCCGATAAAATATTCTGGTTATTCATCCGCATTTGGTCCATCTGGTTAATCTCATTCTGTTGCTGCATTATCTCTTTCTGTTCAGGTGTTAGCTCCGGTTGTTCCTGCTGCCTTATTTGCTGCTCGTACGAATCTGTATCATCTGGCGAGGTATTGTAATTGCCTGTCGAATCTAAAGGAACCAGCGTTTCAATCTGCGGTTCAAAACGCGGATGGTACACACCGGCAGCTTTATCTTTCATATAACTTATAAACTCAGCCTTATTAGTCGATGAGCCAATGGTATATATGTAGAATTTATCGTTAGGCCCTTTTATTTTACGCTTTTCGGGCGCTACTGCACCTATCATATTGTTGTAATCATCGTACGATGATAATAAGCCCAATGTACCGGGGCGGTATTCAAAATAAAACCAATCTTTTGTACCTGTTTGCAGGTAAATGGTTATTACATCGTAGCCACCTTTGTATTGCACTTCAATGTATCCTTCCAGCTTTTTATTAATTACCTTTTTGCCTACCATAGCCACACCTATTTTACCGGTGCTGCGCAGTACGTGGTCGGTAGTGTCAAATACAAATGCTACATCGTTAAACACCATGTTGTGGGTTAATCCTTTCGGGCGTTTGTTGAATAAACCCGTTTGGTCAAATTCCTCCAGCATTTTTTTATCATCCTTCTCGTTTGCCAATTCGTATATCACCTTCTTTTGTTTCTCGGTGTCATAACTAATATCCGGTAGGTCCACATTATCGCCGGCCATGTAAAATTCAAAACGCTCCTGCATTTTATCGTCCATCTTCATATCTAACCCAAACGATAGGTTAAATTTATACAGCAAGCTATCTAATTTCACCTCGGCATATCCGGCAGTTGTATTTTTAATAATGCCTAAGTTAGCGCCTAAGCTAAATTTACCTTCGGCATTAATAACGCCCGTTTTATCATTATAGCGCATTACGTTGCCCACACGGGTATTATCCTTTATTTTCTTTTCGCTGCCAAACACATAGTCGCCGCTCTTATCTTGCGTAGCCACACCTATAGCTTTAAACAAGGCATTGTCTTTATTATCGTGCTTAGGTGCCATTATCGACGAATAAATAAAGGTAGTATCATCGGCTTGGCTTAAATTAATACCTGCCATTACACGGTTGCCATTGCCGTTTTTAGTAGTATCAAATTGCAGCCAAAGTGTATCAGGCTTTACATCCTGGTTTATAAAAAAATCAGTAGTGTTGGCCTTAGGGTGCTTAAAATCAATTTTAGCATAGCCCTTAAAATTCAAATTAGGGTTTACCGATGTTAGCACTACATCGCCGTTAAAATTAACCTCGGGGTATATCACAAAATTCTTATCGGCGCCAATGCTCGATTTTGCTGTTAGCTGCCATTGTTCTTCTTTGTTTTTACGTTCGCCTACTACCACCTTTTTGCAGCCTATATCGCCAAAATTTATGGTCTCCTTTATTCCCTTCGTTACATAAGTGTAATCGCCAACGGCTTTCAATTCATTTTTGCTGTAAATATCAACGGAAGCATGTTCAATTTTGTGTTTCTTGTTAATAGTATCGGCTATAATTACCGCGTTGTGTAGCTGCTGCATTTTAGCCTCGGCTTCAATTATTACTAATCCGCTATCGGGCACTACGCTGGCATCGGCCACACGTATTTCGGGCACCTGCTCTATTCGCAGTTTCGATGTGGTTAAATAATAAATAGCACGCTTACCCAAAAACTTCAAACCCTTTTGCTCCGCCCGGGTTGATGTAAAGTACTCGCCTGGGCCAGCGGGCGGCGCCTTAAAGTCCAGTATCTTTTCATCCATAAACCATTTAAACTCGTTTATGTTGGTACTATACTGGTTATAAAGGAAATCGGTGGGTATGTTTTTTAAGTTCGATTTAAAATCGCCTATACGCGTTTTAAAATCAACCTTTGCCGATACGTTAGGCGTTTTAAAGGTTACTTTATCGCCGGTGGTTTTAATATTCAGCGCGGCAGTATCTGCAGCCAAATCCATGGTGCGCAACTGAAAATCGGTAGATGTAAGCGATGCCTCATCCCAATCTAAAGTACCGTTACCACGTAATCCTTTCGATGTCAGCATCAGGTTACCCTTAAAGGTAGTAAAACCATCATCGTACATACTAAAAGGCTTTTCGGGTTTCGATGCTATAAGCATACTATCGGCATTCGGCCTCCAGAATATTCTATCCTCTAAACCCTTTACAGCAGGGGTTTTAGGGCCTTCAAAACTTTTAGCAATGGTAAAACTATCGGTGGTTGCCAATAAACTATCGGGGTATAATTTTATATCGTGCGAAACAAAATCCGATGTTAAATAAGTAATGCGCCCGTCGGCTGCTAAACCATCATATTTTAATTCAAACTTGCCATAGTATTTACCCTTGCCTTTGTACAAATCGTAGCCTCCCGGCGGGGTTTCGCTTTTAAAGCCAAGCGAGCCATCGCGTTGTATTTTTACACTGTCACTTATATCGGGCAATATACCGCCCGATACTAACTTACCTTTCCAGTTTATTACATCGCCGCTAAAGTTGTTCAAGCTATCTAACCTAAACGGTTCCAACTCGAAGAAGAAGGTTTTGCGGTTGTAAGCACCTTTTGCTACAGTTGAGTCATCGTAGTAGATGTACGATTTTTCGCGGCTGTATAATCGCGGAAATTGCGGTAAACGCGTGCGACCCGACTTATTAATAGGTGCATCAATTTCAAGCAAGCCTTTCAGGTTTTCAATTTTCGATCGCAGGGGCTTTAGTATAGGGTTGCCATAAGCATCTACTTTATCACTATCCTGTACATTTATGCGTAGGGTATCTACTTGTGTAAGGTCAACGGTGAAGGGGGTATAATTAAATTTATACTTTTTACCTGTCAGGTCCATACGGCCCGCATATATCAAGCCGTCAAACTCCATGTTCCTGTCTTTTTGCAGGCTTATCGAATTATCTTTAGGTATAAAATATACAAAAGCCGTATCGCTTATAGGTACGTCTTTCACCCCTTTAAGGTCAATATTATTATTGCTTAAATCAATATAGTCATTACCCTTTTGCGGTGCCGAGTTGATGCGTATAATATCGTAATCAATCTTCTTGGCATTGGCTAATACATAATTCAGCGCCTTATCTTTTACGGTTACTATTCCGTCTTTTTCATTGTAAGCAATAAAGCCGTTTTCAACCAATTCATAAAGTAATGATTTGGCCTGCACTTCGGTTAAGTGCGGGTCTAAGGCCCGTGCCACATCTAATGCATTTATATCGCGGCTGCCCGTGCTTTCATAAAGCCTTTTAAGTATCGATAGCGGCTCGTAACTGGCCACTCCTTGTTGCCTGCGTATTACTTCTTTACTAAAGTAGTTGGCCGATTCAAACACACCCGGCTTTTTACCTGCACCCGAAAGTATTTTAAGGTTCAGTATAGTTGAATCTAAATTCCAGAAAATAGCATCGGTTTGAAACTCATGTTTGTGGTACGAATCATAAAATTTTGCTTTACCCAAACCTGTTTCGCCGCGTAGCAAGCGCACCTCGCGCTTAGGCACTTTATACACCAGGTTTAACTGCGGGTGATATATAGAATCGGTACCGAAATAAATAGATACCTCTGCTTTTTCGGCACCTAACTCCTCTCCTTTTTTAATAGATATACTTTCCGATTTAGCAGTAAGCACCTTGGTTTTACCATCCTTAGCATAAAATGTAAGCATAGGTTTTTGATCGCCAACTGTAGTACCCATTATTTTGCTGCCGAATAAACCAAAACTGCCCGTATAGGCTACATTAGGGGCAATATCTTTAATGGTTATACCTTCCTGAAACGATTCGAAACGCGGATAACGCAATCCGGTTGAATCTCCACCCGCTACTATTTTATCGGCAAGTTTACCGGAAATAGCAGTTTTAAAATATTCGGGGTAATAAAATTGTACGGTATCAATAGTATACGTGTAGTTATTAAGGTTAATAGAGTATGCGCCAAAGGTAGCATATACCTTACCGGGGTCTAAGCCTACACGGCTCCAGTCTACACGCCCGCTTTTACCTTGCCACGTTTTATCGGTAGGTAAATAATCTCCTGCCGTTTGCTTTATGTAAATAGTATCCTGTCTCGAAAATGCAATTAAAGTAGTTTGCGGAAAACTAACCCTTGCTTTATCTCCGGTATAGCTAAACTTATAGTCAGGCGTTTCAACTTTCCATGTTTTCGATGGGTTAGAAATTAAAGCCCCCTCGGTAAAAAAAGTATTTGAAAACTCCATTACATCGGTAAAATCGGTGTTATCGCCCTTCTTCTGCCCTTTAATTACATCGTTCACAAACTTGCTCCAATCGGCAAATTGCGCATCGGTTTTGCCTGCCGTGTTTGCGGCCACTACTGCGTTTAAATAAGCATAAAAATGCGGTGCCGGTGCCATTAACCTGCCCGACATATAATTAGCCGTAACTGCCATTTGCGAAAGCCATTCGGGCGTTACTTTACCTGCCTTTACCAATTTCTGTATCTGGTCCGATACCTTCATGTTAGCTTCGCTTTTATTCGAGGACATGAATTGGTCTAACTCCTTCAAAAATTTATCATTATCGTCGGTAGTAAACTTAACACCCATTTGTGCGTTAGCAGCAAATACCGCTACAATGGAAAAAAGAACCAGCAAACACTTTTTCATCAGTTTGTTTTTAGGGTTATATCTTATTACAGGCTGAACAAAATCGATATCCAGCCATTATTTCTTCGTACATCTTGCTTTAGCAAACCATGCTTAGCAGCCTCGGCAATTATATCGGCCTCATCGTTTAGCAATATACCGCTTACCAGCATTTTACCTTTAGGCTTTAGCAATTGGGCCCAACTACCCGCATTAGCCAATATTACATTGCGGTTTATGTTAGCCAGTATTACGTCAAATTTTTCAGCAAACACATGGGTGTCGTCACCATGCAGGCATTCAATATTAACGCAGCCATTACGCTCTGTATTTTCAATACAGTTTTTATATGCCCACTCTTCGTTATCAATAGCTACTATTTTTGCAGCCTTTAACTTTTCGGCCATTATAGCCAGCACACCTGTGCCGCTGCCAAAATCAAGCACGCTTAAGTTAGCTAAATCCATATCCAGCATTAACTCAACCATTAGTGCAGTAGTAGCGTGGTGGCCCGTACCAAAACTCATTTTGGGTTCTATTACAATTTCAAAAGGCGTATTTAAGGCTTCATGAAAAGGTGCACGTATGCCTACCTTATCGGCTATTACTACTGGCTCAAAATTCTTCTCCCATTCCTCGTTCCAGTTCTTTTCTTCCAGTTCTTCGCTATCAAATTCAATGTGCGCAAATTCATTTTCTGCCAATATAGCTTTAACACCTTTCGCGGGTAGTTCATCATTAGGCACAAAAGCCTTTAGCGAAGCCATCGTTTCTTCAAAGCCCTCAAAACCATAATCGGCAAGTATCGATATTAGCCAATTGCGTTCCACCTCATCGGTAGTATAAAATTCGTATTGGGTATATTTCATATTATACTGCGTCAATTATAGCCATAAAATCATCTGCCTTTAACGATGCCCCGCCTATTAAACCACCATCTACATCGGGGCACAAAAACAATTCTTTTGCATTATCAGGCTTGCAACTTCCACCATATAAAATGTGTAGTTTTTCGGCAATCTCGTGCGTGTACATTTCGCCAACATGCCTGCGTATATACTCATGCATTTCCTGCGCTTGTTGGGCACTTGCTGTTACACCCGTACCTATGGCCCAAATGGGTTCGTAGGCTATTATTATGCGCTTAATTTCATCATGCGTAAACCCTGTCAGGCATTCTTCCAGTTGCTCGCGCACAAAATCTTTATGCATTAGTGCATTGCGCACTGCCGTAGGTTCGCCGCAGCAAAAAATAGGCGTAAGCCCATACTTTAGTGCCAGTTGCAATTTAGGCCTCAATACTTCAAATGCCTCGGTGTGGTATTCGCGCCTTTCCGAGTGGCCAACTAACACATACTTAACACCTACCGATGCCAACATGCTGGCCGATACCTCGCCTGTGTATGCGCCGTTTTCGCTATGGCTGCAATTTTGTGCGCCTACTTTTATTTTGCTGTGCCCCAGTTCCTTCATTACTTCGGTAATAAATATATAGGGCGGAAAAAGCGCTACATCGCACTTAAAGTTATCGGTATGTTTATTCAATTCAGTAGCCAAAGCAATGGAGCCTTGTAGGTCAAGGTTCATTTTCCAATTGCCGGCTATCATTTTTCTTCTACTCATGGTTCAGGGGTACTGTAATTATTAAATGTCTATTTCCGGTCGCGCGTTTCCGAGTCAAAAATGGTTTGCAGAATATGCACATCCGCTTCGGTAAGCGGTATGCCCCTGCGGCCCATCATCTTCTCAGCCACTTCGGTCGATTTCTCGAACTCGAAGGTACGCAACCAGCGCGAACCACCCCAACTAAATGACGGAATGTGCTTAGGCGGAAAATCGCCCCCAAATATATTAGCCGAAACCCCTACTACCGTACCTGTATTAAACATGGTGTTAATACCGCACTTACTGTGGTCGCCCATTATCAACCCGCAAAACTGCAAGCCTGTTTCAATGGCTTTGCGTTCGCGGTAGTTATATACTTCTACATCGCCGTAGTTATTCTTCAGGTTACTATTGTTGGTATCGGCACCTATGTTGCACCATTCGCCTATTACGGTATTGCCCAAAAAGCCATCGTGTGCCTTATTGCTATACCCAAAAAATATAACATTGTTCAGCTCGCCGCCTGCCTTGCAGTGCGGCCCCAAAGTAGTAGGGCCATACACCTTAGCTGCCATTTTAAGGGCGCTATGCTCGCACAATGCCAAAGGGCCGCGCACCATGCTACCTTCCATTATTTCGGCATCGGCACCTATATATATAGGGCCTGTGGTAGTGTTTAATACACTGGCTTCTACCTTGCCGCCTGCTTCAATAAATATATGGTCGGCACTGCCAATTACTGTATTGGTAGTACTAACTGGTTCCGATTTTCGGCCTGCCGTTACTAATGCAAAATCAGCTTTCAACGCATCGCCGTTCATCCTAAAAATATCCCAGGGGTATTCAATACTTGTAATAGGGTGCGGGTATTCCACCTGCGAAAAGCCCCTTACTATGCCCTCAAAGTTTTCAAAATTAAGCTGGTGCTTTTCCGATTTAAAGGCTATTACCTTACCCCTTACCGTTAATGCCTTTAAGGCACCTAAGCCTTTTACGGCCTCAACCAGTTCGGCAGTAGGCAATACCGCGCCGTTAACATACAGCGCCCCTTCGGCACCAGTATAAGCAGGGAATTTACCCACCAGATAGTCGGTAGTTAATGAATACGATGGTTGCCCAAGCAGTTTCTCCCATTTTTCCCTAATAGTCAATATACCTATGCGTATATCGGCAACAGGGCGGGTAAAGGTTAAGGGCAATAAGTTTTCGCGGGTGGTGTGGCAGTCGAATAATACCAAGTTCATGCTTAAAAATATAAAGTTCCGTTGAGTATAAAAGGTTTAATAACAATTTGGCAAATACAATAGCACGCTGATTTACCTGATTGGTTATGATAAAATAGGATTAATACAAAAATGTTTCACAACAGATTAGGCAGATTTTACAACAGATTGTATTCAACATCAAACTACAAACATCAAACCATAAACCCTATTTAACTCAGTGTAACTCTGCGTTAACTCTGTGCACCTCTGCGTAGTATTTGTATTATTTGCGCACTTTGCTTCTTTGCGGTTAATATCTCGGCTGTTTACTCCGCGCGAAAACGGCATTCTACATCAACTGCCCAACTACAAACCCTATCAAACTCCGCGTACCTCTGCGAAACATCAGCGTAACTCTGCGTAGTATTTTGTATTCTTTGCGCTCTTTGCTTCTTTGCGGTTAATATCTCGGCTGTTTACTCCGCGCGAAAACGGCATTCTACATCAACTGTCCAACTACAAACCCTATCAAACTCAGTGTACCTCTGCGAAACCTCAGCGTAACTCTGCGTAGTAAATTGTATTCCCAAAAAAACAAAAATGCCCAAGCTTTTGGCAAGGGCATTCGGTATAATAAGGTTCGATTGCTTATTTCTGGTATTTCTTTTTAAATTTATCGATACGACCTGCGGTATCAACAAATTTCATTTTACCTGTGTAAAAAGGGTGCGATTCGTTCGAGATTTCCAATTTAATAATCGGGTATTCAGTACCGTCTTCCCATTTAGCTGTCTCTTTGGTGTTAGCAGCACTTTTGCCTAACCATTGTTTATCTAACGAAATATCGCGGAAAATTACTGTTCTGTAGTTTGATGGATGAATATCTTTTTTCATGACCTTTATTTGTTTTCGGACGGCAAAAATAATTTTTTATCTCGAAATTAAAAAGCCCCGCCCCACATAAATTATTTTCGGGCGTCGGCTAAGTGTTTATAAAACATACCTGCCTCACTTTCAATAAATTGTAAAACCTTTTCGCGACCACTGCTTTTTTCGGCACTGGTTACAAAAAACGGGGGCAGTTCGTGCCACTCCTCTAACAGCTTATTGTTAAAGTTCTGAATATTGGCCGAGGTTTCGCGGCTGCCGGGCTTATCGGCTTTGGTAAACAGTATGGCTACAGGTATTTGGTTCTTAGCCAGCCAGTTAATATAGTCAATATCGTTTTGCTGCGGCGGTACCCGCGAATCTATTAACAGAAACACATACATTAACTGCTTGCGGTGCAAAATGTAGTTGCGTATCATGTGGTCCCACTTCTCCCTGTATGTTTTCGATACCTTGGCATAGCCATAGCCCGGTAAATCCACAAAATTCAAATAGTGGTTAATATCGAAAAAGTTAAGGGTTTGGGTTTTACCGGGTGTAACCGATACTTTCGATAGCTTTTTGCGCCCCGTAAAATAGTTGATTAACGACGATTTACCCACATTACTTCTACCAATAAAGGCAAATTCGGGCACCTCGGCCTGTGGGCATTTTGTTTCCTCAACAAAACTTCCTGTGTAGTCGGCTGTTTTAATTAGCATGGCACAAAACTATTGAAAGAACTTAAACCGTCTATTTTTGCGACAGATAATGACAAAGATTGAATCTATTAAATTCACCTTACCAGTTTAACAACTATACTTTTAAATTGGGAAACTCCCCTCTCCTTGGGAGAGGGGTTGGGGGTGAGGATAAAATAAAGAGCATCCGGGATTGATATAATGACAAAGATTGTAACGCCTTATAACGACCAACAGCGCAGCAAGAAGCAGCAAGTTGAAGAAATGTTCGATAACATAGCCCACCGCTACGACTTTTTAAACCACTTACTATCATTAGGTATCGATATAAGCTGGCGCAAAAAAGCCGTTAAGGAAATTGGAAAGGTAAACCCCAAAACCATTTTAGATGTGGCATCGGGTACCGGCGACTTTGCTTTTCAGGCACTTTCGTTAAAACCTGATAAAATTATCGGCTTCGACCTTTCCGAAGGCATGTTAAAGTATGGAAGGCAAAAAGCCATTGAAATGAAAGTGGATAATGTGGTTGAATTTGTAAAAGGCGACTCGGAGCAAATGCCCTTTGCCGATAACACTTTCGATGCCATGACCGTAGGCTTCGGAGTGCGTAATTTCGAACACTTAACAGTAGGCTTGGCCGAAATGCACCGCGTAATGCGCACAGGCGGTAGGGTGGCTATTTTAGAGGCTTCCAACCCGCCCAACGCAATAATCAGGTGGTTTTACAGTTTATATTTCAGCAATATTGTACCTTTTATTGGTAAGCTTGTTTCAAAGGATTCAAGGGCATATTCGTACCTGCCCGAATCGGTTAAAGCTTTTCCCGAAGGTTTGGAGTTTGTAAAGATTTTGGAGAATATTGGCTTCAAGAACGTAAAATGGCAACCGCTTACCTTTGGGGCGTGCGCCATGTATTTAATGGAAAAGTAGTAAATAGCAGAATGAAAAGAATTGTTGTAGCGCTTATTATAATGTTTGCCGTTTCGCAGGTTAAAGCACAATTTAACTTTCACGAAATGGGGCGCAAAAACATATACTTCGGTATAGCATTGGGGGTTAACGTGGCCGATTTTAAAATAATACATAGTCCTGTACAAGCCCAAAACGATTCCATTCGTTATTTTAAATCAAAATTGGGCCCGGGGTTCAACCTTGGTATTATCTGCAATTACCAGTTTCATAAGTATTTCGATCTCCGCTTCATCCCTACCCTGTCTTTTAGTGATAAAGGCATTGAGTACGATGACTTCAATCAC
>Ga0164241_10003661_pt1 | contig 15334 bp, 11 predicted proteins | sample OricomyardsoilBY_FD_108780 | JGI IMG/M metagenome (GOLD analysis project Ga0164241, IMG submission 108780) | Backyard soil microbial communities from Emeryville, California, USA - Original compost - Back yard soil (BY) | ecosystem: Environmental > Terrestrial > Soil > Unclassified | place: USA... | reverse complement strand
CTCACGTCGGCGTGGACGGAACGTGCCAAGTAAAAGGCGACGAAGGCGGCACCGCCGACCAGGATCAACGTGAACGCCGCGACCGAGCGCAAGAGCGGGGAAGTAGCAAACGGTGTCTCTGCCGCGGTCACGAATGCGATCAGCCATAGACCGCCCAGCGGGGGCTGGAGTGGGGTCGAGAAAAAATGGGCGCGACCGTGCTGCGTCTGGGTGTCCCCGCTGATCAGCTTCTTCAGGACGTTGATGCTCTGCGAATGCGGTGGACCGTCGGTCTCGTCGACCACGACCTCGCCCGCTTCATCCACGAGCAAGAGCTCGGCTCCGGAACGATCTGCTGCCCGGGCGACGACCTGGTTAAACAGCGGATCGGGGTGTTGCCGCATGCGCTTGCCGATCGCCGAGCGCGGCAGACGCGCCAGCACCTCGGGGCCGAGCGCGCTATGTGGGGTTGCTCGCAGCCGCTCTCCCAAGGTCAGTGCCAAGGTCCGGCTCTGCAGTGCCGTCGAGCGATCGCTCTGCTCGCGGAGTTGCTCGACGCCAAAGCGGGTGATGGCCGCAGCGGCAGCGAAGCCGACCAGCACGATGATGGCGGGTACGACCGGCAAGAAGGGGAGCCCACCCGGGCTGCGCGTCAGGGACCTGGCGTTGAGTTTGCGCGTACGCGGCCAGAATCGGGCGCCACGACCCCCAACGTCTGTCATGGAATCAGGCGGCCATGCGCTTAGTCGGTAGACAGCTTGCTGAACACCGCGTGGTCTACCCAGCGGCCCGCCACAAATTCTGCCTGGCGCGAGATGCCCTCTGGTTTGAACTCGAGCCGTCCGATCACCGCGAGGCTGCCTTGATTGCCCGTGGCGGCAGCACAACGAATTCGATGCACCCCCACGCGTGCAAACGCAAACTTCACACAAGCGCCGGCCGCTTCCGTCATCAGCCCCTTGCCGGCGGCCTCGCGGCGCAGCCAATAGCCGAGTTCGCAGGACAGGTGCAGGTGCACGCAGGAGTCGAGCCCCACCACACCCAGCAACGCATCGCTGTCTCGATCTCGGATGCCAAAGCGTACCGCGCGCCCGGCGTCCCAATCGCTGGCGCAAGCGTTGGCGTAACGTCGGCTCGCTTCCGGGGTGTTGTTGAACGGCACCCAGGGCAACCAGCGCTCCAGATGCTCGCGCGAGCCCTCGATCACATCCCAGAGCTCCGGCCCATCCGTGGAGTCGATCGGGGTGAGATGGATGCGCTCGGTGCGCAGTGGCTCGGCGCGCAGCGCGGCGCGGGAGGGAATGGATAGAGCGCGTCTCTTCTGCACGGCGTCCCCGCTGGGTTCAGTGGCAGTCGACCCGCGCCACGAAGGGCTCAAATACGGCAGCCTCATAAGCTCGCCAGGAAATGTACCACTGACCGGGCTCGGCTCCACCCACAACTTCGGGGTACGGCTGTGACCCTTTGACCCAGGCCACCACGCTCGCGACGCCGATGCCCTTGGCATCCACCGGCGCAATCTTCACCCGGTCGTTGTCGTACCAGACCAACGCGGCCTGAGACCCCTGTCGACCGATCGCCGGACGGGATCCCTGGGGCGCGAAGTTCTTTCGCCACAGGACTTCTCCCGTGTCCTTGCTCAGAAACGCGGCTTGTGCCCCGTGCGCGTCATCCGACCATACCGTCAGGCAGCCGGCCTCCAGGCAGGAGATCCTGGGTTGCGCCAGGACCCCGGCGTCGTCGCTCAGCACGACGACCTGACCGAGCAAACGGTCCGCGTCGTCCTCGCCGCCCTTTTCCGCTCCTTTGACCGGCTGAGTCGTGAGGCGTTGCACCCCGCCCTCGCGCAGCTCTTTGGCGTCCGGATTGATGCGCAGCAGAATGACCTCGAAGGCCTGGCCGCGCTGCAGCCGGTAGACCACGTTCAGCAGTTGGTGGCTGAAATCGATGCTCGCCAGGGTCGGCGCGCTGCGCAGCTTCTCGAGCGCGGCGTAGGCCGTGATGCGGGCGGGGTCCGTCAGGGGCGCTAGCGAGCGGTCGAGGTGGCGCACGTACAGGTCATGTACGCGCTTGTTTTCCGCCTGCGTGTAAGCAACCCAATAAGTGCCATCCGGAGCGCGAGTCACCGCAGGATCGTAGGCGAAATCGCGCTCGCTGCCGTTCAACATGCGGGGAGGGCCATGCTCCTGGGCGTTGGCGTCGAGCTCGCGACCGTAGATCAAGGACTCTTTGCCGAGCGAGTCAGTATAGAACAGGAGCAGCGACTGGTCGGTGGCGACCAGTTGCGGGTCCTTCGCATCCAGCACCTCTGGTGTGGCCACGCGTTCCGGCGCAATCCGGCGCAGGGCGTAGTCGAGCCGGGTGGTAAAGACCGCGTGCTGGTTGGCGCCGGTGCTGGCGACCCAGGCGGAGAACAGGTTCGAGCCGAGCCGCGCAAAGCTGGGGCGCGAGGTGTTGGTGGTGGCATCGAAGGAACGCGGATGGCCGAGCCCCCGCAGCCGGCACGGCCCGGAATTGCCGGCCTCGTCCGCCACGCGCACGTGGCTGCGCAGCGAGCGGGCGGCCTTCTTTTCTCCGTCTTCGAAGGCGTGCTCGAAGGTGGCCACCGCATCGCTAAACTCGCCGTCGGCGAGCTGCTCTTGCGCGGAGCCGACCTGGATTGCGTACGGCTCCACCTCCACCGGTTGCGGCATCGAATCGAAGCCGACGTGATGCAGAAAGCGCGGCGGGCCCTTGAAGTAGACCCACGCGGTCGCCGCCACCACGCCAAGCGCCAGCGCGCCGAAGGACAGCCCGAGCCCTCGAGCGCTCCAGCGCCTCAGCCGCGGCAGCTGGGACGGCACCCCCGAAGGCCCAGCAGGTCGAGGGGTGCCCCGCGAGGGCTCCAGCTGCGGCAAATACGGCACCGACGCGACCAGCGCATCGACACTGGCCGTCTCGATCGCCGTCGGCAAGGGTGGCGGTTGCGCTACGCCCTGGCCTTCCGCCAGTGCCTGCCGCAGACTTTCCGACAGCTCGGTGGCACTCGAAAAACGCCGCGCTTCGTCTCGATCCAGCGCCTTGGCAAACCAGGCATCGAAGCCTCTGGGGAGATCTGGGCAGACCTTGGACGGCATTGGCAGGGGGCCACCGGCGATCTGGGCCAGGATCATCGCCACCCCTTGCTCCACGTTCCAGACGGTTCTGCCGACCAGCATCTCGTAAACGATGCAGCCGAGCGCCCACAGATCCGAGCGCAGGCCGATCGGTCCCTGCGCGCTCGCCTGCTCCGGGCTCATATACGCCGGTGTTCCAAACAGCGCGCCCTCCTTGGTCAGTCGGGCGGCAGCGCCGCCTTCCAAGTGGGGCTCGTAAAACTTCGCGAGGCCAAAATCGACGATCTTGGTGGTGCGTTCGCCTCCGCCGCTCTCGGTCAGGAAGATGTTTTCCGGCTTGAGATCGCGGTGCACGATGCTCGCGTCGTGCGCTTGCTGCAGGCCCATCGCCGTCTGGCCCGCAATTTCCAGCACCTCTTTGGGATCGAGCCTGCGATCGCGCGCTAGCCGATCGTACAGGCTCTCTCCCTCGAGCAGCTCCATCACCAGAAACGGGCGCCCGTTATACGTGCCGACGTCGTACACGTCGCAGATGTAAGGGCTGCGGATCTTGGCCGCAGCGCGCGCCTCACGCATGAAGCGCTCGGTCACGACCTTGGAGTTGGCGAGCTCGGCGGCGAGGACCTTGACCGCGACCCGCTTGCCGATGTCCACGTTTTCGGCTTCGTAGACCACCGCCATCCCGCCGCGGCCGATCTCCTTGGTGACGCGAAACTTCCCGTCGAGGACGGTTCCGACCGCCACTACCGTGGGTTTTTCCAGCGACATCCTAGATTACAGTCAGTGCCGACTCAGGTGGTCGGTCTGCACAGGAGGCGTGCCAAGTGGGCGGGCAATGTTTCGGGGGCGCCTTGGAGCAGGGTGATCAACGGAGCGGAAGAGAGAGTATGCCAATACAGATAGGTTCGCTGTCCACGCAATCGGAGTTTGCGACGGATGCCGCCGTGATCGTCGGCGCGCGCTCGCTGGAGCGCCGCGGCGAAGGCCTTGGCGGTATATGTAGGCTCGAGTTGCAGGCCGAACGAGCGGGCGAGTTCGGTCGCCGCATCACCGGCGCTGCTGGGATGCCCATAGCCTTTGCCGATGAACCTGCCCTCGAGTTCGAGGGCGCCGAGTGCCGCCCAGGCCCGAAGCCCTCGCTGCTTTTGCCACGCTGCATACGATGCCTGGCCGACGATCATGCCGCGCAAGAGCGGGTTCTGGGTGACTTGCACCGCGATCACGCGGCGCGCGATGCCGGTCTCGATGCAACCGGCGAGCAACCCCGCGGCGGTGCTTCCCGAGCCCGCGGCCACCAGGATCGCATCCAGGCGTCCTGCGCCGGCCTGCGTCAACTGCTCGGAAAGCTCGTCCACGGCAAGGCGATACGCCCAAGTTCCTGCCGCACCAAAGCCACCCGGGCCGATCACGTAGTCCGTTGCTCGGCGTTCGCGCCGGAGTTTCAGCAACGCATCCAGGTAGGAGCTCGCCGAAACGGCTGAGAGGCCGGCATTCAGGCCAGCGCGCAAGGTCGCTTCTGCGTGGGGCGACCAGGGCTGCGGCGTGAGCACGGCGTGGGTGGAGAGACCGAAATGCTGACCAAAAACACAGGTAGCGAGCACGTGGTGGCTGCCGGCGGCGCCCACGGTCAAGAGGCGTTGGGCTCCGCAGCGCTGCGCCAGCGCGAGCAGTCGCTCGAGTTTGCGAACCTTGTTGCCCCCGTAAGGCAACGCGCTCACACCATCATCTTTGATCCAAAGCTCATGGCGTGCGCCCGGGATCCCCTCGAGCCGGCGCAGCGGCGTCGGGTACTGGCCGAGCGTCAGCGCGTCCGGCCCCTGCGGAGCCGTTTTGTCCCTCCCGGCAGCGTCGGAGTGCGGCTCAGATCGTGCAAACACCGCGCGACTTCCACGAGTTTTCAGAGCGGAACGTTTCTCCCGGAAACATCGGGAGTTGTAAGCTACTCCCCACTCGGACTATCCCGTCCTGGAGACACCCTATAGTGAGGCAAATCCCATGAAGAAAGTCGAAGCCATCATTAAGCCTTTCAAGCTCGACGAGGTGAAAGACGCGCTCTCCGAGGTTGGCATTCAAGGCATGACCGTGACCGAGGTCAAAGGGTTCGGCCGGACGGGTGGAAAGAAGGAAGTGTACCGCGGTTCCGCGTACGTGGTCGACTTCGTTCCGAAGGTGAAGGTCGAGATCGTCGTTGCCGACGAGCAGACTCAACAGGTGCTCGATGCCATCGAGAAGAGCGCCAAGACCGGCCGTATCGGCGACGGCAAGATCTTCGTCAGCTCCATCGACAAGGCCGTGCGCATCCGTACGGGAGAAACCGGGGAAGACGCCATCTGACGAGCCTTCTCGCTCTTGGTTGGCCTGTATCCCTGGCGACCCGTCGTCCACGACGCTGGGGAGGGTACTGCGACAGCGCCAGAGGGTGGCGACCGAGGAGCTGAGTGCGAACCGAAGCTCACAGGTTGGTCGATGCAGGGAGATTGCGGTTGGGTTGGGGGGACCGTGACCCGCGGGCTGCGACGCGAGCGAATGTTTCCAGCTCGCGGTGTCAGATGCCCCGAGCGACCTCGCGGAGTCGCCGGGAGTGCGGAGCGGCGCCGCCGCGAGCGGCGCTCGAGCTGGAAACCTGGCGCGTCTGAGCTAGCCAATCGGTAGGACGGGCTCGGCCGCGTCGCATCGCGCGCCGAGCTCGAGCTCGGTCGCTCCCGCCGAGCCGTTGGCACAAACCCGCGTGAGCCCCTACCGGCGCCCGTGTGGTCTCCGGGCGAATCGCTGCAGCTCCGGATACTCGCGCCAGATGTCCGCGAGGATCTCGAGTGCGTCCGCGTCGTGTTCCCGATGGGGCGTAGCGCACGTGCGGCGACGGGTTCTCGGGGCCGCTGCGTGACCCAGCGGATAGTGAGCGAGCACAGGGGGGGGCGCACGTGCGCCCGGACTAGATCACCTGCCCGCACGCGGGTCTGTAGCCGCATCGGCAAACGCTCGAGCCGTGACGTGCCGGCGATCTGCGCCATCTGCGGCGAACGAAAGCTACTCCGGGGTCGAGCCTACGCGCCGCAGGTCCGTGTCGAGCGCAGTGAGCGCGCGTTCGACGGCGGACGCGGGGATCACGCTCGTGCTCCGTCGTGAGGAGCAGCAGTGGAAAGGAGCAAGAGCAGATCTGGGAAGATGTTTTCATGACTGCAGCACGCTGGGGCGACGTCTTGCTTCGCCGTGTGGGGCGATGCTACGCGTCGTGCCGCGAAGCAATCGAAGCACCGGGAGGAACGAACATGTCACTGAGCAGAACCCATCATCTTGCTTCGACTCGCGCAGCTTCGACTCGCAGAGGTACCTGGCTGTCGTGTGGCCTGGCGCTCTCTTGTGGCCTGGGCATGCTGGCGTGCGCCGATGGGGAGGACAATCCGATGCCGACGAACGGCGGCTCGGCAGGCTCGGGCGGTGCCTCCGGTGCAGGGGACAACGCCGGGACTGCCGCTACCAGCGGCAGTGGTGGCGCCAGCGCCGGGAGCGCTGGCATCAGTGGAGCGGGCGGTGGCGGCAACACGGCTCCGACGACCGTGTATGACTTCAGCGACTCGCTCGAAGGCTTTGCCATCAGCTACTACTGCCTGGGGCCTGACAACGCTCAGAACTGCTCGCCAGTGGCTGCTGCTCCTGCTCCAGACGCGGATGCCGGTGCCGACGCTGGCGATGCTGGAGCGGCGCTCCCGGCCCCGAACGATTTCTACAGCGTGACCCACGATCCCGCCGTGGGGGATCCTGCGCTCGGCTCTGCGAAGGTCGAGCTCCATTTCACTGCTGGGGAACAGACGGCCGTGCTCGCGCTGAACTATGCGGCGGGGGTCGACCTCACTGGCAAGACCATCACGGCACGCGTGCTGGTGGAGGCGGGAGCACCGGCGACCACCAGCGCCAAGCTGTACATCAAGACCGGCGCCAACTTCTACTACGCGGACCGCGGTGCGATTACGTTGATCGCCGGCACCTGGCTCACGCTCACCTACGACACGGGCCTCGCGCCGATCTACCCGAGCCCGACCACCGCGGAGTACGCGCTCACGGACGTGCGCGAGATCGGGGTCGAGCTCGCCGCCACCGGCATTGCTGCCCCCGCGCTCACGGTCGTGCACGTCGACAGCGTGCAGTACTAGCCCAGCGCCGTTCGCCGCCGTTCCGGAGCCGGGCGCCGCGGCAATGGGCGCGCTGGCGCAGGAGGGCGGGCGGTACCTTGAAGAGCGTCACTCGGTGGCTCGATGCCGACGCCGAAGCGATCGGAGTCTGTCGAGCATTGCCAACGCTGCGCTTACGGTCCAAACGCGCGAGCGTGCACGTTCACCAGTTTGCCGCACAAGATACGCGCCAGATTGAGCGTCAATTGTAGCGCGAGTGGCGGCTGGATCTGGCTGAGCTCATCCAGCGAAGCGCGCGTGATGCAGAGCACGCGCGTACCGTCCATGGTGGCAATCACGTCGGCGACGCGCGGCGTGCCATGCAGGAAGGAGAGCGTTCCCAGGATTTCTCCTGGACCCACCTCGACTCGACCACCGACCTGCTCCACGCCGAGCCCACCCGCCAGGACCAGCAATACCGACGCGCGCTGATCGCTGCGGCGAGAGACACACACGCCGCCGGCCGCATCGATGATCTGACCCTTCGCCAGGAAGGCCTGGACCGCCTCGCGTGTGATGCCGTCGAACAGCCCCTCCGTGTTGCCGCCTCCCGTGAACAGCGCGTCGAGCTGTTCGTCGGTCAGGCGCAGCGCTGCCGAACGTTTGCGCAGCTCCGCGGCTCGTTCCGGCGGACTCGAGCGCGCGGCCTCGAGCAGCGCGGCGGCAGCGTTGCCGGGCTCCCCCAGATGCAGCCGAGTCTCGGCGAGGCGCTCCAGAATCTCTGACTTCTCCGCTTGGTCGGGGCCTAGCAAGAGCGCCCGTTCGTACAGATGGGCGGCGCGCTCGAAAGCCAGGCCGCGTTCGGCACGCTGCGCGGCCACGATGGCGTGGCGTCGCGCCAGCGCTTCCGCCCCGGCCTTGGCGTAATGATCAGCGAGCGTCTCCGGCTCGACTTCGGGGCGCAGCGCCAGCGCCTCTGCCCAGCGCCCGTGATAATCGGCGAGCTTCGCCTCGGACAGGTGCGCGGTCAGCGCGCGTGCGATGCGTTCGTGACGCACACTGACCGCTTCTCGACCGTGGTGATAGACCAGCTGGAGCAGACCCACTTCGCAGAGCTCGGTGAGGCAAGCGAGCGCGGCTTGTGCGCCCAGGCCTGCTGCCGCAGCTACGGCCTCCGTGAGTACCGGGGCGCCAGCGACGGACACCAGATCGAGAAAGCGCCGAGCCGGCGCATCGAGCCGTGTCAATTCCAGCTCGACCAGCGCCTCCAGCGGTGCTCCTGGCCAGGAGGTACCGGCAGGGTATTGCCGCAAGTGCTCGCACAAGAGCGAGATCAGGAGCGGGTCACCTCGGGTTTCGTCCGCGATGCGCCATGCCACCTGATCGGAGCAGTGCAGCTGTTCCTTGCATTGCTGGTAGGCATGCTCCGGCGCCAGTGGGCCAATGTTCTGTTGCTGTCGGACGGCTTCGCCGATGCTTGCTCCGGCGCCGAGCCCGGCAAAGAAGGCGCCGCGATTTTCGCCCTCGGGTCGGTGTGTTCCGATCAGCAGCAGGGCAGGCGGGTCCGGCGCGCTGCACAAGCGCAGCAAGAGTTCGGCGCTGTCTTTGTCGCCCCACTCGAGATTGTCGATCGACAGCACCAACGGACCCCGATCGGAAATCCGACCGAGCAACTCCTTGAGCGCCACGAAGGCTCGTTCGCGCCGTACTGCTGGGGCGGTGGGTAAACGTACCAGGCAGCGCTGGGCGTCGATGGCAGGGACGCGCTCGAGTACCGGGAACAGGCTGGTCAGGACCCGACAGTTCCGCGGCAAGAGCGCGGCCGCCTCGGCCTCGGGCAGCCGACTGAGAAATCGGCTCAGCGCATCGATGATGGCGTCAAACGCCTTGTAGGGGAGCGCCTCGCGTGGGTAGCAACGCCCTGCCAGCACGAGCGCATGCGGGTCACGCCGCACTTCGCGCAGAAAATGTGCTGCCAGGGTCGTTTTGCCGAGACCGCTCGGGCCCTCGAGAAAGACCACGTGCGGCACGCCCCGCCGCGTCTCTTCCAGGGCTCTGCGCAGCCCATCGAGCTCTGCTTGCCGCCCCACGAGCCGTTCGGTGTCGGGGGGCGGCGTGCTGCGGCTGGGCGGCGTATCGATGGCCAGACTGCGGCGAATCGCGAGCTCGTCGGCACGCGCTTGGGCGGAGCGGCGGATCAAACGGAGGGCGAGCTGCTCCAGATCCGTCGGCAAGCTGTCGATGAGCGAGCCGGGTAGGGGAGGATCTTCGGTCTGCTTGCGCAGCAGTACCTCCGTCAAGCTGCCGCTGAAAGGCAACTGCCCCGTCAGCGCCAGGTAGAGCATCGACCCTACCGCGTACCAGTCGGTGGCCTTGCTGGCACGTTTGCCGGCGGCCTGCTCCGGAGCCATGTACGCCGGAGTACCGACCACCAGATTGTCTTCCAGGCTGGTGTCGGTCGTTTCGTTGTTCTTGCCGTCGTCTTGCACGAGCCCGAAGTCGAGCACCACGACACGGCCCTCGCTGGTGACCAGAACGTTGCTCGGCTTCAAATCGCGGTGCAGCTTGCCTGCGGCATGGATCGCACTCACCCCGAGTACGAGCTGGCCGAGAGCGGCGCGCAGACGTGGCTCGTCGAAGGGCGCTTGCCGGCGTCGCGGGTCGGCCCGGGTCTCCGTGATGAACGAGGTGGACGCCTTTTCGATCGGTGGCGGGGTGCGCGCGAGCTCTCGCGACACGTAGTCGGTAAAGGGCGTGCCGTGCACCAGCTCCATGGTGAAGAACCAACGATCGTCGTCGTTCACTATTTCATAGAGCGCCACGACGTTGGGGTGGCGGACGTCGGCGAGGGAGCGAAACTCCTTCTTCAGATCGTAGATGCCCGCCGGGTGGACGCGGCTCAGGGTCTTGAGCGCCACATGCTGCTCGCGCTGGCGGTCGAACACCTCGTACACGATGCCCATGCCCCCGGCGCCGAGGCGCCGCACCAGCTGATATCGGGTCGTGCCGAGGAACTCCGTCATGACCAAGCTCGCGTTGCGGTTGCCGTGCCCGGGGCCCTACCCCGGGTGCAGGCGCAGCCTAGCCTGGAATTTTTTCCGCGCGCGGCCAGTGCGCTGCTTCATGAAAGAGCTGCGGCCAATGGGCCAAAGTGTTGGCTCGAGCGGGAGTGGGCCGCGCGTCGCAGATTGACGCGGCGTTCGGGCTTGGGCTTGGATGGTCAGTGGAGAGCCCGCCTATGCAAGCCGAGTCGGTATTGATCGTGGACGACGAGGAGATGGTGCTCACCAGCCTGTCCACGTACCTCACGCTGGAGAGCGACTACGAGGTGTTCACGTTCACCTCGGCGTTGGCCGCGCTCGGCCATCTCGAGCGCCACGACGTCGGCCTCATCATCTCGGATTTTCTGATGCCGGAGATGGACGGGATCACCTTTCTGACCCGCGCGAAGGAGCTCCGCCCTGATGCGCCGCGGGTGATCTTGACCGGGTACGCCGACAAGGAGAACGCGATCAAGGCCATCAATCAGGTAGGCCTCTACCAATACGTGGAGAAGCCGTGGGACAACGACGAGCTGCGCCTGATCATTCGCAACGGGTTAGAGAAGCGGCAACTCGTCGCCAATCTGAGTCAGAAGGCGACCCAGATCAACCAAGCGTACCGAGAGCTTCAGGGCATTCAGGAGGAGATTCTAAAGGCCTTCGCCTAGTGGCGTACGCGATCTCTCGCGCCTTTCGGGCATCTTCACCGCCAATCTGCTCCGAAATTCGCTTCGGTCTCGCGCACGCCACCCTGGTCGACGCGAGCTCTCGGTTGCTGGAACAGGGGACTACAGGCTGCAAGCCGCGTTCAGTAGCACTTGATTGGCACGGGTGAGCCCGGTGCCGGCGTTGCCGCCGTAGTTGTTGTGCGGGCAGGCATCGCCGTCCGGGTTCTGATTATCGCCGCTGCAACCGGGGGCGTTGCGGGTCGCACATACGTCGGGGTTGTTCGCCAGGCACTCCAAGAAGGCACGGCAGTTCACCACCCCGGTGGAGTCGACACCCGCCGTTGGCGCGTCGCAGTCGATGGTCGGTGAGAGCCGCTCTGCGCAGCGGGTACAATCTCCCTGACTCCCTCCGCAGCAGCGGCCGTCTACGCAGGCGCCGCTCGTGCACTGATTGTCGGCCCCGCAAGCGAGACCCGGCGCGCAGGCGCCACAGGCGCTCGTGCCGCCGCAATCGACGTCGCTTTCGCCACCGTTGCGCAGCCCGTCGTCGCAGGAGACGCACACGCCCGCAGCGCAGCGATTGCTCGCGCAGTCCGCGCCTTGGCGACAGGTGTCGCCGTCTGCGCAGGCGCCGCAGCCGGGGTCGTTCCCGCCGCAATCGGTGTCGCTCTCGTTGCCGTTGCGCAGGTTGTCGTCGCAGGAGAAGTTCACGCAGACGCCGCTCTGGCAGTTGCCGCTCAGGCAGTCGCGGTCGAACGCACACGAGTCGTTCAAGGCGCAGCGATTGCAGCGGAGATCGGCACCGCCACAATCCACGTCCGTCTCGCCGGCGTTGCGCACTCCGTCGTTGCAGGAGACACAGGCGCCCTGGACGCAGGCCTCATTGGCGCAGTCGGTATCGGCCTGGCACGTATTCCCGTCCGGGCAGCGCTGACAGCTCGGGTTGCTACCGCCGCAATCCACGCCGGATTCATCGCCGTTCAACTGATCATCGTCGCAGGACGCAGGGGCCTGGCAGCTGCCCTGACTGCAAACGCCGCTCTGGCAGTCGACCCCGGCACTACATGCGGTGCCGGGCGCGCAACCTGGGCAGGTCCCGCCGCCGCAGTCCGCCAGGATCTCGTCGCCGTTACGAACCTCGTCGCTGCACGAGACGTCATCCGTGCACAACCGGGCCGACGGCGAACAGAACGAACCCGCGACGCAGTCGTCATCCGCCTCGCAGGCCGCATCCACCTCGCAGTTTGCCGAGCAGCTGCCGCCGCAGTCGACATCCGTCTCGTCTTGATTGATCAGGCCGTCGGTGCAGCTCGCCAGGGTGGTTCCTCGGCATGCCGTCGGGCAGCTGCCGCCACAATCCACGCCATCTTCGTCGCCGTTCTGGACGCCGTCTTCGCAGTCTTGCCGCGCACAATCCGGACCCGTACACAGCTGGAGCTGGCACGTGCTGACGTCCTCCAGCATCGAGCAGCTCTGCGTCACGCACTTGCCGGCGGCGCATGCCATGCCGGTCTGGCAGTCCTGGTCGGACTCGCAGCAGCCGTTCGGGCTCGCGCACTCAGCGACTGCCGCGCTGCCGCCTGTGTTGCCGCTTTGCTCTACCTCTCTCGGCTGCTCGACTCGCTTGGGTTCGAAATCATCCTCGGCCAGCGTGCAGGCGCTGAGCCCCAGCGCGCCGCCGGCGAAGTACAGCGCGCCGCCGGTGAGGTACAGCGCGCCGCCGGCGAAGGACAGCGCCCCTCGCAACCGGGCGCGCAGCAACGCGGCGCGCCGCAGCAGCGTTTCCGGCACGGAGCGCTGCGGCATCAGCGTGTCGCCGCATGTTCGAAGTGCCGAGCCACAGTGTTTTGCGCCAGCCTGTGACGTACTACCGTGTGCCGGATCATTGCCTTCCGGCTTGCTGTGGCTCGGCCCATACGTCGGCCCGATTGCTGGCGAGTTTTGGTTCACTGGGTGAAACACAAACGGTCGAGGGAAACGCGTGATGCACCGCCGAAGCCGAGTGTCCGTGACACCGAGCGTCGACACGCTACTAGGTCACTCCGAGGCACTCCGCTCGTGCCTGGTAACTGTATGAAGCGACCGGAAAGCCTTGCAGCTAAAGCTGCCTTCATCAGTGAATATAGCCCTCGCAACCGCATCGGTCACGACAAAGTGCGGAGTGGCTCACTGCGCCTTGGATAATTCCAGGAGCGGCACACGCGCTGTCACGTAGTGTGCATGCAACACCCTGCGGGAAGCGTTTTTCCGAGGGCGATCTCGCTGGCTCGGTACACTTGCCGGGGGCGCGCCGCGGCCTCCGCGCTCAGGCGCCTCTCGCTGCGTCGCGAGCAGCGCTACATCGCGACGCGAATTTTGGCGCTCACGCTTCGTGCTGGCACAGCGAGTGAGTGCGTGTAAGAGCGGCGTCGCCAGTGCCTCGCGCCCCAGCTTCGTGGCTGCAGCTGGGCCGGAGCTCCCGCTTTGCTCGATCAACGCGCGGCGTCAGTCGTCCACGCTGCGCAGGGCCATGAACTTCAGGTAGCGGCCCTCTGGGTGGCCGATCATCACTGGATGATCCAGCGCCTGACCGGACTCCAGCACGAGTTGCAGCGGGCGCTGCATCTGCTGCGCCGCCTGCGCTACGCCATCGCGGAACGTGTCGACGTCGATCTGAGAGGTGCAGCTCGCCGCAGCGTAGAGGCCGCCGGGGGCCAGCACGCCGAGCGCCAGGGCATGCAGCCGTTCGTAGGCGCGCTGCGCCCGGCGCCGCTGCGTGCGGTTGCGCGCGTAGCTCGGCGGATCGGTGATCACCACGTCGAACGTTTGATGTTCCTGGGCCAGTGCTTCCAGGTATTTGTTGGCATCCGCCGTCACGAACTCAAACACTCCCGGATCGAGGCCGTTGAGCTCGACGTTGTCCTGTGCGCGGCGCATGGCCTCCGCGGCTGAATCGACGCTCACGACCCGCCGGGCTCCGCCGCGGGCGGCATACAAGGAAAACGCCCCCGTATAGGAGAACAGATTGAGCACCGATGCCCCGGCGCACCACGCGCCGAGATTCTTGCGGTTCTCCCGGTGGTCCAGGAACAGGCCCGTTTTCTAGCCGCTGCCGAGGTCGGCATAGAAGCGCAGCCCGTGTTCGGAGACGATCAGGCGCTCGGGCGGGAGCCGCCCCACCAGTGCTTCGAGCCCGCCCGAGTTCTTGCGGCAGATCCCTTTGAGATCGACGGCCCGCTGCACGGCACTCACTACCCAGGGCACCAGCCCGCTCAGCGCGGTCGAGTCGAGATGGACTACGGCAAACGGGCCATAGACGTCGACCACGATGCCCGGCAGCCCGTCGCCCTCGCCGTTGATCAGCCGGTATGCGCTGGTCAGGCCGTCCGCCAGGAGCGGCGCGCGGCGCTGATAGGCGCGCGCGATGCGCGCTTCGAACCACGCGGCGTTCGGCACCTCGCCGCGACTGTAGATGCGCACCGAGAGGGGGGATTCCGGATCGAAGATGCCGATGCCGGTCCAACCGTCGCAGCGGATACGCAGCCACGAGCCCGGAGGTAGATCCAGCCCAGCGGGCAGGTGATCGCGGTAGATCCAGGGGTGGCCTTTGGCCAGCGATGCATGCAGGTCCCGCGAGACGGTCACGTTGGGTACCGTTGCCGCCAGGCTCTCGCCAGCGTGTGGCCCGGAGGGGGATGGGCGGAGCGGCGACACGTCGGTCATGCGGCCCGCCCTAGCGCAGGAAATCCCTCGAAGCGAGGGGAATTTCGCCGCCCCTCCGGCGCTTTCAGCAATTTGCCCGGCCAGCGCGCGCTGAACGCGCTGCTGCTCCGTAGTAGTACGCTCTCCAGCGGGCGGATTCTAAGCTACGCTACTCATGGATGGCCTCGGTGAGAATCGATCGCTGGCTGTGCGCGACGCGCCTCTTCAAGTCGCGTTCGCTGGCGCAACAGGCCTGCGTCGGCGGGGTCGTCAAAGTCAATGCCGAGGCCGTGCGCCCCAGCCGCCCCCTGCACGTGGGCGACGAGGTTCGAGCCGAAGCTGCGCGGGGACTCGTGGTGTGGAAAGTGGTCGGCCTCGCCGAGAAGAGGCTGTCTGCTGCCGAGGCCAGCAAGCTGTACGAAGATCATTCGCCACCCCCTCCGCCGCGTGAAGCCAACGTCGCGCCTCGCGAGCGTGGCGCCGGCAGGCCCACCAAGTCGGACCGACGCGCGCTCGACCGCCTGCGTGAGTTCTGAGCGCGCCGCTTGCGTTCAGACGCCACGCCGCGTCGCACCGCAGGGTCTCCCGAGCGACAGAGCTTCGGGCGGACAACGCGGCAATACGATGCGAAAGGTGGCGCCGGCTCCGCACTGACTCGAGGCGTGGATGCTGCCGTGGTGCTCGCTGACGATCGCTTTGCAGATGGCCAGACCGAGGCCGGAGCCCTCTCCACACTTGGTGGTGAAACCGCGCGTGAAGAT
>Ga0164241_10003660_pt1 | contig 15334 bp, 12 predicted proteins | sample OricomyardsoilBY_FD_108780 | JGI IMG/M metagenome (GOLD analysis project Ga0164241, IMG submission 108780) | Backyard soil microbial communities from Emeryville, California, USA - Original compost - Back yard soil (BY) | ecosystem: Environmental > Terrestrial > Soil > Unclassified | place: USA... | reverse complement strand
TCCGCCGGCCACGCCGCCCATGCCGTGCCCGGCCGCCCCGGCGTCGCCCTCTTCGCCCGCCATGCCTGCGCGGCCCGTGCCCTGCGAGCCGCCGCGCGCGCCCGTGCCCGCCTCGCCGCCGGGACCTTCGTGGTTGCCTGCGCTGCCGCCTGAGCCGCCGCGACCGGAGGTGCCGCCGTGCCCGCTCGAGCCGCCGCGTCCCCCCGAGCCACCGGAGCCGCCCACGTCATTGTGACCCGCCATTCCGCCCGTGACCGGGGAGAGGGAACCGGCGACGCCCGCGTTGCTGGCACCGGCGGACGGCGTCCCGCCCGTGTAATCGAGGGGAATGATCAGCGAACAGCCGATGGCCGGCAGGCCGAGCAACGCGGCTGCGCGCGCGAAAGAGGCGCGACGGCGCTGCGGGCGGGGAGTGGCCATGCCTCACCATACAAAAGCTCGCCCGATTCGGGTGAATACCGTGAAGGTGGACTGCCGAAACATTGCATTTATTTGCTGCGAGTTCGAGCGATGCGCCTTTCTGCTGTTGGGAGGACCGTCCGACCCTCGAGGCTTTGACCGCGTCGGCGATGACGACCCTCAAGGCTTGCCCGCTCGGCGGGGGCGTCGCCAGAAGGCGGCCACGGCGACGAAGGCGGCGCCGAGCCAATACGGGTAGTCGCCGAGCACCGCGTACACGGTGCGGCCCTGCAACCAAGCGATCTTCGCGGACAGCGTTGCTTCGTGGAACGTCTCCGTCTTCGCGACGACGCGCCCCACGGGATCGACGAAAGCGCTCACGCCGCTGTTCGTCGCGCGCACGAAATAGCGGCGGTGTTCGATGGCGCGGAACTTGGAAAGCGCGAGGTGGATCCACGGCTCGGTGGTGTCGCCGAACCAGGCGTCGTTCGTGAGGTTCGTGATGAGGTCCGTGCTCGGATCGCGCAGGATGCGACGCGTGGCGGCGGTCTTCACGTCGTCGTTGCAGATCGTGACCGCAATGCGGTGCTCGCCGAAAGGGACGGCGTCGGGGTGCGCGCTCGGCTCGAATTTCCCAGAGTTCGTCGAGATTCGGTAGAGCCACGGGAACTCGCGGCCGAACGGCATCTTCTCGCTGAAGGCGACGAGGTCCTGCTTGTCGTAGCGACCCTGGACGACGCCGTCGGCGTCGGCGATCAGCGCCGAGTTATAGGACGCGTGGCGGCGCGCGTCGGGCACGTTCACCCGCAAGAGAACCCCGTAGAGGAGCGGCACCTTCACGTCCGCGACGATGGCGCGCTTTCCCACGGTGCCCGCTTCCGGAAGCTGCAGTGAGCGGGTCATCACCGTCTCACTCCACAAGACGAGGTCGGGCTTCGATTGCTCGAGCAGGCGCGCCGTCCCCCACAGGTGACGCCGCAGGCTCTCGCCCGCGTCGTTGCGCTTCATCATGAGCCCGAGGTTCGGCTGCACGAGGCCGAGCACGGAGTGAGGCGCGGCGGCGCTGCGCGCGTCGACTTGCGGGATGCGCACGGCGCCGTACGCGCACGCGGCGATGGGCGCGAGCCAGTACGGGGCGGTCGCTCGCAACGGGAGCGGACGCCGCTGCCACCACGCGAGAGCCCACTCGGCGAACGCCCAATTGGCTGCAGCGCAGAGCAGGCAGACGCCGATGATGCCGCCGAGCTCGGCGACCTGGGTCAGCGCCGGCACCGGATGCAAGGACGCGCCGAACGACCACCAGAACAAAACCGGGTAGGCGAGCTCGGCCGTCGCGAGTGCGCAGAGCCACACGACGCCCGGCGGCCACCCGCGCTCTTCCGCGCGCACGAACAGCCACGCGAAGAGGCCCATGCGGCCTCCCTGAAACGCGTTCACCACGAGCGCGAAGCACACGCACGTGACGAACGAGAAGCCGCTGAACCGTTCGAGCAGCCCGACGATCCAATAAAACCCGAAGACGCTGAGCGTGAAGCCCTGCAGCCAGCCGAGGAAGAACGCTCGGCGCGGGGGCTGGCCCACGAGCGCGAGTCGGAGCGGAACGAGCGCCACGAACGCGAGGGGCCAGATGTCCGACCCGGGGAACGCCAGGAAGTAGACGAATCCACTCGCGACCGCGGCCGCGGCGGCGGCTCGGAGCGTGAGCGGTGGCGGGTGGCTCCCGAAGAGCTTCCTTGCGTCATTCACCGCCTCCTGACCCATGGAAGCGGAGGGTAATCCGATCCGAATCCGAAAGTTTAGCCGAGCCGCGTGCAGCGTCCTTGCAGTTCTCCGCCGAGAGGCGAGAAAGAACTCGCCTTGGGCCCTCCCTGCCCGCGGGCCAAAATACCGAATGGTCCGGTCGGTGTGGTTCGGAGCTCGGGCAATGGTGGGATTGGGAACATGAAGCGCAGAATCGTCCTTCGGGGCTTGGGTGGTGCTTGCGTGGCGGCGCCGTTCCTCGGTTCGCTCCTGGGTCGGGGCGCGAAGGCCGACGCCGTAGCGCCGCCGAAGCGCTTGATCGTCATGTTCACGCACTACGGCTGCATCACGACCCGCTGGTTCCCGGCGAAGTCGCACGGCGCGCTCACGGCGGCGGATCTCCAGGCGACGACGCTCAAGCCGCTCGCGCCCTTCGTGGACAAGCTGCTCATCCCTCGCGGCATCCGCGCCATGAACGAGTGGACGGCCGCCATGACGCGCGGCCAGGGCAACGATCCGGTCCTCAACGCTGCCGGGTCGTTCTTCACGTGCCAGCCCGTCACGCCGAACAGCAACGATCCGTTCAGCTTCGACACCGCCACGAAATTTCGGGCCGAGCCGGTCGGCCCGTCCTTGGACCACGTGATAGCCAAGCAGCTCAGCTCCGACGGGGAGCCGCTCCACGTTCGTGTCGCCAACATGAACGACTCGGCGCAGTCCCAGGTTTCGTACTCGGCGGCGGAGACGTCGTACTCGGGGCTGGGCACGCCCGCTGCCGTCTTCGCGAAGCTCACGGGTCTCATGGCGGGTACGGCGCCCGACGCCGATAGCTACGCGGTCGCACGCGGCAAGAGCGTGCTCGATGTCGTCGCCGACGATCTTGCGACGCTCGAGCGCTTCGACCTGAGCCAGGCGGATCGCCAGAAGCTCGAAGCGTGGAAAGATTTGCTCCACGAGACGGGCGGCACCGTGATGATGAATCCAGCGTGCACCCAGGAAACGGTGGGTGCGCTCGGACTCTCGCAGGGCCTCGTCGACGCGGCGTCGCAGGTGTCGAGCACCAGCACGACGGACCTGCTCACGACCAAGGTCACCGCCTCGCTCGACGTGGCCGACGTTCACTCGAACCTCGCGGCGCTCGGCGCCCTTTGCTACGCCAACCCGGTGATCTTGCTCAAGTATCCGGGCAGTTACATCTACAAGGGGCTCGGCCTCGACATCGAGGCCACGAGCTTGAATCAGCGCACGGGCAACGCGAGCATGTCGGGCGCTTGCGTCGAAGGCGTCATCGACATGCTGCTCGCGCTCGACGACTACCACGCGCGGAAATTCGCGCACCTCGTGGAGGTGCTCGACGGCATTCCCGAGAGCGACGGCACGCTGCTCGACAATTCAGCGGCGGTCTGGTTCCACCAAATGTCGGACGGCTGCGCCCACAACCTGAATAACCTGCCGATTGTTCAAGCCGGCAGCGCGGGCGGTTACTTCAAGACGGGCTGCGCGGTGAACGTCGAGGACGGCTCGCCGGACCTCACGCGGGGCAACAGCGAAGTGTTCTGCGCGGAAGGGGGCTCGGTTCAGGTCGATGGCGTCAACCAAGCGAGCGGCACCGATCCGACGCTCGCGAACGCCCCGATCAACAAGTACTACTGCAACCTGATGAACGCGCTCGGCGTGAAGGCGGGCGCGGACGGCTTCGCGGCGCCGGGCGGCAACGAGCCGGTGCGCTGCTTCGGCATGTACGATCGCACCGAGGACTTCGTCGGCGGCGGCGCGACCCCGCCGCTCTTGCACAGCCCGGGCGAATACGCAGAGCTACGCGGCTGACGCGACGTTCAGAACCCGAGCGCCGTCTTGCGCTCTTCGGCTCCCGGGAGCGCGTCGCCCTTCTGGTTGATCACGGGGAGTCCGGGAGCCTTCTCGGCGTTGACCTGGGTCCACGACTTCTTGTCGTCGGGGATCTGGGACTCGTCGTAGATGGCTTCGACGGGGCACTCCGGCACGCAGGCGCCGCAGTCGATGCACTCGCCCGGATCGATGTAGAGCATGTCGCCGTCGCCGTGGAAGCAATCCACGGGGCACACGGCGACGCAGTCGGTGAAACGGCAGCCTTTGCAGTTGTCCGTGACGACGAAGGTCATAGAGCGCCCTTCCTAGCGCCACGGCTCAGGCGAATCAACCGGGTTTCACGCCGTCCGTCGATGCAAGGGCGCGGCGATGTACTAGCCTCCCCCGCGCCGCATGTCCCGGGCCAAGAAGGCAGCCCAAAAGGTCGAGCTCGTCCCTGCGGGTCTCCGCGTGGGAGACGAGACGGTGCCGCTCTTGGCGGGCACGGCGCACTACTGGCGCCTCGACCCGGAGGCGTGGCGCGCGGCGCTCGAAGGCATCAAGGCGCTCGGCCTCACGCTCGTCGATACGTACGTCCCCTGGGGCGTGCACGAGCGCGGGACGGGGGATTTCGACTTCGGGCGGATCGAGGCGCGCCTCGACGTCGCGCGCTTCGTGCGACTCGCGGGCGAGGTGGGGCTTTACGTGATCGTGCGGCCGGGGCCGCACATCAACGCCGAGCTCACGTGCTTCGGCATCCCCGAGCGTGTGATCTGGACGAAAGAATGCCAGGCGGTGTCCGCGGGCGGCAAGCCGGTGGCGCTACCCGTGCCGCCGCTCGCGTTCCCCGTGCCGAGCTACGCGAGCGAGGCGTTCCACGCGGAGTCGCGCGTCTGGTTCGAGGCGGTCGGCAAGGAGCTCGCGCCGCTCGTCTGGCCGAACGGGCCGATCGTGCTCCTCCAGGTCGACAACGAAGGCGCAATGTACTTCCGCGACGGCGTGTACGACCAAGATTACCACGCTGACGCCATCGCCCACTACCGCGCGTTCTTGAAGGACAAGTACGACGAGGTCGAGGTCCTGCGCGACGTTCTCTCCGACCCCGGCGCGACGTTCTTCAACGTGGAGCCGCCGCGGCGCTTCCAGGCCGCGAAGGCGAGCGAGCTCGCGCGGCACCTCGACTGGGCGGAGTTTCAAGAAGAGCTCATCGCGCGCGCGTTCACGCGCTACCGGAGCGCCCTGGAAAATGCGGGGTTTTGCGGCGTTCCCACCTCGCACAATTTGCCGCTCAGCGAGTCGGCGACGCCGCTCGATCCGCTGCGCGTCGGGCGCGCCGTGGAGCTGCTCGGCCTCGATTATTACCATGGTGCCTCGCAGCCCCAGCGCGCCCAGATTGCGCGCCGCACGTCGGAGCTCGCCGTGCGCTCCGCGGCGCGCGAGCATCCGCCGTTCGCCTGCGAGCTCGGCGCCGGCTACCCGCCGTTCTTCGCGCCGCTCAGCGAAGAAGACAACCTCTTCACGGCGCTCACCGCGCTCGCGTACGGGCTCCGCGGCTATAACCTCTACATGGCGGTCGAGCGTGATCGCTGGATCAACGCGCCCATCGATCCGAAAGGTCGCATTCGGCCGAGCGCCGAGGCGTGGCAGAAGCTCACGCGAGCGCTCGTGCGACTGCGCTTCGCCGAGCTCGAACGCGACGTGCCCGTGCACGTGCTCGTGCCGCGCTCGCTGCGGCGCCTCGCGCGCGTCACGCACGCGTTCGGGCCGCTGAGCGCCGCCTTCTTCCAGGTGCTGGGCGCGAGCGCGAAAGACGCCTGTTTCGAGGATGAAATCGGCCTGGGCGCGCCACCCGCCGTCCAGACCGATCAGTTCGTGCAGCTGCTCGAGCAGGCGCTCGACGCCGCGGGCATTCCGTACGCGTTCTCGAGCGACGACGTCGCGCGCCACAGCTTCGAGCATGCGCGCTGGACGATCGTCGCCTGTCCGGGCGCCCTCGAGCCGGAGCTCTTGGAACGCGTCGGCCGGGCTCGCGAGCGGGGCCGGGCCGTCACGCTGGGCCCGCATGCGCCGCTGCTCGACGCGAGCTTTCGGCCGCTCGCGGCGCCACTCGCGCTCGAAACGCGTCCGGGCGACGCCGTGCCCGCGCTCTTGGCGTTCGACGAAGCCGCCATCGTGCGTGCCGTCGTCGAGGCACGGCAGCGCCTCGAGCTACCCGTGCTCCGCGTCGAGCCGGCCGAGGTGCGCGTCACCTTGCACCGTGACGCGCAAGGCACGCCGCGTGTCCTTTTCGCGATCAACGCCACGCGCGGTGAGCTCACGGCGACCGTGACGGCCGCGGGAGCGCGCGAGGGTCACGACGTGCTCGACGGCGCGGTCTTCAGCGCCACGACAGAGGCCTTCGAGCTCACGGTGCCGCCGCGCACCGTGCGCATGCTCGAGCTCCGCGCGTAGACGCGCCCCCCAAGCCAAACAGCCATGCTGCTCGAGATCAATCCGTTCGGCCCCGAACCCCGCAAGATCCGCCGCGCCGTCGATGCGCTCGAAGCCGGGGAGGTCATCGGCTATCCGACGGACACCGTCTACGGGCTCGGCTGCGACATGTTCAACAAGAAGGCGCTCAATCGCCTTTACCAAATCAAGGGCATGGATCGCGAGCAGCGCCTCGCGTTCGTCTGCCGCGACATGACCGAGATCGCGCGCTACGCCGTGATGCACGACCGCGTGTTCAAGGTCCTGCGTAAGTACTTGCCGGGGCCCTACTGTTTCATTCTCGAAGCGACGCACGACGTGCCGCGCGCCGTGCAGGGCCACAGAAAGACGGTCGGCGTACGCATCCCCAATCACCCCGTGGCGCTCGCGCTCGTGGAGGGGCTCGGGCGTCCCATCGTGTCGAGCACGGCGGCGCGGCACGGGGAGCTACCGCACCTCGACCCGCGCGAGCTCGATCTCGAGTTTCAGGGCCTCGCGCTCGTGCTCGACTGCGGGCCGGGCGGCACCCAGCCGACGACGGTCGTCGACCTCACAGGCGACCGGCCTGAGGTGATCCGCGAGGGCGCCGGGGATCCGACGCCCTTTCGAAGCTGAGCGGCGTCGGGAGAGACTTCGGCCGGGGTAGGTGTTCCGGCGACGGACGGCTCCAAGGAAGGCCTGGTGCCGATTCACCGTAAGGCAAGGGCGTGGCTGCACGTTCTCGTGTCGTTCGGGCAGCCACGGCGACGAGATCCTTCGAGGGTCCCGCGCGTACGAGGGCTCGGACGCGGTGCGGGCGCGGCGCGGGCCGCGCGGGGCCGCGCGGACTTTTCTCGTTCTTTCTGGAGGATGTCGTCATGAACCGTTCGTTTTCGCTCGGCCCGTGGGTACTGGCAGCGTGTTTGGGCGCAAGCGCGCTCGGGTGCGCCACGACGCAGGTCGCCGCGCCGCCGATTCATACGGAGGCCGCGCTCGGGCGCGTCGTCGTGTACCGGAACGGCGTCGCGTACTTCGAGCGGCGCGCGCTCGTGAAGGGGAATCAGCTGCGCCTCGAAGTGCCGGGCCAGCGCCTCGACGATTTCTTGAAGTCGCTCACCGTGGTCGACGTTCGCACGGGCAAGCTCGTCCCGATCTCGTTCCCGACGCTCGACGATCAGGACGACGAGGTGACGATCGCGCTCGAGCTGCCGAAGGACGGCATGCACGATTTGAAGATCACCTACGTGACGGAGAGCCCGTCCTGGAAGCCGAGCTATCGTCTCGAGCTCCACGGCGCGAAGCCGGCGAAGCTCGAGGCTTGGGCGGTCGTGCACAACGTCTCGGGCGAGGATTGGAAGCACGTCGCGGTCGGCGTCGGCTCGACCTCGGCGTTGTCGTTCAAGTACGACCTGCGTAGCGTCCATTTCGTCGATCGCGAGACGTTGATGGACGAGACGATGCTCGGGGTCGCCCCGCCGACGGGCGGCTCGCCCTACCAGGTCGCGAACAAGGAGGTGCAGCTGCTCGGCTCGGTACGCCGCCCGGCGCCCTCAGCGCCGGCTGCGCCCACGCCCCAGCGCAGGGTCGTGGCGGAGTCGGGCAGCGTCACGACCGCAGCGGCCCCCCAGCGGGCGGCGCTGCCGAGCGTCGATGCCCCTGACGATTTGATGGGTGGAGGGAGCGGCGTCGGCCGTCATGCGGGCGGCCTACGCGGCGACGGCGGCATTGCTTCCGTCGCTCAGCGCGCGCGCCAGACGAAGCAAAAAATCCGCGTCGAAGGCTACGCGAAGCCCGACGACGCCGATCGCAAGAGCGCCTCGCTCGCCAACGCCAATCAGGTGCGCGACGAGCTCGTGAAAGACGGCGTGCCCGCGGAGCAGATCGAGGTGGTCGGGACCGGGCAGGCCTCGAACGACACGGCGCGTGTGCTGGCCGTCGCGGGCGAGCCGTCGGCGGCGGCGCAGCCGGCGACCGGCACTCCCGACGAGCCGCTCGGCGACGCCTACTTCCTCACGCAGGTGCCGCTCGACGTCGAGAAGAATCACTCGGCGATGGTGAACGTGCTCTCTTCCGACGTGCACGCCGAGAGCGTCTACCTCTACGACCCGATTTCGGCGCGCGGCTCGAAGCGCTTCGCGTTTCGCGCCGTGGAGTTCACGAACCCGACCGAGCACACGCTCGACCCGGGGCCCGTCACCGTGTACGCGGACGGCCAGTTCCTCGGGGAGGGACTGAGCGACCCGATCCAGCCGAAGAGCCGCGCGTTCGTGCCGTTCTCGCTCGATCGCAAGGTGCTCGTCGAACAAAAGGACGCGGGGCGCGAGGAGATCGACCGGCTCGTCACGGTGCAGCGCGGGGTGCTCACCACGGAGGCGCGCCGCATCAAGACGACGGAGCTCGAGCTCGTCAACCGCGGACTTTCGCCCGCGACGGTGTACGTGCGCCACGCCGTGTCCGACGGCTACACGCTCGTGCTGCCGGCCGAGCACGTCGAAAAGTTCCGCGACGCGTACCTCATTCCCGTGAAGATCCCCGCGAGCACGACGGCCACCCTCAAGCTCGAGGAGATGACGCCGATCCACAAATCGGTCGACGTTCGCACCGACGCGGGCGTCGCGGAGCTCAAGCTGTTCCTGCACGTCGCCGCGGCGCGGCTCGAGCCCGCCGTGCGCGCCGCGCTCGAGCAGGTCGTCGAGCTTCACCGCCAGATGGGGGAGCTGCAAGAGAAGCGGCAGACGGCGGAGCTCCAGAGCCAGACGTACCGCGAGCGCATCGAAGAGCTCAACGCTCAGCTCGTTTCGTTGCGCAAGGTGACGCAGGCGCAAGCGCTCAGCCGAAACCTCGCGCAGAAGATGGACGAGATCAGCCAGCGCCTGCAGAAGCTCACGCTTCAGGTCGCCGATATCGACGGGCAAATCCTCGCGCAGCGCGTGACGCTCGAGGATCGCCTCGCGGAGCTCACGTTGGGCAAGGCGAGCGCCCTCGCCGCGAACGACGCGCCGACGCCGAAAACTCCACTACGCGCGCAATGAGCGAGCGTGCACCGAGCGCGTGGTGTTGCGCGAAATGATTGGAAGAGTCGCCGCTCTGCCCGGCCTCCTGCAAGAAGGGTGACGAAAGGGACGATTGTGTGAAGCGCGGGGCCCGAGTAGCGTCGAGCGTTCGATGGCGCTCGGGCTTCACGACGGTGGTCGAGCGCGCTTGCGTTGGGCGGTACGCGCCGTGCATTGGGGCGGGCTGACGCTGGCGCTCGCCGATTGCCGGAACGTGCCGCCCATCGCGCGCACCCCCGACGATCCGCCCGCCGCCCGCGCGCTCGTGCCCGACGACGACGGCAGCGAGCCACCGAGCGACGCGACGCCCCCGGCGAATGGGTCCGAACCGGAGCCGCCCACGGTCGACTATTCCGGCGATCAGCGTGAGCTCCGTGAACGTTATGGCAAGCAGCGCTCGCTCGGTGTGCTGCACGGTGAAGCTTCTTACTATGGCGCCGCGTTCGCCGGTCGTAAGACGGCGAGCGGGGAGGTGTTCGAGCCGAAGAAGTACACGGCCGCGCACCGCACGCTGCCGTTCGGCACCGTCCTGCGCGTGACGCGCGTCGATACCAAGGCCGTCGTGTACGTGAAGGTGAACGATCGCGGCCCTTACGGTAAAAAGGGCCGGATTTTGGACCTTTCGACGGCGGCGGCCGACCAGCTCGGCATGCTGCGCCGCGGCGTAGCGGACGTGCGCGCCGACATCGTCCTGCGCGGTAAGCCGCCCGCACCCAAGCATTCCAAGCACTCGCACACCAAGCACTGAGCGATGTCGACGTCTCGGAACCGCCTCCGTCCCTCGCGGCCCGCCCGCGTCGCGCTCGGCTCGGGTGCGCCCGCGCCGGGCAGGGCGTTCGACCCGCTCGTCGTCGACGAGGCCGCCCTGCGCGCGCGCGTCTCGCCGACGCGTGGGTTGCCCGCGCTCGATCTGCCGACGGCCGTCGCGCTCGTGCGCGATCGGCACGGCGTCGACTTCGCTCTGGCGCGCGCGCGGGCGGGCATCTCGCGCGGCCACTTGCTCGACGTCGTGCTCGAGCTTCCGGGCGGCCGCAACGCCGCGGAGGAGGGGGTCGCCGCCGAGGAGCTCGTGCGGTTCGTGCTCGGAGAGGCACGCGCCGCCGATTGGATCGGCTCCGTCGCGAGCCTCGCGGGCCCGCGCGGTGGCCTCTTGCAGGTCGTGCAGCCGCGGGCCGGCGACGGACGCTTCTTTCCGCTGGCCGAGCTCGTGCCCGCCGTCGAGGCGGCCATCCAAGGCGTTCACGCCGGGCTGGCGGCCGCGCCGCTTTGGACGCTCGGGGGCGAGCAGCGCTGGTACCTCTTCGAGCTCGACGTCGAAGCGGCCGCCGAGTACCCGGGGCAAGCCGACGTCGCGCTCGTCTCGACCTTCATGCCCGAACTCGTCAAATGCTTCCTCGCGGGCGCGGCGTTCGCTTCCACGCGCTTTTCCCGCGTGGGGGAGCTGTTTTTGTACCTCAAATACGTGAGCGTTGAGCGCGATCCCCGTCACGCGCTCGCCCGGCGTCGCGTGCTCGAGGACGCGCTCGACGCGGCGCTCGTCAGTGAGCGCGCCGGTCGCGTCATCGGCGGCGGCATGGGCGTCCTCTATTCGTACGTGAACTTCGCGTGCTTGGCGCTCGGGCCGGCGCTCGAGGTCGTGCGCGACGTCGCGGCTCGCGTCGGGCTGTCGGAAAAGACGTGGATTCAGTTTTTCGACAGCGCGCTCGGCGACGCCTGGGTGTCGGTGCTCGGCGGCGAAATGCCGCCGCCCGGGTTCGAGGGCGCGGCGGCGCTCGGTGACGCGCGATGAGCTCCGGCGCCGGTGCTGCGGGTCACGTCTCACTGGAGCGCGCGAGCGAACGTGACGCGCCCGTGCTCGCGAATCTGCTCGAGCTCTACACGCACGATCTCTCGGCTGCGTTTGTCGACGTGACGCTCGGGCCCGACGGGCGCTACGGCTACGCCAAGCTGCCGCGCTACTTCAGCGAGCCCGGTCGCCGTTTCGCCTACCTCATCCGGCACGAGGGTGCGCTCGCCGGCTTCGCGCTCGCAACGCGCGGCTCGCCCGCGAGCGACGACCCCGACGTGCTCGACGTTGCCGAGTTTTTCGTGCTCCGTCGCTACCGTCGCGCCGGCGTGGGGCGCATCGCCGCCGGTCTTTTGTGGCGCGACCTGCCGGGGCGCTGGACGGTGCGCGTGTTCGAGCGCAACGCCGAAGCGCTCCCTTTCTGGCGCGCGGCGATCGCGGCGGTCGGAGCGCGCGGCTGCGTCGAGCAAGAACGGACGCTCGGGGGGCGAACGTGGCGGGTGCTCGCCTTCGAAGCCGGCGCTCCGGGCTGAGCTCAGGCGCTCTCGGCGGCCGCGCGGGCGGCGCGCACGACGGCGGGTAGGTCGCGGAGCTCGGGCACGTCGTCGAGGCGCTCGAGCGCGTCTTCGACGATGGCGAGCGTCGGGCCGACGAACGGCAGGAAGCTCGCGTCCCCGCGCCGCTGCTCGAGGAAGACGAAGCGGCCGGCGTCCTTCAACTTGCGTTGCAGGGTGATGAGATCGAATTCGCGACCGAGCCGCGCGCGCTCAGCGGCGTCGAACGCGCGCTCGCGGGCGTAGTCGTCGAGGCGTGCTTCGACGAAGGCGCGCGAGAACGGCTGGTAGCTGTCGCAGAGCAGCGCGACCAGGTCGTAGGCACGCGGGCCGAGCAGCGCGTCCTGGAAGTCGATCCAGCCGAGCTCGGGGCCGCGTGCTGCGGCCGGTGCGCGCGGTTCCGCGGCGGTCACGAGCAAATTGCGGCTTTGATAATCCCGGTGGGTGAAGGCGCGCGGCAGCTTGCAAAGCTCGCGCACGACGTACTCGGCCGCACGCTGGAACGGCGGGCGCGGCGTGTCTACGTGACGGGCAGCGAGCGCCCACTCCCAAAAATGCTCGAGCTCCGCCCGGAATAGGCCTTCATCGAACTGCCGCAGGCTCACCACGGAATCTTCCGGCAGCGGTGTGAGGGCGACTTGGGCGCGCGCGAGCTCGCGGACAGCGCTCCGGTAAAGTGCCTCGCGTTCGCCGGGATGCAGCGCGAGGTGCTCGGCCAGCGTGGGACCGAGATCCTCGACGAGCAGGAAGCCTGCCTCGCAGTCCTCGCCGAGGAGCTTCGGCACACGCACGGCGCGCGCTTCGAGCAGCGCGCGTACCTCCAGGAAGGGCCAGCGGCGCCCTCGTTCGCGGGCGAACGCCACGTCGGGCGTGTCGGGCGGAACGCGCATCACGATGGCGGGTGTGGCGAACGGTGCGCGCGCGCTCGCCTCGAAGCGAACGCGGTAGAAGCGACGAGGCGACGCGCCCCCCGTGATGGCTTCGAGCTCGAAGCGTGCCGGCAGGCCGAGCCCGCTCGTGAGCCAGTCGCGCACCCGGTCGGCTTCGTCGGCGGGGCTCGTGCTGGCGAGGGACGAAGGCATGCGGAGGGCTCGTGGTGTAGACTACTCGGATGGCGCTCGCCGAGCTCGGCCATGGCTGGGTGCCGCTGCTCGAGCGGCTGCTCGCCGCGTTCGGGGGCGCACCTGTGCCCGCTTCGTTCCTGGAAACGGCGCCGCGCTACTTGGATTTGGTGGTCGCCTGGAACGCCCGCATCGATCTCACGGCGGCCAGGACGCCGGAGGAGCTCGTCGACCTTTCGTTCGCCGACGCGGCCGCCCTGGTCGCGGCGGGGGCTTGTTCGGAGCCGGGACGCTGGCTCGACGTGGGAACGGGCGCGGGCGCTCCGGGGCTCGCGCTTTCGCTCCTGGCGCCGGACCTCGTCATCACGTTGCTCGAACCCATGCAAAAGCGCGTCGCTTTCTTGCGGACGGCCGTCGGGACGCTCGGTTCGCGTGCCGAGGTCGCGCGGGGGCGTGTGGAAGACTTCGCCCCTGCGTGCGTCGAGGTGGCCGTCTCGCGCGCTACGTTGCCGCCGCCCGAATGGCTCGCCGCGGGAGCGCGTGTCGCAACGCGTGAAGTTTGGGTGTTGCTCGCGCGAGAGGCGCCTCCGTCGCTGCCGGGGACGAGCGTGCGCAGGGACCTTTCATTCGAGTGGCCGCTCACCCACAAGGTGCGACGCGCAGTGGCGTACGACCTCCAGTCACGTTAACAGGTGCGAACTTTTTCGCCCCCTTTCGCCGACGTGAAAGTGCACGCATAAAAATTCGGTGAAAACGAATATTTGCGTGGCGGGAGGGATCGTCTACGTCCAATTCACGTACTACACTTTCGAGACTTCGCCGGGAACGCGCCAAGCGTCACCCGCCTCTATCCGGCATCGCCCGAAGGAGACTCTGAAGATGCGTCTGTCCTCGTTCGCCCCGGCCCTCGCGCTTTTTACCCTCGCGCTTGCGGCGTCTGCTGACACTTACGACGTGCTCGGAAAGGCCGACCTCGCGTTCACGGCGGCCGGTCCCGGTGGCCTGAAAATCAACGGATCCACCGACAGCCTGAAAGCCTTCGAGGAGGGCGGAAAGCTGGTTTTCAAGGCCTCGCTGCTCAACATCAAGACGGGCATCGGGATGCGCGACAACCACACGAAGAAGTACCTCGGGACCGAGCAATGGCCGGACGCGAGCCTCACGGTGGACAAGAGCGCCGTCAAAATGCCGGAAGACGGCAAGAAGTCGTCGGGTAACGCGCCGGGCCAATTTCGCCTGCACGGCGTGACGCGCGAAGTTAAGGTCGCCTACAGCGTGGAGCGGCACGGCGCCGAGTACGCCGTCGAGGGTCACTTCGGCGTGGACATCAACGACCACAAGATCGAAAAGCCCTGCTACCTCGGTGTCTGCGTCGATCCGAAGGTGAAGGTCGACGCGAAGTTCAAGTTGAAGCAGAAGTAGGCCATTGACACGAGGGGGCCCCCCGACAAATAAAGGGGGCCTCCATGCGTAACGACACGCCCAGGGTCCGGAAGCGCGGACCCGCCTGGCGCGTGCTGCTGGTAGCGGCTTCGCTCCTCGGCGTGCTCTTGATGTCGAGCCCGGCCCACGCCTACGCGTGGATGATCCGGCACGGCTACAGCGGCTGCCCCGTTTGCCACGCCGACCCCTCCGGCGGCGAAACGCTCACGGCCTACGGCCGCGCGCAAAGCGACTTGCTCCTGCGGACTCGCTGGGACGGCAAGAATCCGGAGGAAGCGGAGCCCGGCAAGGCGTCGAACTTCCTCTGGTTCATGGAGACGCCGGAATGGATGCTGCTCGGCGGCAGCGTGCGCCTCGCGACGACGTACGCCGACAAGGAGACGAGCTTCTTCCCGATGCAGCTCGACGCCTACGGGCAGCTCCGCTTCGGAGGCTTCACGATGGGCGGCAGCATCGGCACGGTGAAGGTGCCGGCGGGGTCCTTGTACGGCCGAACCTCCCAGGTGACGACCAATCAAACGGACGGGTACAACGTCATCTCCCGCACCCATTACCTCGGGTACGACTTTGCCGGGGGCTACACGCTGCGTGCCGGTCGCCTCAACTTGCCGTTCGGTATCCGGGTTCCCGAGCACACGCTGTGGGCTCGCCAAGCCACGCGCACCGATCGCGAGTCGGGAGGGCAGCATGGCGTCGCGCTCGCCTATAACTCCGAGAGTTTACGCGGGGAGGTGATGGCGATCGCCGGCAACTACCAGATCAACCCGGACATGTACCGCGAGCGCGGCTACAGCACGTACCTCGAGTTGATGGTGGGGGCGCGGGCCGCTATCGGTGTTTCGTCGCTGTACACGTACGCGAAACGCGATCGCATTTCGCTCGAGACGAACGTGGCACGCGGCGCCCACGGTCTCTTCACGCGCCTCGCCGTCGCCGACCCTCTCGCCATCCTGGTCGAGGCGGATCTACTCACCGACTCGTCGCGGAGTCTCGGCTACGTCGGCTTCGTGCAGGGCGACTACG
>Ga0164241_10003659_pt1 | contig 15340 bp, 12 predicted proteins | sample OricomyardsoilBY_FD_108780 | JGI IMG/M metagenome (GOLD analysis project Ga0164241, IMG submission 108780) | Backyard soil microbial communities from Emeryville, California, USA - Original compost - Back yard soil (BY) | ecosystem: Environmental > Terrestrial > Soil > Unclassified | place: USA... | reverse complement strand
ATACGGGTCTGTAGCCTTTTATAAAGTTGGCCAATATAGCACGGTACCCACGCATTACTTTAGGCCAAGCCCTGTTTTGCCAAAACTGTATGGCAGGAAAAAATGCAAAATGGTAAACCAAGAGCAGTGCCAGCATAAACAGCGAAAAATTACCTAAGCCATAAGCACCTGTGGCATAGCCAATAATGGTAGTAGCTGCAAAAAGTATAAAACCCCATTTGTAATCTTTCAATTTCGATTTGGCGTTCTCTTCATCTTTTTTCATAAAGGTAACAGCAAATACAGGGTTCATTACAAACGCTACAAATAACGATGCACCTAAAGTAATAATAAGCGTTATGGGCAGGTTATTCATAAATTTACCTACTATGCCGGGCCAAAATAATAAGGGGAAGAACGGCGCTAAAGTGGTAAGCGTACCGGCTAACACAGGCACAAACACTTCGCCTGCCGCATACTTAGCCGATTGCTGAATATCGTATTCGTACTTATTATAAATACGGTGTGTATTTTCAATTACCACAATGGCATCATCAACCACTATACCTAATGCAAGTAGTAGCGAAAAAAGTACCATTACGTTCATCGTCATACCCAAGCCCGGCATAAATAAGAATGCAACAAGCGTTGTAAGCGGTACCGATAAGCCCACGAAAAACGCGTTGGTAAAGCCCATAAAAAACATAAGGATAAACACCACAAAAAGGAAACCAAGTATAACGGTGTTCAACAAATCGTGTAGCTGTACACGCGTTTTTTCCGATGTATCGCCGGTTACTTTTACATTTAGCCCCTGTGGAAACTGCGTAGCCTTGTATTCATCAATTGTTTTATAAATCTGGTCGGTAGCCTCAATTAAGTTTTCGCCACTGCGTTTTATAACGTTAAGCGTAATAACCGATTTGTTATCTAAGTGGGCAAAGTCCTGCTTCTCCGCATAGCCGTCTTCAACAGTTGCTATATCTTTTAAAAAAACTGTAGTACCCATAAACGAGCGGATAACCATATCGCTTATTTTTTTCGGGTCGCGAAACTCGCCTGCCACACGCATGTTGCGGCGCATTTGGTCAATGCGTACTTCGCCGCCGCTTATATTCAGGTTTTCGCGCTGCACGGCATTTTCAATATCCATAAACGAAATGCCCGCCGATGTCATTTTGTACAAATCAACATTAATTTGTATTTCCCTGTCAAGCCCGCCAATAATATCTACACGGGTAATTTCTTTCATGCTTTCAATACGGTCCTGCAAATCTTCGGCGTATTTCTTCATCTGGTCAAGCGGTATATCACCTGCCAGGTTAATATTCATAATAGGCAACTCGTTAATATCAAACTCTTGTACCTGCGGGTCGGTTTTTAAGTCATCGGGCAGGTCTTTCTTGCCTTTGTCAACCGCATCGGTAACCCGTTGCTTACATACGGTAGGGTCAAGGTCGGTACTAAACTCGCACGTCATTATCGATACATCCGATAAGGAGTTGCTGGTTATTTTTTTAATTCCCTTTAAGCTCTTTACTTGTTTTTCGAGCTGCTTGGTTATCAGGTTCTCAATATCCTCGGGTGTGGCGCCGGGGTATATGGTAACTATTGATATGGTAGGCACCACCACATCGGGGTAAAGCTCCTTTGGCAACGAGTTGTATATCATTAAACCCGATGCAAGTATAATAGCCATAAAGACGTATATACTGGTGGCATTATTTACACACCACGTGGTAATGCTAAATTCTTTTAAACGTTCGGTTTTCATCCGTTATGTCTTTTTATTCCTCCAAATAGGCGGAACCATTTTATTAATATTCTATAACCTGTCCATCAACCACCTCGGTATATCCGAAGGTGATGATTTTGTCATCATCGTTCAGCCCTTCGGTAATTACAGTGCGGCCATTGTATTCAGCGCCTGTAGTAACCATCCTTTTGCGGGCTATTTTATGTCCTTTATCATCTTTATCGGCAACCAGCACATAAGTACCATCGGCCGATTTTTGAATAATATTGGTGGGAACCAACAACGCATTTTTAACAGATGCATCGTTAATCTTTAACTTGGCTATCATATTGGCAGCATACTCGTTTTTGCTGTTGTTTAGTTTTATTTCTAAACCAAATGTGCGCGAGCGCGGGTCAATAGTATGCGATACAAAGCTCACAGGTTCAGTAACGCTTTTATTAATATCCGGAAACTCAATTACCACTTTATCGCCTTGGCTTACTTTACCAAAATCGCTATCGGCAAGTTTTGCTTTAACTTTAAGGTTGTTATTGTTTACAATGTGTATGCCCGGCATTAATTGGCTATTAGCTGCCATGTCGCCTATTTTAAGCCTTACCTCATCAACCATACCACTAACCGGTGCAATAATTTTGGTCATTTCCAATTGGTTTCTTTGGGTGGCCATTTGTTTTTCAAGTGCTTCCTTCTGTGTTTTTGCTTGTAAAAACTGTATTTCGCTGCCTATTTTTTGATCCCACAAATTCTTCTGTTTTTCGTAGGCAGTAGTGGCTAAGTCAAGCTGGGTTTGCAGCGCCTGTACACCCAATTCCATAGCGGCGGTAGTTTCGGTTATAGCCAAAATTTGCCCTTTGCTTACATTTTGGCCTACCTTTACATATATGGCGGTAACCACACCCGGTTGTTGTGGCAGTGCAGTAACATTTTCTTCGGCATCAACGGTACCTTGTACTTCTATGTAATGCTTAAAATCCTGCCTTTGCAGGGTGTCAACTTGTATCAGCTTAGGCTTTTGCACAATTTTAAAAGTAGTATCCAGCTTGGCTATCTCTTTCTCAAGGTCGCTGATTTTTACCTGCAAATCTTTTGCTTCGGTTTTATAATCGGCCAATTTCTTTTTCTTTTCCTCTAACACGTTATGCGTGCACGATACCATTATAAACACAGCGCTTATGGTAGTAAGGGTAAATATTTTGTATTTCATTTTTTAGGTGTTTTATGTTAAAGCCCGTTCAGGGGGTTTGGGTAATAGTATTTGTTATTTGCCTAATGCTTTATCTAAATCAGCTTTGGCATTTAATAATGCCATGCTGCTTTGTACATATTTAAGTTGGTTAGCTATAAAGTCCTGCTCGCTTTGTACCAATTCAAAACTTGAGCCTACGCCTTGTTGGTATTTAATTTGGTTGGTTTTAAAAATTTTCTCGCTTAGGTCAACGGCGCGTTTGGCATTACCTTGGTCGGCAATGGCACTGCGCAACGATGAGGTAGCTACCTGATATTGCAGCTCAGCAGCGTTCTGAAAATTCTCTAAATCATTCATTGTTTTTTGCTGGTCAAGTTTAGCTTGTTTTACCTGCGCCATTTTTTGTCCCGAATCAAATATTGGCAACTTAAGACTAATACCCACTAAGCCTTGGCTAAACCACGGGCTTATTTTGCGCGAATCGCCATCGGGGTAATATTGGGTTGATGTTTTAAACATATCGCCAAACTTATCGCTTTGGGCGCTCCATCCGTAGTTTAAAAAACCAACTAATGACGGGTAATAGCTGCTGCGTTTAGCTTGCATATCAAACCCTTTCAACCTTATGGCAGTATTCAGTAACTCATATTCAACACGTTGTTTAGCATCAAAAGTGCCTTCATCAGCTACATTCGCCAAGGTTTTTAATTCATCTAATGTATTAGTAAGCATTATTTCATCTTTCAACGATAAGCCCATTTGAAATTTAAGATTGGCCAATGCTACCTCAGCCATTTGGTTCTGTGTATTTATTTGTGTTTGCAGGTTAGCCTCGATAAGCGAAAGGCGGTCAACATCTAATTCTTCAATTAAACCCTGCTCAAATGTTTTGCGGGTATCATCCAGTAATTTCTGTACTAATGTAAGCGTGTTTTTAAGTAGGGCATTTGCCTCCTGCGCCGAACGCGCTTGGTAATATGCTTTGGTTACATTGTATTTTACTTCGTTATCGCTTAGCTGCTTGGTAAGCCTGCTGGTTTTTAGTAGGTCTTTAGTTGCCTTTATACCAAATATATACCGTGCATCGAAAATAAGTTGGGTTAGCTGCAAGCTTGCCCCTAAACTGTTAGCCAATACAAACGATATTTTTTGGTCCTTACTATCAATAGCACTTTGGTAAAGTATATTTCGTATAGTAGTATCGGTTGATGCCTGATAGCTAAGCACCCGCGCCGAGGCACTGGTAGTATCTAAAAAAAATTGCGATAGCGCAGGTACAATCGGTTTTTTAAAGTAGTAGTTATAATCAACGCTGGCGCTTACTTGCGGTAAGCCGGTAGTAATAATTTCGTGGTTTCGCGCTTTGGCTACTTCCTGATCAAGCAACGAATTTTTTACATCGTGGTTATTTTGCATAGCATAGGCTATGGCATCTTGCAGGCTATACTGTTTTAAACCCGCTTGTTGGGCCGTAGCTATAATGGTAACAAGCAATAAAATGCTTATGCTGTATAGTTTTTTCATTTATTGTTTTTTAAACAAGGTGTGTTCATCTAAAATTTTTAAACCTTTAGCTGAAACAATACCCCGCAAATGATAGTTCAGGTATTCGTTATAAATATCGAAGAAGGCATACATTTTAACCGGAAAAAAATCCTGGTTCATTAATATGTCAATTCCGCCAATGTATATTTTTGCCATAATATCGGTATTCAGGTCGGCGCGGTACATTCCTTCCTTAACCCCTTTTTTTAAGTTCAGGGTTATACGGGTTAGCGCATTCCTGAAACGGTACTCATTATATATCTGCCATGCCTCGGGGTAATACTTTTGCATATCATGCATTGCCGAGGTATTAAACCCTGCCGTTTGTTTTAAAAAATAATCAACCATGCGTATCATCTCATCAATCGAGTTGGTCGACTCGCGTTGTATGGCATCCAGGTCATGCACCTCTTCAGCCAAAAAATCCTGCATGGTTAGTTTTACAAGTTCAGCCTTATTTTCAACCGACTTATAAATCGTTTTTTTGCTTATGCCTAACTCCTTCGCAATATCATCCATTGTTAAGGTGCGTATGCCGTGCTTCATAAAAAGCTCGCGCGCCTTTAAAAATAATGGGTTCAATTGCCTGTCTTTCATAAGCGGCGCAAATGTATGTTAACAAACGTTTGGAAACAAAATTAAACTCCAAAGTTTCCGTGCTCTTATTTAAAGTGTATGTTTTTGAAGCCGAAACGTTATAAACAGATATTTGTATTTTAGTAACCGAATATATGACGAACCATAAGGGGCATTATTTTATTCATCTGATAAATAGTTATTTATGGCTTTTCAAGACCATTTTTCGAAACAGGCCGATATTTACCTAAAAGCACGCCCTACCTACCCCGATGAACTGTTTGGGTACTTGGCGGGCTTGGCCCCCAACCGCAATTTGTGCTGGGACTGCGCCACGGGCAACGGGCAGGCAGCCGTTTCACTTTCGCCACTATTTAAGCAAATAATAGCTACCGATGGCAGCCCGCAGCAAATAGCTAACAGTATAGCAAGGCCGAATATTGAATATAAGGTGGCCACTGCCGAGGAATCGGGCATTGCGTCAGGCACTGTTGATTTAATTACCGTAGCTACTGCCGCACATTGGTTTAACCACAATGCATTTTATACCGAGGCGCAAAGGGTGGCCGCGCATAAAGGTGTATTGGCGGTATGGGCTTACTCCGAAGCTATTATAAATCCTGCTATTGATAAGCTGATGGAGTGGTTTATGTACGATTACCTGCACGATTACTGGCCCGATGGCCGCTGGTATGTGCGTAATAGCTATAATACCCTGCCTTTTCCGTTTAAGCAATTAGATACCCCTAAGTTTATTTGCCACATGCATTGGGACAGGGAACATTGGCTGGGGTATATTAAAAGTTGGTCGGCCTATAATAAGTACATAGCAAAACACACCGATGACCCTATTGACAGGCTATTACCCGGGCTGGATAGCCTATGGAAAACCGGTGAAACCAAAGAAATTGTGTGGCCATTGCACCTAAAATGCGCTATATTAAACCCTTAAAGGGCATTAAAACGCTGTGTGCTGTAAAAAAACGTTAAACAAAGGGTACTTGTGGCATGCCTGATACATAAAAGGCATTACATTTGTTCTAACTCGAACGACAACCAATTTTAATAATCAAAAAACAGAACAATGAAAAAATTACTTCTGATGTTAAGCTTCGCAGGCGCCACCATGTTTGCGGTAGCTCAGGAAGCCCCAGCAACACCGGCACCTGACCCAAATGCAGCAGAGTTTAAGTGGGAAAGCACCACTTTAGACTATGGAACTGTAAACAAAGGTGACGAATCAAACGCTACGCGTATGTTCAAATTTACCAATATAGGTAAATCGCCACTAATTATATCAAGCTGCCGTGGTAGCTGTGGTTGCACAGTACCTACCTGCCCTACCGAGCCAATTTTGCCTGGTAAAAGCGGCGAAATTAAAGTACACTACGATATTAACCGCGTAGGCCCTTTTACTAAAACAGTAACTGTAACATCAAACGCAAAAAACCCTAACGAAACCCTGAAAATTGCAGGTACCGTTAACGATACAGCTGCGCAACCTGCAGGTTCGCCGGCACCTACTAACAACAACCCACACTAGTAGGTAATCGAAATATTTACAAAACGGGCTTCGGATTTCTTTCCGGGCCCGTTTTTATTTTAAAGGTTTTTAGAAGCTTTTTTGAATTGAAAAAGGTAGGGACGCATATTTGCGTCTTCTTTGAATAATATTTTAGCAGGAAGCATAAATATATGCCGCTACATAGCCTCTTTAATTAAAAGCCCTGTTCTTTATGGCTTCGTAATAGCTCCGCTATCTTAATATAGTATTACCTTTGCAGCCAGTTTTTATGGAAAAGAAGCCCGACATACGCAAATACAGCACGGAAGAATTAGTAACCGAGTTTGATAAACTGGGGCAGCCTAAGTTTAGGGCTAAACAAGTGTACGAATGGCTTTGGCAAAAATCGGCCCGTTCGTTTACCGAAATGACCAGCCTATCAAAAGATTTACGCGAAAAGCTGAACGAACAATACGCCATACTACCTGTTACCGAAAATATAGTGCAAAAAAGCAACGATGGTACCGTAAAGGTAGGCATGCGCCTGCACGATAACTTTTTGGTAGAAGGGGTAATGATACCTGATGATGGCCGCAGCACAGCCTGTGTTTCATCGCAAGTAGGCTGTTCGCTGGAATGTACTTTTTGCGCCACTGGTTTTTTAAAACGCGAAAGGAATTTAGAAGCCTCGGAAATATACGACCAAGTAGTGCTGCTAAACCAACATGCCATAGCACATAGTGGCAACCCGCTTACCAATATTGTGTACATGGGCATGGGCGAACCACTACTTAATTACAATAACGTAATGAAAAGTATACGCATTATTACCTCGCCTGATGGCTTAGGTATGGCGCAAAAACGCATTACGGTTTCTACTTCGGGCGTAGCAAGGGGCATTACACGTATAGCCGACGAGGGTATGCGCTTTAATTTGGCGCTTTCGCTGCACGCAGCCACTAACGAAAAGCGCGATAAAATAATGGACATTAACCGATCAAATAATTTAGAGGAGTTGGTTACCGCCCTGCAATATTTTCATCAAAAAACAGGCAACAAAATAACCTTTGAATATATTTTGTTCGATGGTTTTAATGATAGTAAGGAGGACGCTAACAATCTTATCTCTCTTTACGAACAAGTACCTGCCTTTATTAATATAATCGAATACAATAACGTGGAAGGTGTAACCCTTAAACGCGCTAAAAGCGAAAGGCGCGATTTGTTTACCAACTACCTGCGCAGCAAGGGCGTTAACGTAGCTGTGCGCCGCAGCCGCGGTAAAGATATTGATGCCGCCTGCGGGCAACTTGCCAATAAAAACGGGTAATTTATCGACTTTAGATAATAGATAAATTACTACGCAGAGTTTCGCAAAGACATTGGTCTTGTTTCATAATAAAAGCATTGAAAACGGAAGTTGCATTAATTAATATGCTGAAAAGCAAATCAATGGATAGTTTTTCATTTTGTCTATTGATCCGGGCAAAACGCTATTTGTGTATCATTTTGTATTAATCATAATTATATCATAAACAATCATGATAATCAGCGTTCTATTGTATTGCTGTTTTTTATACAACTCCGCGCACCCCTGCAAAATCTCAGCTTCCTCTGTGTAGTAATTTTTATTAAATATTTTTGGGCTACTTAAAAAACCATAAGTAAACCGATAGGGTACTTATAATAATTACCATAGCGCGTTTTATCCATTTTTCATCGGCGGTAACGCTCCAACGGCTGGCTATGTAGCCTCCTGCTGAGGTGCCTATACTCATTAATACCCCATAACCCCATTGTATATCGCCTTTAAACAGGAAAACTAAAAATGCGGCCACCGTATAGGTAAGCATTATAATGGCCTTGTAGTAATTGGTTTTTATAATGTCGAACTTATGCAACAGCATACAGCCTGCCATTAAAAAAAAGCCCGAACCTGCCTGTATAAAGCCACCGTAAATGCCAATGAAAAAGTAGAGGATAACACCTATTATTTTCCTGTTTCTGTCCACCAACTCTTTACTGCCTACTGCCGATTTTAGCGGGTTAACTATAGCAACAACCAAAAACACCAGCATTACGCCCGATAATATTTTGTTAAATAAAGCATCGGGTATATTTAAGGCAAACCAAGCACCCAATATGGCGCCGGGCACTGTGGCGGCAGCCAGTACCCACATATATTTTTCGGGCTTTAGCCCCTTAGTTTGAAAACCGTACGAAGTGAAAAAGTTTTGTGCCATAATAGCCACACGGTTAGTGGCATTGGCCTGCCCGGCACTTAACCCCACAAAAATAAAAGCAGGCAACGTAATAAGCGAGCCTGCTGCCGATACCGTATTAACAAACCCTGCTACCAAGCCTGCTAACAAAACAATAACAATTGGTAAAATTTCCACTTAAAATTGGTTTAAAGCTCCCTTCTCCCTTGGGGAGAAGGGTTGGGGATGAGGGAAAAACATAAATTTCCACTAAGGGCGAATATAATTGTTACAGTTAACTATTAAATGTTTACTAATAAGCCCACATCTAAAAATATATGTTATTATAAAAAGCTATTTTGGCGCAATGGCAAATACCAAAACCGCATTAATTATTGGGGCTACCGGCTTAACAGGCGAGCAATGCCTGAACGAATTGTTGGCCAACCAAGCATACAGCAAGGTAATTGCATTGGTGCGCAAGCCATTAGCTATACAAAACACTAAGCTTGAGGTACAAGTGGTTGATTTTGATACGTTAGATAACTTTAAAACCGTAATAAAGGCGGATGATATATACTGCACTATGGGTACTACCATTGGTAAGGCAGGTAGCCAAAAGGCTTTTAAGAAGGTAGATTACGAATACCCCCTAAAAACAGCCGAAATAGCTTTATGGAACGGGGCTAAAAAGTTCATCTTGGTATCGTCGTTAGGTGCCGATGCAAATTCGTCGGTATTTTATAGCCGCACAAAAGGGGAATTGGAAGAAGCGTTAAAAAAATTGAATTATACAGCCTTGCTAATATTCAGACCTTCAATACTATTGGGCGATCGCACCGAAAAAAGGGTTGGCGAACAAATTGGTAGGTTTGTAGCTGAAAAATTTTCGTTTCTATTTGCAGGTCCTTTACAAAAATATAAGGGCACGCCCGTTAGTTTATTGGCCACACAAATGGTTAAGGCCGCTAATAACAATAACTATAAGGGTGTGGTAATTATTGAAAACGATGAAATTTTTGAATTAGCAAAAAAATAAAGCAAGGCAAATATGCATTTGCATACAATTGTACGATTGACTGAGGAGATAAGAAATGATTAAGAAAATAACTACGGCGTATTTTGTTTTGTGTGTTGTACTTGCCGCTACTGCGCAGGATAGTACGGCATTAATACACTTTAAGCAACGTATGCTGAAACATAAAACAGCTAATGAAGTAATTGATAACGGCGACTCGTTACGTATGCTGCATTTAATGATTGGCGGCAATATATACCAAACCGAAAAGCACATTAACTATTGCTACGATGAGCAAAAAAACACCTATAACTTTCGCGATGAATTTAAATACATACAGCCCATACTTAGCTTAGGCGATGTAACCATTGCCAATTTAAAAACATCGTTTGGCGGCGATGTAAAAAACATGTACTCAACGCCCGATGAATTTGCTTTGGCTCTTAAATATTCGGGGGTTAATGCTGTAATGCACGCTAACCTGCATACAGCCAATGTAAGCCGCGAAACATTTAACCGCACCCGCGATTTAATGAACGAGTTCGACATTCAATACACAGGTGCTTTTGCCGATAATTTTCAACGCACAGGCAACTTTCCCTTAATCATTAATAAAAAAGGGTTCAAAATTGCCATATTAAATTACGGTACACTTAATAACCGGCCTGCAATTTCGCGCAACTTTTATATTAATGAAATTGATAAGGACCAAATAGCCAGCGATATGCGCATGGCACATGCTTACAAACCCGATTTTACAATTGTATATTTCGATTGGGGCGCTAACATGCAGGATATACCCGCTTATTATCAGGTTGATTTAGCAAGGCTTTGTTTTCAGTTAGGGGCCAGTTTAGTTGTAGGCACACACCCTAATGCGCCCATGCGTATCGATTTTGTAAACTACAATACCAATACCGGCCCTAAAGAGGGTATAGTAGCCTACTCGTTAGGAAACTTAATAGCCAGTAACGATGAGGTGCGCAACCGTAACGGGTATTTGTTGGATATTGAATTAACCAAAAACAATTACACAGGCGAAACCAAACTGGGCGATTGGGGAGTAATACCGGTATATACTTATTACGATACCACATCTGTGCCGGGCCGTATGAAAGTATACTCGGTACCCTGCTCGGCTGTTGAAGCCGGCGATATATTATCAAATATACCCTACATTGAAAAAAGGCGGGTGGTAAACGGGGCTTACGAAATACGCAAACTACTGGGTGGCACTGCCGATGAAATACAGTATAACGAAAATGAACTGGTAGCCAATAATGTAATGGAAACCATCGACCTTACTAATGCTGCATGGAACAATAAGTACAGCCAAAAACGGAAAGAAGATATAAAACCTACCGAGCCCCCATCGTTACCTGTAGCCGCTATAGGCACTAATAATCCCCCGTCGCTGGCAAGTATTTACGAGGCGCCCAAACCTAATTTATCGAAACCTGCTGCCGCTACTAAACCTGCCAATGCAGTAGCTAAAAAAGAACCTGAACTGCCCGATACTAAATACGAAAAAGAAAAGGCAAAGCTGGAAGATATATTTGTTGGCAATGCGCCAGATAATGCAGGCAGTAATGTAAATGCAAATACACTAACACCTGTTAATTTAAACGCTAATGCTACGGCACCGGCCTCGGCTAATACTACTGCCAATAATGCTTCGGGTATAAGTGGCAATGACAATACGGGTATAGGTAATGCAACAACGGGCGTTAACAATACAAGCCTTGCAGCCAATGGCGCTTCGCCTGTACAACCCATAAATGCAACAGGCACTAATAGTAATCAGACATTGGATGCAGTTCCTGAAAGCAACACCAATCAAAGCCCGCCTGCAAATACTGCCAATGCAAATAAAGGCCCCGCTACCCCTAATGCTACTGCGGTAAACCCTGCGGCAAAAAACGGAACAGTGGTTGAAGATGATGTAGTTGGCAAAGCTAAAGAACCCATTATTGCCGGCGATGACGAACGCACTAAAGCGCCGACTTACGCAGGCAGGCCCGAAAATAACGGCGGGGCCCCGGTTAATACTAATTACCATACACAAGGCAGTGCTTATAACCTGCCTGAAAAAGAACAAGTGGAGCGCGAAAAATATGTAGCTAAAGATGCACCCGCCGAAAGGCCCAAGGAAACATCAATTACCGTTGGCGAAAAAGCAGGTGGCGGGGTTAGCACCAATATTAAAAACGATATAGAGCCTAACATGAAACCTGTTGAGGGCAAACAATTAACCTTGGTAGTTGATACCTTTTACCGCATACAAATTTATGCCCTTACCAAATATTTGCCATTAGATACTAACTACTATACCCACTTAAAAGGCTACGATGTGCTGGAGGAAAACGGATACTTTAAATACATGCTGGGCATGTACAAAAGCTATCAGGAATGCTTACGCTATTGGAAAAGCCAGATACAACCCCGCTACAAACAGAGTTTTATTGTTAAATATATTGATGGCCGAAGGGTGCTCGATTAAGCTTTATACCGCTTAAAATGTTACGATTACCGAATAGGTTATAACTTAACACCTTCAACAATTTACTTAGCCGTACATGCATTTAACCATTGATATAGGTAACACTAACGTTAAAATGGGTTTGTTCGATAAAAACGAACTGAAGGAGGTAGCCGTGCAATTAAGCGAAGCCGAAAACTTGCTTAAAGGCAATGAAATTGAACATGCTATTATTTCAAAAACAGGCGAAAACCCTGAGTTGGAAGCGCAGTTAAATGCATTAGGCATACCGGTAATGGTATTAACACAGGCACTAAAGCTACCTATCGAAATAGAATATAAAACACCGCAAACACTTGGTGCCGACCGTATTGCAGGCAGTGTAGGTGCCAAAGATTTGTTTACAGATAGCCCCGTATTAAAAATTGATTTCGGCACCTGTATAACGTACGATTTTGTAACTGCCGATAACAAATACCAGGGTGGCGCTATTGCACCGGGTATGATGATGCGCTTTAAAGCCCTGCATAATTACACCGCTAAACTGCCATTAATTGACCCTATGCAGTTTACAAATTTCAATTTAACGGGCACCGACACCCCAAGCGCTATAGCCAGCGGGGTAATGAACGGTATAAAAAATGAGGTGGAAGGTATAATAAAGGAATATGCTTTACGTTTTCAAGGCCTGAAAGTAGTGGCAACGGGCGGAGATTCAGGTCTTTTTGTTACTCTCATCAAAAGTGAGATATTTGCCCGCCCTTATTTAGTATTACAGGGCTTAAATAAAATTCTTAACCATAACATATAAAATTTTGAAAGCAGGAAGGGTTTACATAGGGTACAAGCAAATTCTTTTGGCTTTTGGCTTCCTATTAATTAGTGCACACTCATTTTCACAGGCCAGTTCACCATACTCGCGCTATGGCTTGGGTTACGTGCGGTCAACCGATTTTTCGGCCAATGCTGCTATGGGGGGCATATCGGCTCCTTATGCCAGCTTTACCCATATTAACTTTACCAACCCCGCATCTTACGCATCATTATTACGCACCACTATTGAGGCCGGATTTAATGTAGATGGCGTTGGCGTACAAACTAAAGACTCAACTTACCGTGCTGTAAACGGCAATATTAACCACATAGCTATAGCCTTTGTGCCTAAGCCCGATAAATTTGCGGTTACCATTGGCCTGTTACCCTACACTAATATTAATTACAATTTTATACAAGATTACACCGATAGCAGTATTGGCACCTACCGCAATGCATATGCAGGCAAGGGTTCGTTATACCAATTGTTTGCGGGCGCAGCTTATAAAATTAAAAGCAGTATCAGCGAGCGCAACGAGTTTTCAATTGGCTTTAACGCATCGTATATTTTTGGCCGTGTTGACTATCAAAAAATCATCACTTTTCCTGATAGTATAGATGCCTACAGCACGCGTAACATTACCAGCATGAACGTTAGTAGCTTTAACTACAGCGTTGGCTTGCAATACCGTACCATTATAAGGGCTAAGCGCGATAATGATGAGCGCAGTGCTATATATATGACTTTGGGCGCTTACGGCTCGGGCGGTATTAAAATGAATGCCAAAACATCTAATTACTGGGAACGGTTTGATATAGATGCATCTACTAATACTGTAAGCATAATTGATACATCGCTGGCTACTTACAACGTAAAAAGCAAACTCAACATGCCCTACAACTTAGGCTTGGGTGCCATGTTTGGCAACGAACGCTTTTGGTTAGCAGGCGCCGATTTCAAATACTCGGCATGGAGCAGGTTTACCTCGCCTTTAAGCAACGATGTATTGAAAGATAATTGGCGGGTGGCTGTTGGTATACAGGTAACACCTAAATACGACGACCGCAAATACTTTAACCGTGTGCAATACCGCTTTGGCGGGTACTATGGCAAAAGCCAGTTTGCTTACAAAGGCAGCCAGCTAAGCGAGGCAGGTGGTACTGTTGGTTTAGGTTTTCCGTTTAAACTATCGCAAAGCACCAGCGCAGCACTTAATGTAAGCGCTGATATTGGCAAGCGTAGCGCACCTAATGCCGATGCTATCAGCGAAAGCTTCTACAAAATTACCATTGGCTTTGTACTTAACGACAGGCTTTGGTTTATTAAACGCAAATTCGACTAAAAATGAAAGCGGCAAGCAAGTTATGGCATAGTAACTATGTACATTTGCTATGCTTATGTTGCCTTGCGGTATTAGTTTTATCGGGTTGCAAAAACGATATTGATGAGGCGAAGCTGATTACCTCTCGTACTAATGTAAATATCGAAAAAGGCAAAGGGGTTGAAATACGCTATTCAGACTATGGCAAAACACGTATAAGGGTTGAGTCGGAAACCGCAACACGTTACAACACTGCCAAACCTTACTTAGAGTTTAGCGATGGTATGAAGATGACCTTTTATGATGATGCCGGCGAAATTGAAAACACGCTTACAGCGCGCTATGCTACAGTAGTTGAAAATAGCAATGAAATGACTGCCCGCGATAGCGTTGTGGTTATAAATCGAAAAGGCGAACGTTTAGATACCGATGAATTAATTTGGGATGAGGAGAAAAAAATTATCTACTCCAATTCATTTGTAAAAATTTCAACTGCCGATGAAATTATTTTTGGTAATGGTATGATGGCCAACCAAAACTTTACCGACTACACTATCAAAAAAATATCAGGAACTATAAAAGTGAAAACCAGCGAATTATAGTTCAATTCCCCAGCTCGGGCATTATTTTCTGCACACAAAAAATGCAATAACGCATTTACTACCTCCGTTTATTTTATATCAACCCGATGCCTAACAAGGCACTTATAGAGGTGATTTTGTTGTTTGAATTAGTCGTTTCCAATTTCGCCCCTACTATTCTCTGTCTGGGAAATTATTTGGACAGAAAAACATGGGCACGGCATTTTTGAAACAGGTTTAATCATTTATCAGTTAACCAAAATATAGCAAGTATGAATAAGTTAAAAGCAGGGATCATTTTATTGGCTGCTATGCCAATTATGGTGTTAACAGGATGTAAAAAAGATGCGCAACAAGAAGCAGCAAAAGTAAATTTT
>Ga0164241_10003658_pt1 | contig 15344 bp, 5 predicted proteins | sample OricomyardsoilBY_FD_108780 | JGI IMG/M metagenome (GOLD analysis project Ga0164241, IMG submission 108780) | Backyard soil microbial communities from Emeryville, California, USA - Original compost - Back yard soil (BY) | ecosystem: Environmental > Terrestrial > Soil > Unclassified | place: USA... | reverse complement strand
GCGAGCCCCGTGCGGGCGGCGAGCCTGCGGCGCAGCTCCACGGCGGCGAGCGAGTCGAACCCCAGGTCGCGGAACGGCTTCTGCGGGTCGACGGCGTCCGGTGCGGCGTGACCGAGCACCTCGGCCGCCTCCACCCGGACGAGGTCCAGCACCAGGCGCTGACCGTCCTGTTCGGACAACTCGCGCAGCCGGGCGACGAGGGCGGAGTCCACGTCGGAGTCGGCGCCGTTGAGGGCCGCCACGTCCGGGATCGTGTCGAACAGGGTGCTGGGCCGGTTCGCCGTGAAGACCGGGAGGAACCGCTGCCAGTCGACGTCGGCCACGGTGACCACGGCGTCGTCGGCGGTCACGGCACGGCGCAGCTCCCGCAGCGCGAGCCGCGGCGCCATCATCCGCAGGCCGCGCTCGCGGAGGTGCTCACTCATGGTGTCGTCGGTGGCCATGCCGGCCTCGGCCCACGGCCCCCAGGCGACGGACGTGGCCACAAGGCCCCGGGCCCGCCGGTGCTCGGCGAGTGCGTCGAGGTAGGCGTTGCCCGCGGCGTAGGCGCCCTGCCCGGCGCTGCCCCACATGCCCGCGATGGAGGAGAAGAGCACGAACAGGTCCAGCGGGCCGTCGCCGAGCAGGGCGTCGAGGTTGGCCGCACCTGCGGTCTTGGCGGACAGCACGGCGGTCAGCTCGTCGTCGGTCGTGTGCGCGAGGGGCGTCCCGGCCTGGGCGACACCCGCGGCGTGCACCACGCCGTCGAGGTCGGGCAGGCCGCCGAGCACGGTAGCCAGGGCGTCCCGGTCGGCGACGTCGCAGGCGACGATGTCGACGCGGGCGCCGGCCTGCTCGAGCTCTGCGCGGAGGTCGTCGGCGCCGGGGGCGGCCGGGCCGCGGCGGCTGGTCAGCACCAGGTGGCTCGTGCCTTCGGTGGCGAGCCAGCGGGCGACCTCGGCGCCCAGTCCCCCGGTGCCGCCGGTGATCAGGACCGTGCCGGGGGCGGTGAACTCGCCGGTCGTACCCGGGCGCCGGTCGCGTTCGAGGCGGCGGGCGAACACGCCGTCGTCGCGGATGGCGACCTGGTCCTCGGTGCCGGACAGGACGGCGGCCAGCCGGTCGTCGGCGGTGCCGTCGAGGTCGATGAGCCCGCCCCAGGTGCGGGGGTGTTCGAGTGCGGCCACGCGGCCGAGGCCCCAGATCTGGGCCGGTTCCGGAGCGGTTCCACGGGTCAGCGCCCATACGGGGATCTCATGGTCGGTGAGCTTTCGCAGCAGTGCCAGCGTGTCCCGGACGTCGCCGAGCGAGAGCACGCCCGCGAGGTCGGTCAGGTCGCCGAGGTCGTCAAGCCCGGCCACGCGCACCTGCGCGCCCGCGGCGGTCAGTGCCGCGGTGATGTCGTCGGCCGGTTCTCCGGTGACCACGAGCCAGGTGCCGCCGAGCGTCGCGGGGGCCGGCGTCGTGGGCTGCCACGTCACGCGGTACCGCCAAGAGTCCACGAGGGACTGCTCGGGATCGGCGTCGGCGGCCGCCCAGTGGTACTCGCGCTGGAACGGGTAGGTCGGCAGGTCGACCACGTGTGCCGCGGGGAAGTACGCGGCCCAGTCCGGGCTCACTCCGCCGACGTGCAGCCGGGCGAGCGCGGTCGCGCACGCGTGGTCCTCCGGCTCGTCCCTGCGCAGCAAGGGAACCGCGTCGAGGTCGGTGATCATCGCGGACAGGGTGGCGTCCGGGCCCAGCTCGAGGACCGTGCGCACCTGCTGGTCGGCGAGCGTGCCGATGGCGTCGGCGAACCGCACGGTCGCGCGGACGTGCCGCACCCAGTACTCCGGGCTCGTGACCGGCTCCCCCACATCGGCCGAGGCCACCACGGGGATGCGGGGCTCGGCGAAGGTGAGCGTCTCGACGACCGCACGGAACTCGTCGAGCATCGGGTCCATCAGCGGCGAGTGGAACGCGTGCGACACGCGCAGCCGCTTCGCCGTGTCGAACCGCCCGGCGATGGCGAGCACCTCGGCCTCGTCGCCGGAGATCACGACCGCCGACGGCCCGTTGACGGCGGCGATGCCGACCCCATCGGTGAGGAGTGGCGCCACCTCGTCCTCGGTGGCCTGCAGCGACACCATCGCCCCACCCGCAGGCAGCGCCTGCATCAGCCGCGCCCGCGCCGACACCAGCGCGCAGGCGTCCTCGAGGGACAGCACTCCGGCCACGTGCGCGGCCGCGATCTCGCCGATCGAATGGCCCGCCACGACGTCCGGCCGCAGGCCCCACGACTCGGCGAGCCGGTAGGCCGCGACCTCGAACGCGAACAGCGCTGGCTGGGCGAACCCGGTGCGGCGCAACGCTTCCTCGTCGGCACCCCACACCGTGTCCCGCACCGCCGGATCGAGCAACGCCAGCGCCTCGTCGAACGCCGACGCGAACGCCGGGTACCGCTCGTACAGCTTCCGGCCCATGCCCAACCGCTGCGCACCCTGCCCGGCGAACACGAACGCCGTCCGCCCCGACCGGGCGTTCCCGGCGTGCACCCCGGGGGCGGACCGGCCGGATGCCAGCGCCCGCAGTCCGGCGAGCACGTCATCCCGGTCGCCGACCACGGCGGCTCGGTGCTCGAATGCCGTCCGGGTCGTGGCCAGCGAGTACGCGACGTCGCCGAGGCCGTGCTCCGGCAACCGCGCCGCGAGCCGACCGGCCTGGGCACGCAGCGCCGCCGCGGTCCGGCCGGACAGCACCAGCGGCACCGTCCCCGGTTCGGCCGCAGGTGGTGGTTCGACGGTGGTGCCCTGCTCGATGACGACGTGCGCGTTGGTGCCGCCGATGCCGAACGAGGAGATGCCGGCCCGGCGCGGCCGTCCGGTCTCGGGCCAGCCTGCAGGCTCGGTCAGCAGCTCGACGGAACCGGCCGACCAGTCCACATGCGACGACGGGGCGTCCAGGTGCAGCGTCTTCGGGACCACACCGTGCCGCATCGCGAGGACCATCTTGATCACGCCGGCGACTCCGGCGGCTGCCTGCGTGTGGCCGATGTTCGACTTCACCGAGCCGAGCAGCAGCGGGTGCTCCCGGCCCCGCCCGTACGTGGCGAGGACGGCCTGCGCCTCGATCGGGTCGCCCAGCGTCGTGCCCGTGCCGTGCGCCTCCACCACATCGACGTCCGATATGGACAGTCCGGAGACGGCGAGGGCATGGCGGATCACCCGCTGCTGGGACGGCCCGTTCGGCGCGTTGAGCCCGTTCGACGCACCGTCGGAGTTCACGGCGGAGCCGCGCACCACGGCGAGGATCTGGTGGCCGTTGCGGATCGCGTCCGACTGCCGTTCGAGCACGAGCACGCCGATGCCCTCGGCCCAGCCGACCCCGTCGGCGGACTCCGCGAACGGCTTGCACCGCCCGTCCGGCGCCAATCCGCCCTGGCGGGAGAACTCCACGAACGCCGCCGGCGTCGACAGCACGGTCACGCCGCCGGCGAGCGCGAGCGTGCACTCCCCCTCGCGCAACGACTGGGCAGCGAGGTGCAGCGCGACCAGCGAGGAGGAGCAGGCCGTGTCGATCGTGACGGCCGGGCCCTCGAACCCGAACGTGTAGGCGACCCGGCCCGACGCGATGCTCGCCGAGGCGCCGTTGCCCCGGTAGCCCTCGAACTCGTCGGCCCCGAGCAGCGTGGCGTAGTCGTTGTACATGAGCCCGGCGAACACGCCGGTGCGGCTGCCGCGCAGGCTGCCCGGCTCGATGCCGGACCGCTCGACCGCCTCCCACGAGGCCTCCAGCAGCAGCCGGTGCTGCGCGTCGGTGGCGCGCGCATCCCGCGGGCTCATGCCGAAGAACTCCGCGTCGAACCACGGCGCGTCGTGCACGAAGCCGCCGGCGCGGGTGTAGGAGGTGCCGGCGTGGGCGGGATCCGGGTCGTGGAGGTCGAGGGGCCAGCCGCGGTCGGCCGGGAAGTCGGACACCGCGTCGACGCCGTCGGCGACCACGCGCCACAGGTCCTCCGGGGACTCGACGCCACCCGGGTAGCGGCAGCTCATGCCGACGATCACGATCGGGTCGTCGGTCCGCGCGGCGACGGGAACCGTCTCGTCCGGCTCGGCGCCGAGCAGCTCGGCCCGCACGAAGTCGGCGACCGCGGTGGCGGTCGGGTGGTCGAAGACGATCGTCGCGGGCAGCTGCAGCCCGGTCGCCTCCGCGAGCCGGTTGCGCAGCTCCACCGCGGTGAGCGAGGTGAAGCCGAGGTCGGAGAACGCCTGGTCCGCGTCGACCGCGTCGGCGCCGTCGTGTCCGAGCACGAACGCGACCTCGGTGCGCACGATGTCCAGCAGCAGCTCGCGCTGCTCGCTCCCGACCAACCGCACCAGGCGGTCCACGAGCGACACCGTGGCCGCGCCGCGCACCGCCGTCCGGCGGGTGCGGTTCCGGACGAGGCCGCGCAGCAGGTGCGGCGGCTCGCCCCGGCCGGCGAGGCGCTGCAGGTCGAGCCGGGCCGCGACCACAGTGGACCGGCCGGCCCCGGCGGCGGCGTCGAACAGCGCGAGCCCGTCCGCGTCCGCCAGCGGCGGGGTGCCCAACCGGGCGAGCCGCGCGACGTCGGCGTGGGTGCCGGCCATGCCGGTGCGCCACGGGCCCCAGGCGAGCGAGACCGCGGGGAGCCCGGCCGCGCGCCGGTGCTCGGCGAGGGCGTCGAGGAACGCGTTGGCCGCCGCGTAGTTCGCCTGCCCGGCGCCGCCGACCGTGCCGGCGAGCGAGGAGAACAGGACGAGGGTCGCGTCGCCGGCCAGCTCGTGCAGGTGCCAGGCGGCGTCGGCCTTGGCCCGGAGCACGGTGTCGAGCCGCTCGGGGGTCTGGGCCTCGAGCACGCCGTCGTCGAGAACGCCCGCGGTGTGGACGACGGCCGAGACCGGCGCGCGCTCCAGCAGGTCCGCCAGCGCGTCGCCATCGGCGACGTCGCAGGCGACAATCTCCACCCGCGCGCTCTGTTCGAGCTCGGCAAGCATGTCGGCCGCGCCTGGGGCGTCCAGACCCCGGCGGCTGGCCAGTATCAGGTCCCGGACGCCGTGCTCGGCCACGAGATGGCGAGCGACGAGCGCACCCAGCCCACCGGTGCCACCAGTGACCAGGACCGTGCTGTGGCCCCAGTCGATGCCCTCGCCGGGCTCGACGCGGGAGAGCCGTGCCGCGCGGACCTCGCCGTCACGGATCCACAGCTGCGGCTCGTCCGTCGCCACGACGTCCGCGGAGTCGTCTGTGTCCACCAGGACGAACCGATCGGGGTGCTCGACCTGTGCGCTGCGCACCAGCCCCCACACCGCGGCGGCCGCGGGGTCGGTGCCGTCGATCGCGCCGCGGGTCCGTAGAACGAGGCGCCCATTCCGTTCGTCGGCGAGCCACTCCTGCAGCCGGGTGAGCACGGCGGCGGTGGCGGAGTGCGCGGCGCCGGGCATCGGTCCGTCGGTGACGACGTCCTCGACCGTGAGCTCGGCGGTCCCCGCCGCCGGTTCCACGGGTACCCAGTCGACCCCGAACAGGGCGTCACGGGCGGCCAACTCCCCCACCGGCATCGGCCGGACGGTCAGCGACTCGACCGACAGCAGCGGCGCTCCCGAACCGTCGACGATGGACAACTCGACGGCCTGCGGGCCGGTCGGCGAAATGTGCACGCGGGCGGAAGTCGCCCCGGTGCCGTGCAGGGACACACCGGTCCAGGCGAACGGCACGCCGCGGTCGGTGTCGAGCAGAAGCGCGGCGTGGACGGCTGAGTCGAGCAGCGCCGGGTGGACCCCGAACCCGCCGGACTCGGCCACGGCCACCTCGGCGTAGACGTCCGGGCCGAGCCGCCACGCGGCGGTCAGGCCCCGCATGGACGGCCCGTACGCGAAACCCTCCTCGCCGAGCCGGTCGTAGAAGTCGGTGAGGTCGACCGGCTCCGCGCCCGGTGGCGGCCACTCCACCGGCCCGATCGCGGCGGTCTCACCGGTGGAAAGAACGCCGGTGGCGTGCCGAACCCATTCGCCGTCGGACCGCGCGGAGATCGTCACCGCTCGCCGGCCCGCGTCGTCGGCCTGGCCGACGCGCACCTGTACGTCCACGCCACCGCGGTCCGGCAGGACGAGGGGTGCGCCGAGCGTCAGTTCGTCGAGCCGGTCGCAACCGGCCTCGTCACCGGCGTGGAGCGCCAGCTCCAGTAGTGCCGCGCCCGGCACGACGGCGGTGCCGTGGACGACATGGTCGGCGAGCCAGGGCTGCGCCTGCGCGGAGAGCTGTCCGGTGAGCAGGAGTCCGTCGCCGTCGGCGAGTTCGGCGGTGGCGCCGAGGATGGGATGCTCGTTCGCCGTCATGCCCGCGGCGCTCGCGGGGGTCCGGCGGGCAGGCGGCCAAAACCGCCGGTGCTGGAAGGCGTAGGTCGGCAACGACACCCGGCGCGCGCCACCGGCGAAGAAGGCGGCCCAGTCGGGCACGACGCCGAGCACGTGCAGGCGAGTGAGCGCGGCTACGGCGTTCCGCTCCTCCGCATCCTCGGCCAGCAGCAGCGGCACCACCGGCAGGTCCGGAGCGCATTCACCGGCCATCCCGGCCAGCACACCGTCCGGTCCGAGCTCGATCGCCGTCGTGACGCCGCGCGTGGTCAGCTCGGCCACGGCGTCGGCGAAGCGGACGGTCCGGCGGACCTGCCGGACCCAGTACTCCGATGCGGTCATCGGTTCATCGGTGTCGACTGTGGACACGATGTCGATAGTGGGCTCGTGGTAGGTCAGGGACTCGGCCACCGTGCGGAACTCGGCGAGCATCGGGTCCATCAGCGGCGAGTGGAAGGCGTGCGACACCGTCAGCCGCTTCGACTTCTCGAACTGGTCGGCGATCGCCAGGACCGCCGACTCTTCGCCGGCGACGACCACCGACCGCGGGCCGTTCACCGCGGCGATCGACACACCCTCGGTCAGCAGGGGCGCGACCTCGGACTCGGCCGCCCGGATGGACACCATCGCACCGCCGGAGGGCAGGGCCTGCATCAGCCGCCCGCGTGCGGACACCAGGGCACAGGCGTCCGAAAGGGACAGCACGCCGGCCACGTGCGCGGCCGCCAACTCCCCCACCGAGTGCCCCACCAGCTGGTCCGGCCGCAGCCCCCACGACTCCACCAACCGGTACAGCGCCACCTCGAGCGCGAACAACGCGGGCTGCGCGGCCCCGGTCCGGGCCAGCGCCTCGGCGTCCGAACCCCACATGACATCCCGCAGCCCGGGCTCGAGCAGCTCGATCACCTCGTCCAGCGCCCGCGCGAACACCGGGAACCGCTCGTACAGCCCGCGGCCCATGTCCAGCCGCTGCGAACCCTGGCCGGTGAACAGGAAAGCCCGCTTCTGCTTGGCCAATGCGGTTCCGGTGTACAGCCCGGGCGCCCGGCCGTCCTCGGCGAGCGCGGTCAGGTACGACACGACCTGCGCACGATCGTCGGCGACGAAACCGGCGCGGCGCGGGAAGGCGGCACGGGTCGTCGCGAGCGAACAGGCCACATCGGCGAGTTCGGTGCCGGGGTCGGACAACCGCGCCAATAGCCGGGTGGCCTGGCCGCGCAGGGCCTCCGGAGTACGGGCGGACACCAGCCACGGCAGCACCGCGGGCCGTGTCGGCTCGGCCGGCTCGACCGGTGGCGGCTCTTCGATGATCACGTGTGCGTTCGTGCCGCTGAGGCCGAACGACGAGATGCCGGCCCGACGCGGCTGTTCGCCGCGCGGCCACGGACGCGCCGATGTCAGCAGCTCCACCGCGCCGGCCGACCAGTCCACATGCGACGACGCGGCGTCGGCATGGAGGGTCTTCGGCAGCAGGCCGTGCCGCATCGCCTGCACCATCTTGATCACGCCCGCCGCGCCGGCGGCGGCCTGGGTGTGGCCGATGTTCGACTTGATCGAACCCAGCCGTAGCGGCTCGTCCCGCTGCGCGCCGTACGTGGCGAGCAGGCCCTGCGCCTCCACCGGGTCGCCGAGCGTGGTGCCGGTGCCGTGCGCCTCCACGGCGTCGACCTGGTCCGGGGACAGCCGGCCGTTCGCCAGCGCGTCGCGGATCACCCGCTGCTGTGACGGGCCGTTCGGCGCGGTCAGGCCGTTGGACGCGCCGTCGGAGTTGATGGCCGAGCCGCGCACGACCGCAAGCACCTCGTGGCCGTTGCGCTCCGCGTCCGCCAGCCGCTCCAGCACGAGGACGCCGACACCCTCCGCCCAGCCGGTGCCGTCTGCGCCGTCCCCGAAGGACCGGCAGCGGCCGTCGGCGGACAGGCCGCCCTGGCGGCTGAACTCGACGAACAGGTCCGGCGCGGACATGACCGTGACGCCACCGGCGAGCGCCAGCGTGCTCTCGCCGGTGCGCAGCGAGTGCATCGCCCAGTGCAGGGCGACCAGCGACGACGAGCACGCGGTGTCCACGGTGACCGCGGGGCCGACCAGGCCCAGCTGGTAGGCGAGCCGCCCGGAGATGATGCTGTCCGCACGACCGGTCAGCAGGAAGCCCTCGGCGCCCTCGGCGTCGCGCGCGTCGTACTCCTGCGCCATCGCGCCGACGAACACGCCCGTGTGCGAGCCGCGCAGCGTGGTCGGGTCGATGCCCCCGTACTCGAACGCCTCCCAGGCCACCTCGAGCACCAGCCGCTGCTGCGGATCCATCGCCAGCGCCTCACGCGGCGAGATGCCGAAGAACTCCGCGTCGAAATCACCCGCGGTGCGCAGGAATCCACCCGACGACGTCGCGGACGCGTCTTCACCCGCCGGATCGAGCAGCGTTTCCAGGTCCCAGCCGCGGTCCGTGGGGAATTCCGTGATGCCGTCCGCCCCGGAAGCCACCAGCTCCCACAGGTCGTCCGGACTCGCGATTCCACCGGGATAGCGACAACCCATTCCCACAATCGCGATCGGCTGGCTGCCCTGCTCCTCGAGATCCCGGACACGTTGCCGGGTACGGCGCAGGTCGGCCGTCGCGCGCTTGAGGTAGTCCCGGAGCTTCTGCTCGTTCTCCATGTGCTCCAACCCATTCTGCCGGTCACGCGTGACAGCCAGTGTGGCGATCGGAGTCATAAGGGAATCGTTAGTCCGGGCGGACAATCGGGTGCACCGAACGGCTACCCCGTTCGAGCGGCCCAATTGTGGAAACCACGCCACCACTCAGCTCGACTTATCACAAGAGGCGTTGCGAGACAACAAGGTGAATCCCTAGCTTTGTAGTAAGCCCGCACCATGCGGAGCGACTCCAGCACCTAGGGAGGGAGCAGTAATGAAAATCCTGGCAACCAGCTGCCCGAGCGAGGAACACCTGTACCCGATGGTGCCCACCCTGTGGGCACTGCGGAACGCCGGGCACGACGTGCTCGTCGCGGCGCCGGCACGGTTCGCCCGGATCGCGGCGGCCGTCGGCCTGCCGGCCACCGCGGTCGCACCGGACCTCGACACGGCCCAGAACCGGGTGGAGCCGGGGCAGGACGCCACCATCGGCGACCTGGCCGGCCACGTCGCCGCCCACTACGTGCCGGTGGCCGAGCAGGCCGCGCCCCGCGCGGTGACGCTCGCCGAGGTGTGGCAGCCCGACCTGGTCATGTGCAGCGACTGGGAGTACGCGGGCCCGATCGCGGCCGCCGCGATCGGCGCGCCCACCGTGCTGCACGGCCGCGGCATGCTGCCGCACCCGGCCATCAGGTCCATCGTGGACGAGGCGTTGCGCCCGCTGCACCGCGAATGGGGACTCGGCGACGGCTCGCCGGACCACTGGAAGATCATCGACAACTGCCCGCCGAGCTTGCAGTGGACGACCCCGCCCGGCAACACGATCTCGAGCCGGTACGTGACGTTCCACAGCCCGGGTGAGCTGCCGCCGTGGGTGTTCGACGACCTCGCGGCGCCGCGAGTGCTGGTCACGCCCAGCGCAGACCTGCCGCCCCGGGAACGCGGCGCGCTGCTGCACACGGTCGTGCAGGCGTTGCTGCCGCTGGACGTCGAGGTCGTCATCGCGGGCGGCGACCCGCTCGGTCTCGACCGGCTGAGTGAGCTGCCGCGCCGTACCCGGCTCACCGGCGAGCTCCCGCTGTCGCACCTGGTGCCGACGTGCACGGCGGTGATCCACGACGGCAACACGAGCGGCGTCATGGCGGCGGCCACCATGGGCGTGCCGCAGCTGGGCCTGCCGCAGATGTGCGGGCAGTTCCAGCACATCGACCGGATCGAGGAGGTCGGCGCCGGCCTGTCCCTGCACCCGGAGCAGGCGACCGTCAGCACGGTCACCGAGGCCGTCCGGACGTTGCTGTCCGAGCTGGGACAGCGGGCCGTCGCCCGCCGCCTGCAGGTGGAGAACGCCGGCCAGCCGCGGCTCGACGAAGTCGTGCAGGTCCTGGAGCGTTCGTTCGCGACCCAGCCGCGGCCTGCGCACACCCCGGGCTTGCGCCCGCGGGCCCGCCGGGCACGGACGCCGCTGGACGCGCCGACCACGCACATGGCGAGCGGCCGCCCGGCGCGGGCGCGGCGGCGGCCGGTCGAGCACGGTTCGGCCCGGCCCGCGGCCTCCGACACCGTCGCGTAGCCCGATGAGTCAGCGCACCACGCGGTCCCCGACGCTGTCCCCGCCGACGCCCTCGCGCAACGCCTTCGCCACCGCCAGCGTCCGGTTCGGACAATCCATCTTGGACAGAATGTTGGCGACGAGGCGTTTGGCCCCGTGCTCGGAGACGCCGAGCCGACGGGCGATCTGCTTGTTGCTCAGGCCGTCGACCAGCAGCAGCAGTGCCTCGTGCTCGCGCGGGGTCAGCCGGGGCCGCGGGGTCAGCGTGAGGAGGTCGCGGGCGAGGCCCGCCGACATCGGCAGCTCGCCCTCCGCGATTCGCGCCAGTGCGTCGCGCAGGGCCGGCCCGTTGAGGTCGCCGAGCGTGAGGAAGCCGGCCCCGCGGATCCCGGACAGGCGGGACATGCGGGACAGCTCGGCGGCCTCGCGTTCGTCGACCAGCACGAGGATTCGCGTGCCGCGTTCCTCCGCGATCCGCAAGGCCCGGACGGACTCCTCATCGGACTCGGCCAGCAGGACGATCAGGATGGCGGAGTCGGGCCCCACGTCGCCTGCATCGCCGAAGGCGTCCGGGTTCGTCGTCTCGATGTCGTACGCCTGCAGCATCCGCTCGATGCCGAAGCGAAGCACGTCGTTGCCGATCGCCACGACTACTTCTGTCCCAATCGTCATGTGAGGATGATCTGCCGCACAGTCTCGGGAAACTGTCAGACTCCCGCGAATCTCTAGGTCTTTCCAGGCTCGAAATCCGCTTTCCTCACCACGGATAGCCAGGTGGCCCCGCCGTCGGCGCGGCCGCGCGACACATCCGAGGTGAGTCATGACCCGAACTCCGACACATATCGAGGCAGCGGTCGCCATCGCGGCCGAGACATCAGTCGAGCCGGACTACCGCGACCCCGTGCACCGGATGTCGCAGCTGCTCGACGCCGGTTCGCTCGAACCCGTCCACCGCCGGGAAGCGCTCGGGGCGCTCGTCGCCCGGGGCCGCATCGACGGCGCCGAGGTAGTCGCCTTCGCCACCGACGGAAGGCGGCTGGGCGGCATGCTCGACGCCGACGAGTGCCGGCTCATCGCCGAGGCCGTCGACGACGCGGCCGCACGGCGGTGTCCGGTCATCGGAATCTGGCACTCCGTCGGCACCCTCCCGGCCGAGAGCGCAGGCGACATCTACGCGGCCATGGTCCGCGCGTCCGGCACCGTCCCGCAGCTGGCGGTCGTGCCCGGCCCGGCCGCGGGCGCCGCCGCCTTCGGCGTGGCGCTCGCCGACGTGGTGATCATGTCGGCGGCCGGCCGGCTGTACACGGCGGGCCCGGACGAGGTCCGAGCGGTCAACGGCGAGGAGGCCGACCCGGCGACGCTCGGCGGGCCGGAGGTACACGCCCGCTGCGGCGCGGCCCACGTCGTGACCGAGTTCGAGGCCGACACGTACCGGCGCGCTCGCGAGCTGGTCACCCTGTTCACCCGGCCCGGTCTGTACGACCTGGAGTCGCTGCGCACGCACCGTGACCCGAGCGCGCTGCTGCCGGCGTCGGCTGAGCGCGGCTACGACGTCCGGCCGCTGGTGGCGGAGCTGGTCGACCGCGACTCGTTCGTCGAGCTGCAGGCCCGATGGGCACCCAACATCGTGGCCGGGCTCGGCCGCCTGGGCCGCCGGACGGTCGGCGTGGTCGCCAACAACCCCGAACACGGGGGCGGCCGGCTGGACGCGGCCGCGGCGGAGAAGGCGGCGCGGTTCGTGCGGATGTGCGACGCGCTCGGTGTGCCGCTGGTGTCCGTCGTGGACGTGCCGGGCCACCTGCCCGGACCGGCCCGCGAGGCGGCCGGGGCAGTGCGGCGCGGGGCCAAGCTGCTGCACGCGTTCGCCGAGGCGGCGGTCCCCCGGATCACGCTGATCACCCGGCAGGCCCACGGCAGCGCCGCGATCGCGATGAACTCCCGCTCCCTGGGCGCGACGGCTGTCGTCGCGTGGCCGGACGCCACGCCGGCCGCCGAGAACTACGGGGAGGCCGTCCGGTCGGGCGCGGTCGACGAGGTCGTCGAACCGGCCGACACCCGCAGGCGGCTGGGCGAGCTGCTCGCCGCCGCCCCGGCCGGCCGGGGCCGGCACACCAACATTCCACTGTAGAAACCGTAAGGAGTGTCCACTGTGACCGTCACCGACACCAAGACCTCGTTGTGGCTGCGCCGTTATCACTCGGCGCCCGCCGCGACGTCCCGGCTCGTGTGCTTCCCGCATGCAGGCGGGTCCGCGAGCTACTTCCACCCGGTGTCCGCCAGGTTCGCCCCCGCGGTGGACGTGGTGGCGCTGCAGTACCCGGGGCGCCAGGACCGGCGGCAGGAGCCGTGCCTGACCGACATCGGCTCGCTCGCCGACCACATCACGGCGGAGATCGCCTCGCTTCCCGCACTGCCAACTGTGTTCTTCGGGCACAGCATGGGGGCGGTGCTGGCGTTCGAGACTCTCGTCCGGCTCGAGGCTCGGTCCTCTCCTGCGTCTTTGGCGCTGGTCGCTTCTGGGCGGCGGGGGCCTGCCACCACTCGTCGGGAGACCGTTTCCGAGGAGAGTGACGAGGCGTTGATTCGGGAGATTCGCAAGCTCAACGGGACTGAGTCGTCGTTGCTTGCTGATGACGATATTTTGCGGATGGCATTGCCGTCGTTGCGGGGGGACTATCGGGCCATCGAGTCGTATCGGTGTCCGGCCTCTCGTGTCATCTCGGCGCCGATCACTGTGTTGACGGGGGACTCTGATCCCAAGACTTCTCTTGCGGAGGCTGGTACCTGGGTTCAGCACACTCGCGGGGACTTTCGGATGCGGGTCTTTTCGGGTGGGCACTTCTTCTTGCAGGAGCATGCGGTTGGGGTTGGGGATGAGATCGCCAAGGATCTTCGTGTTGTGATCGGGTAGGTGGTTGTTCGGGAGCCCCGGTGAGCTTTGCTCACCGGGGCTTCTGTGCCGTGCTTGGATTCTAGGAGTCTTGGCCGGGGCTCATCGGAAAATGAGCCGCGGCTGGGCTGGCCGGCATACAGCGTAAGGCCGCTCAGCTCGCTGTAAAGTCCCGCGCCGCTCCCAGCGCTGAGTGCTTGCCGTTGGCGGGACTTGACAGCGAGCCTCCCTCGCGGCCTTGGCACGCCTTTAACGGCAGGCCTGGCGGCCTGCCCGGATTCTGCGCACACCACCACAGCCCAGCCGCCCGTGAACGGGAGCTGGGCTGTGGTGGTGCGTGCTCGGGAGCTGAGATTTGTTTCACCAGCTCGATGTGGCCAGCTCTAAGTCCGCGTAGCGGCGTTCCCTGGTGGCGGCTCGCAGGTCGCTCTCCACCATCATGCGCATCAGGTCTGGGAACTCGACCGTCGGCGCCCAGCCCAGTTCTTCGCGGGCCTTTGTCGCGTCGGCGCACAGGGTTTCCACCTCGGCTGGGCGGACCAGGGCCGGGTCCACTGCCACGTGATCCTCCCAGTTCAGGTTCACTTGGTCGAACGCGATCCTTGCCGCGTCCTGGATCGAGTACATCTGGCCCGTGCCGATGACGTAGTCCGCCGGCTCGTCTCGTTGCATCATCAGGTGCATCGCCCGGACGTAGTCGCCCGCGAAGCCCCAGTCGCGGACCGCGTGCAGGTTGCCCAGGTACAGCTTCTCTTGCAGGCCCAGCTTGATGCGGGCCGCGGCCAACGAAATTTTCCTGGTCACGAACTCGTTGCCGCGGCGGGGTGACTCGTGGTTGAACAATATTCCCGAAACGCCGTACAAGCCGTACGACTCGCGGTAGTTGCGGGTGATGAAGTGACCATAGGCTTTCGCCACACCGTACGGGCTGCGTGGGTGGAAGTGGGTGGTCTCCGACTGGGGCGACTCCGTCACCTTGCCGAACATCTCCGACGAGCTTGCCTGGTAGAACCTGATCTGTCCGGACGGGACCGGTGTATTGCTCGACAGGCCGCTCACCATCCTGATGGCCTCCAGCATGCGCAGCACGCCGACACCGTTGATCTCCGTCACCAACTCCGCCTGCTGCCAGGACATCGGGACGAACGACACCGCCCCCAGGTTGTATGCCTCGTCCGGCTGGATGGTGTCGATCGCCGAGACCAGGCTTGCCTGGTCCAGCAGGTCACCGTCGACGAATCGGACCTCGGACAGGTGGCTGCTGACCCATGATCGGCGCGGGTTGGCCTGGCCGCGGATGAGGCCCCATACCTGGTACCCCTCCGCGATCAGGTGCTCGGCCAGGTACGACCCGTCCTGGCCGGTTATCCCGGTGATCAGCGCGCGCTTGGACATGAGGCACCCTTTCTGGTTGCTGAGCCCGCGGCGGGCGCGGTGCCACGGCCGGCGGCGTCATCTTTCTGGAGCGGATGTCGGGATCGCGGTTCGGCCATGGAACGGCCTTTGCGGCACGCTGCGCCTTGCGCTTTCGGAGGCGCTCGGTGGTGTTCTCGACCGCGGTGTACAGCGTCGGCACCAGGACCAGCGTCAGCACCGTGGAACTGATCAGCCCGCCGATCACCACCAGGGCCAGCGGCTTGCCGATGAAGCCGCCCTCGCCGGAACCGCCGAACGCCATCGGGACCATCGCGAAGACCGTCGCCAGGGCAGTCATCAGGATCGGTCGCAGGCGGCGCCTGCCGCCCTCGACCACCGCGGCCTTCACGTCCATGCCGCGCTTTCGATACTGGTTCACCAGATCGATGAGCACGATCGCGTTGGTCACCACGATGCCGACGAGCATCAGCAGGCCGATCAGCGCCGGCAGGCCGAGTGGTGTGTCGGTCAGCAGCAGCATGCCGAAGGCACCGGTCGCCGCGAACGGGATGGACACCAGCAG
>Ga0164241_10003657_pt1 | contig 15344 bp, 12 predicted proteins | sample OricomyardsoilBY_FD_108780 | JGI IMG/M metagenome (GOLD analysis project Ga0164241, IMG submission 108780) | Backyard soil microbial communities from Emeryville, California, USA - Original compost - Back yard soil (BY) | ecosystem: Environmental > Terrestrial > Soil > Unclassified | place: USA... | reverse complement strand
GTCGCCTCGGACCTGCGCAGCTATCTGCTCGGCTGGAAGGAATACTTCAAGCTGGCCGATACGCCGCGTGTCTTCGAACAGCTCGACCAATGGATCCGCCATCGCCTTCGAGCTGTCCACCTCGAGCACTGGAAACGGGGCACGACCATCTATCGCGAGCTGCGCACTCGGGGCTTGTCCGAACGTGGTGCCGCGACGGTTGCAGCCAACGGCCGGCGCTGGTGGAGGAACTCGGGGATGCTCACCAACGTAGCCTTCCCCATCAGCTACTTCGATCAGCTGGGTATCCTCGGTTGGCCCCGTGACCTCAACTCCTCGAACCGCCCGGTGCGGACCCGCATGCCGGGTGGTGTGGGAGGGGCCGCCAGGGAATGCCTGGCGCCCCTATCCCGATTGGGGCTCCGCGCGGCGGCTCCGTCTGCGGCGAGCCGGTCTGCACGGCGTCTAGCTTGCGACCGGAATCCGCGACGAGGAGCGCGGCAACACCGATTCGGCAGGCGGCGTACGGCGCGTGATCTCGACCTTGAGCACGCGGCGCTCGTCCGCCTCTTTGACCTCGAAATCGAGCTCGAAGGCCGTGATGCGCACGCCCGCCTCCGGCACCGTGCCGAGCTCGGCGACGATGAAGCCGGCCAGCGTGTGGTAGTCGCCGTCGGTCGGCAGCTCCGCGCCGAGGTAGCGGCTCAAGTCGGCGATCGACACGCTGGCGTCGACGAGCAACCGGCCGTCTCCGAGGTCGGCGATCGGCGGCTCTTCGACGTCGTGCTCGTCGCGGATGTCGCCGACGATCTGCTCGAGCAGGTTCTCGAGCGTCAAGATACCGCTCGTGCCGCCGAACTCGTCCAGCACCACCGCCAGGTGCTGCTTACCGGCCCGCATCTCGCGCAGCACGCTATCGGCGGGCTGGCTCTCCGGCACGAAAACGACCGGCTGTCTCACGAGCGCCGGCAACCCGACCTTCTCGAGATCGCCGCGCGATAGGTGCGGCAGCAAATCTTTGGCGTGGAGCACGCCGACCACGTTGTCGATGTTCTCTCGATACACTGGGTAGCGCGAGTGCTCGCTCTCGGCGATGAGGGCGAGCACCTCCGCGATCGGGGTGTCGAGCTCGATCCCCTGCACTTGCGTGCGCGGCACCATCAGCTCGCCGGCGGTGATCGCGGCGAAATCGAGCACGTTGCGGATCATCTCGGACTGCTCGTGGCCGAGCGAGCCGCTCAGCTCACCCTCGGTGACGAGCATCTGCACCTCCGACTCGACGAGGCCGGGAGCGGGGGTGGGGCGGCTCTCCGCCTCGTGCTCGAATAGCCGCCCGATCCACACGACGGGCGCCGCGAGCGGCACGAATAAAAGCTCGATCGGCGCCACGAGCCGCAGCAGCAGCGGGGCGGATCGCTCCGGATTGCGCAGCGCCAGCATCCGCATGATCTCGGCGGGGATTCCGTAGACGAGCAGCGTAGCCAGCGCCGCTACCACCGGCATCCACCCGCCGAACGGGGGTAGGTAGCGGCCGATCAATAACGCCGTGAGCGAGATGCCGAGGGCGCGGATCACGAGCCAACGCGCCTCCATGCTGCCGCCGTGCTGCGCGTAGCGGTCGAGCGCGTGGCGCGCGCCTCCCGTGAGTGCTTCTCGCACGGCTGATCGCCGGGCGTCGGACAGAGCTCCGATGGACCAGCTCGTGGCGGCGAAGGTCGCAGCCAGCAAGGCGGGGATGATCGCGACGAGAATTGCGGGTGAGAGTGCTGGTGGGGCCGAGTCCAAATCCCATGCCCGGTCTGGGCCGAGCCTCCTGCCGTAGTTCTTAGCGGACGGCTGGTAGGGGACGCAACCCGAGCCCCCGCTGACCGACGAGACCTACATGGTCCAACCACTGCGTCCAGCCACCGCGACCCACGGGCCGGTCTCCACCCCGCCCGGTGCCGGCTCGAAGGGCATAAGCCATCGAAATCATGGTCGATTCGCTGAGCAGCTGCGAGCTGCGCGCGCCGGGTCGGGGGGGCCGAGCTTGCCCCCGTCCAAGGTCGAAACCGGGGCCGAGGGCGCCCGACGCCAGGACCCGGAAATTCTGGTGCGACAGCCCGCTGACCGGGGCGAGCCCCCGAGCCTTGACCCCGAGGAGCAACCGAGCGCCGGGCCGCGCGCCGGAGGAGACCCGGCGGAGCTGTTTTCACTCCTGAGCGCGGGGCCAGAGCCGACCCTGCCGTTGCCGAGCGCGGTGAAGGCCGAAATCCCACCCCCGGGGGTGGCGGACCTTGCCACCCTCGTCGAACGCTGGGTACGCCGCGTGGCGCTCGGCGGAGACCAGCGGCGCGGGGTGGCCAAGCTCGACATCGGCGAAGGTCGCTACGCGGGCTCGGAGCTCGTGGTGGTGGCGGACGCGGGCCGGGTATCGGTCGAGCTGAGCTTGCCGGGGGCTGTCGATCCGGGCTTGGCAGAACGCCTGCAGAGCCGCCTCGAGCGGCGCGGCTACAGTGCTGAGGTCACGGTGCGCTAGCGCCGAGCTCGCTATTGAATCCGCGCAGCACGCGTAGCTCGCCGCGCGTGCTGCCGATGGCGACGAGCTCGCCCTCCGCCGATAGCCAGGCGCCGGGCCCGTCTACGACGGGTAGCTCACTGAAGTCTCGCGGTTCGAGCAGCTTGCCCTGTCGCGCCCGCAGCACGGCTTCGGGCGCGATGCGGCACACCGGCAGAACGGAGGTGGCGGCGTCGGTGAGCGAGAGCAGCGGCGGGCGCTGCGTGGCGGGCCACGGCGTCGCGTGTTCGATGCCAAATGGGCCGCTGGCGAGGCGGCGCAGCGCCGACAGGTGAGCGGGAGCGCCGACGCGCGCGCCCAGGTCGCGTGCCAACGAACGCACGTAATATCCCTTGGAAACCAACAACTCGCAGCGCACTTTGGGTGGCTCGAGCTCGCGCAGGGTCAGCTCCAGCACGCGCACGGCGCGGCCGGCCAGCTCCGGCGCGTCGCCGCGGCGCGCCAACGCGTAGGAGCGCACGCCGTCGACCTTGATCGCGCTCACGGCGGGCGGAGTCTGCTCGGTGCGCCGCCGCTCGTCGGCGAGCGCGCCCTCTACGATGTCGAACGCAAGCTGCTCGGGACGAAGCTCGGCCTCGGCGATGGTGTGACCGTCGGCGTCGAGCGTGTCGGTGGCACGTCCGAAGTGGATCTCGGCGGCGTAGCGCTTGGAGTCCGCCGTCAAATAGGCGGAGAGCTTGGTGGCTTGACCGACCAGCAGCAGGAGCACTCCGGTCGCCATCGGATCGAGCGTGCCGGCGTGACCCACGTCTTTGCGTCCGAACAAGCGCCGCGCCTGAGCGACGACGGTGTGGCTGGTCACGCCGCGCGGCTTGTCGACGATCGCGACCCCGGACAGCGTGCTCTGGGACATGCGGGCGGCGGCTCAGAACCAGACGCTGCGGCGCGCCTTCAGCCCCGTCTCGAGCATGCTCTGGATCGTGCTGCGCACGCGCTCGGAGAGTCGACCGACGAGCAGGTCGTCGTCGGCGGCTTCCGGGCCGTAGTTGTCGAACGGAATCGGCTCGCCGAATTTGATGCGCCACTTGGTGGGGGCGGGCACCAGCCCGAGCGGGCCCAGCGCCGGAAAAGTCGGGGTGACGGGGAGGTAAGGGATGCGCAGCAGATCCGCCAACGTATCGAAGCGATAAAGTAGCGGGCTCGCTTCTTCGCCGCCGATGATCGCGCACGGGATGAGCGGCGCGCGCGTGCGCAAGCACAGCCGAATGTAGCCGCCGCGCCCGAAGCGTTGCAGCTGGTAGCGCTCGCGGAACAGCTTACGGATGCCTTGTACGCCCTCCGGGAAGACGGCGATCAGGTTGTCGCGCGACAGCAGCCGCTCGGCGTTCTCTTGGCACGCGCGCACGGCGCCGGTGCGGTTCATGAACACGCCTGCGAACGGCAAGTAGAACAGGAAGTCTTCCGCGAGCCAGCGCAGGTCGCGAGACGCCGGATGATCGGTGCGCAGCGCCGCGCGTAGCATCAACCCGTCGAGCGGGATCGAGCCGGAGTGGTTGCCGACCACGACGGCGCGGCCCTCGCTCGGCACGTTCTCGATGCCCTCGGTCTGGACCCGGAAGTAACGGCGGTACACGAAGTCGAGCACCGGCCGCAGCTTGGCGTCGAAGCTGCGGTCGAGGCCGAACTCGTCGACCTCTTCGGCGCGGCTGCGTAGGCCCTTACGGCCCCATTTTTGCACGTAATAGTTGCTGCCGGCCAGCTCGGCCGCGCTCTCCACCGCGATCGCTTCCGCGCTCGGCGGCTCGCGCTCCGGCTCGACCTCGACGGCGTGGCGTGGAGCGGGCGGGAGCGGCGCGGGGTTGTCGGGGCGGCTCGCGCCCTGGATCAACCCGTCGAGGCGCGCCTCGAGGGCGCGGATCTGGTCCTCGACGTCTCCGCCCGTCGTCGCCGGCGGCCGGTAGCTGTCGAGCGCGTCTTCGTCTTCTTCGAAGCGCACGGTCGGGGCGACGACCCGCGAGCCGATCCCGAGCTCCGGGGCGTCGGCGCTGAGCGCATCGAGGTCGTCGCCGTCGGCGGTCAGCTCGTAGCTCTGATCGAGATCGACCTGCGGCAAGCCCTGCGCGTCGACGGCCGAGATCGGCGCGGTCGCGTTCTCGCCTTCGCTGCGCTTGCGGCGCTTCTTCGGCTTGCCGTTGCTGCCGCGTGGCTGCGGCGCTTCACTGCGCGCGCGCAGGGCGGCGCCGGCTTCGGCCTTGAGCTTGGCCTTGCCCTTGTGCTTCTTGCGCTCGTCGCGCTTGGCGGCGGGCCTCAGCAGGGAGGCGACCTTGTCGTCCTTTTTGTCTTTTCGGGTCACGCCGGAGTCTCCGAGAGCAGCTTGGCTTCACGCAATTGCTCGGCGCTGGCGAAGTCGCTGAGCGCCTCGCGGCTGGAAAACACCGGCACGAATCCGAGCCGGCTCTTGGCGAGCGAGGTGTCGGCCACGCACGCGTACTGCAGGTAGTCGAGCAGAGCGGGGGGCGCGCCGCCGACGTTGGTCAGCCAGAGCGCACCCAGCGTGGGCTTGAGGAAAGGTCGCGGCAATGGCAATCGCGCCCGCCCGAGCAGCCGGATCGCCATGCTCAGTGGCAGCACCCCTTCGCTGGCGAGGTTGAAGACGCCGGGCGCGTCGCGATCGACGGCGAGCTTCAGCGCCGCGACCGCGTCCGCCTCGTGCAAAAACTGCCACAGCGGATCGAAACCGAGCACGGTCGGCACGCGCGCCTGCCGCAAGTAGCGGGCGACGAAGTTGTCGATGCTCGGGCCAATCACGGGCGCGGTGCGCAGCACGGTGACGACGCGACCCTGCCCGGGCTGACGGAAGCGCAGCAACTGCTCCTCGACGGCGAGCTTGTCTTGAAAGAACGGGTCCGAGCCGAGCGCGCGGAGGGTGTGCTTTTCCGACAGGAACGCGGGGTTGGTGGCGCGGGCCCCGTACAACCAGGTGAAGCTTCTGACGATGAGCTTGTGGGTGCGGGCGCGACGGCAGGCGTTGAGCACCTGCATGGTGCCGACGCCTTCGAGCTCGTGGCTATGCCGCGTCTCGCGCGAGGGCGATTCTAGCAACCCGAGGTGCACGACGGTGTCGACCGCCTCGGCGCTGAACACCTCCGCCAGCTTCTCTTCGGCTGTCGGCTGCACCAAATCGAGCTCGTAGAAGCGAGACTTGCCGCCTACCGTCGGGGGCGAGCTCGTGTCCAGACACACGATCTTGGTCACTCGCGGATCGTCCTCGAGTAGCCCAATTAAATTTAGTCCCAAGAAAGTCGCGGCGCCGGTGATGGCGACGACGCGACGCCTGCCGGAAATCTTGAGGACGTCTCCGCTGGCAGTGCGGATCGAGTGGGGTGATGTGCGCTCCTCGCTCACTTTCAAAACCGTAGTCTAAAGCGTCCCGCAAATGATCTTGAATTTTGTGAGAAACACGCAGCCTTTCCGCGCTACGCTGACGGGTGAGAATGCAAAAGCCACGGCCGGCGCGCACGCTGCTCGGACCGTACGAGCTCGGCGAACGGCTGGGCCTCGGCGGAATGGCCGAAGTGTTCGTGGCCTACCGGGCGGGGCCGCACGGCTTCGCGAAGAAGGTCGCGCTCAAGCGCATCTTGCCCGAGCTGGCTCAAGACTCACGGTTCGTCGCCATGTTCTGCGACGAAGCTCGCATCTCCGCGCCGCTCTGTCACCCGAACATCGTGCAAGTCATCGATTTCGGTGAGAGCCAGGGCGAGCTGTTCATGGCCATGGAGTACGTGGAGGGCGTCTCGCTCGCCAAGCTGCTCCGCTACGTGTCCGGTCGGCGGGAACGTTTTCCGCTCGGCGCCGCCCTGTTCATCGCCCACGAGGTGCTCACCGGGCTCTCGTTCGCGCACGAAGCGTGTGACGAAAATGGCAACCCGCTGCACATCGTGCACCGTGACGTCTCCCCTGGCAACGTGCTGATTGGCCGCGCCGGCGACGTGAAGCTGGCCGATTTCGGCATCGTGCGCAGCGCCTACGTCGATCGGCGTACTTACCCCGGCGAGCTCAAGGGCAAGGTCGGCTACATGTCGCCGGAGCAGGTGATGGGCGTGGAGGTCGATCCGCGCAGCGACGTGTTCACGGTCGGCATCATCTTGTCGGAGATGCTGATCGCCCGACCGCTTTTCTCCGGTCAAAACGAGTTCGACATCCTGACCAAGATCTACGAAGCCGATCTGTCGTCGCTCGAGAAATATGGCGCCGATTTGTCGGTCGGCGTACGCGACGTGCTGCGCCAGGCCTTGGCCAAAGCGTCGGCCGATCGCTTCGCCAGCGCGCGCGATTTCGCGGCTGCGATCCGGCGGCTCGCCCAGGCCTCCCAGATCGCCCTCGACGACTCGGAGCTGGTGCCGTGGCTGACCGCGCTCGGTGTCTTGCCGTCGCGTAGCGGTACCCACGAGGTCACGCGCCTGCCGAGCATCGCCGATCTCGGGCCGGCGCTGTCGAGCCCTCGCCCGGTGCTGCGACCCACGACGGTGGCGCCTCCGCCCACCACCCGCAACAGCGTGCCCGCCGCTCCCATGCCCGGCCTACCATTTCGGCGCGCGCTGGTCCGCCCGGAGCTGCCTGCGCTGGTGTTCGCGATCGCTCTGAACAGCGAGACGGGCGAGCTCCACGTCGAAGGCACTCACGGAGAGCTTCGCCTCGCGTTCGAGGATGGCAAGCTGGTCGCGGCTCACGGCAGCGGCGCCGAAATGCTGCTCCGCGGCCTGTTCGCGTTCGGCGACGGCATGCTGACCTTCACGTCGTCGCGCGCTGATCACCCGGTGCACATGCAGCGCATCTCGATCTTGCCGGTGGTGAGCCGCATCGTTCGTGAGCGCTTCACCGTGAACGAGATCGCGGCGTGGCTGTCGCCGATCCGCCGCTTGCCGCTCAATCGCGGCACGTCGCTGCGCCGCGACCCGGCTGAATTCGGCCTCGCCCTCGGCGAACGCCGCGCCATCGAGCAAGCGCCCCACAAGCGGTCGCTCGACGATCTCGGCGCCGCCCTCGCCGCCGCCGGCATGGCGGAGCCGGCAGAGGTGATGCGCGGCGTTTTTCTCGGATTGAGCCTGGGCCTGTTGAACGCGCCCGGTTGGGCGTGGACCCAGGGCTCCTAGCCGCTACGCCTCCGCCCGCCGGAGTCAGCGGACGGACGGCGACCGATTCGACGAAGAGGGCGGCTCTTGCTGCAACGTCTTGATCGTGTTGGGCGACGACGACGAGGCGGGGCTCGGATCGTCGAGTAGCTCGAGCAAGCTGCGGAGCTCGAGCGGCTTGAACAGCGTGGTGCAGCCGGAGCTGCGCAGGTAAGCGGCTTCGTCTTTGCCGAGCGCGCCGCCGGTGACGAACACGAAGCGACGCGCGATCTCCGGGCGCTGCCGGGCGACGCGCGAGTGCAGTAAATTGCCGTTCTTTCCCGGTAGAAACACGTCGCAGACGATCAAGTCGGGGGAGTAAGCGGCGTCGAGCAAGAGCGCCTGCGCTTCCGAAGCCGACGAGCACGTCCGTACGTCGTGCAGCTTCAGCGAACGGCGGATGGTGCGCGAAAATACCGGATCGTCGTCGACGACGAGGATCTGCTTGCGCCGGGTCGGCGCGGGCGGCGTACGGACCGGTGACGCTACCGGCAGCGCCAGCAGTCCGCTGTCTTGGCGCGCGCGCGGCAAGAGCGCCCGAAACGAGGCGCCCCCGCCCAAGCGTTCGTGAACCTCGATGTGACCGCCGTGCGCGCTCACCACGTCGGCGCAGATCTTGAGCCCGAGCCCGCTGCCGGAGCCGCGCTGTTTCGTCGTATAAAATGGCTTGAATATATGAGGGATCGACGCGGCCGGTACGCCGGGGCCGTTGTCTTCGACGACCAAGGCTACATGCTCGCCTGCTTCCATCACCCGCACCGTGACCTCCGGCTGCGTGGCGTGCTGACAAGCGTCGATCGCGTTGAGGGTCAGGTTCAGCACGACTTGAGCCAGGGTGTCGCGCCGCGCGATCGTGTAGCAACCGGGATCGAAGCTCGTGCTGAGCAGCACGCCGCGCCGCTCGAAGTGCGGCTTGGCGACGCTCAGCGACTCTTCGACGACCTCGGCGAGCTGCAAGTGCTCGGGGGCCAGGTCGCGGCGGCTCACTCGGCTCAACTGCTCGACGGTGTCGCGCACGCGTGCGACGGCAGTGCCGATGTCGGTCGACAGCTCGGTCAGCTCGCTCACGGTTTCGCCGAGGGCGGGGTCGGCGTCGCGATCGAGCAGCTCGAGCTGCTCCACGAGGTGCTTCAGCTCCTCTTGCTGCAGCAGCAGCGCCCCCGCCGGCCCGCGCAGCTCGTGCGCCACCGTGGCCGTGAGCAGGCCGAGGCTGACCATGTGAGCGGCTTCCTCTTGCTGCTCCGCCGACAGCTTGCTCTCGCTGCGCCGGTCACGCTGGGCGCGTAGCGCGGCCAGGTTGGCCACGCTGCTCGCGAACGCTATCGTTTCAGCGTCGACCTCGGCCACGCTCGGGAACATCAACACGAACGCCCCGACCGGGCTGCGCAGGTCCATCACCGGCAGCGAGAGCACGCCGGGCGTACCGAGAGCCAAGAATTCGGCCGCGTCGTCGACGCCGTCGCGATCCACCCGCAGATCTGGCGATTTTACCGGCTTGCGGGTGGCAAGACACCGCTGGGCGAACGCGCTCGCTCCCCGCAGCAGCGCCGACAGCGGGCGCTCGGCGGCGTCGAGGCCGCGATCGGCGACCAGCTCGAGCCGCTCGTCGAGCGCGAAGGCGATGGCGCTCTTGGCGGCGGTGCCGCGGAGCAGCGCGTCGAGGCAATCTCCCAGGTACCCGCCGACCGATTCGCCCGCCAGCCGATGCGAAAGCTCGTGGAAGACGTCTAGACGAGTGAGTCGAAGAGCCTGGGACGCCATGGGCCTGGGAGGTGCGTGCGGACGCACCGAAGACAGCCTCGTGAACATATCGCGCCCTTCGATCGATTGTCCAATCGGCGCGCGGCACCGAGCACGCGCGCCGACGGCGGCGTTAGCGTAGATGTAGGCGCAGCACGGGGTAAGGACGGAAATCGGAGACGGCCGCGAACCCCGCCTCCAGAAACAGCGCTTCAGGGCCCATCCACACCGCGTCGGCGCGGAGTCTTTCACCGTCGGGGGTCCCGCGCGGAAAGGCCTCGAGCGCGCTCGCCCCCGCGTCGCGCGCAGCCCCGATCGCCGCCGACAGCAACGACCGGGCGACACCGTTGCCGCGTTCTGCCTCGGCAACGTACAGGCACGCTACCGCGTAGACGTCGTCGCGGGCGGCGGCTGGGCCCTGGAAATACGGCAACGAACGATAGACGCGCTGCTCGTACAGGCGTGACACGTGCTGCCAGCGAGTCACCTTCAACCAGCCGCAAACGCCCTGCGCGGAGCTCGCGACGACGCCGCACAGCTCCGGCGCCGCCAGCCTGGCTACGAGCGCAGCGCGGTTTTCTTCTGGTCGCACGTAACAGCGTTCGAGCCAGGCGTTCTTGTCACCCTCGAAGTGCCAGTAGTTACAAAAGCAGCCGCTGCCCGCGGCCTCGAACAGCGCGAGCAGCCCTGCGGCGTGCTCGGAGCCCGCCCGCTCGTACCGGTAGCGCTCGGTCATGCGGAGGGCGGCCGCGGCACGCCACCCATGCGTCGCTCCACCTCGGCCGCCAACGAAAACAAACGCTCTTCGGCGAAGGCGGGCCCGAGCAACTGCAAGCCGACCGGCAGCGCGGGCTGGGTCGTCGTCGCCGGCGTCGGCGCGCACGGCACGCTGAGCGCGGCGATGCCGGCCAGGCTGGCCGGAAGCGTGAAGACGTCGGCCAGGTACATCGCGAGCGGGTTGTCGACCTTCTCTCCGAGACGAAACGCGGGCGTGGGGCTCGTCGGCACCGCGATCGCGTCGACAGCTTCGAAGGCTTGGTCGAAGTCGCGCTTGATCAGGGTGCGAACGCGCTGCGCCTTCTTGTAGTAAGCGTCGTAGTAGCCCGCGCTGAGCACGTACGTACCGAGCAAGATGCGTCGCTTGACCTCGGCGCCGAATCCGACGTTTCTCGTCTTACCGTACAGCGAGGTCAGATCGCTCCTCGGCGTCTCGATACGGAGCCCGAAGCGCACGCCGTCGAAGCGGGCGAGGTTGCTGGACGCTTCGGCGGTGGCGACGATGTAGTAGGTGGCGATGCCGTATTTCGTGTGCGGCAGGCTGACGGGCTTGACGCTGCAGCCGGCCTTTTCGAGCTCGCCGATCGCGGCGCGGACGTTGTCGGCGATCGCCGGATCCAGCCCCTCGCCGAAATATTCCTGTGGAATGCCGATACGCAGACCGCGCACGTCGCGGGTGCAGGCCGCCTCGTATTGCCCGACGGGCACGTCGGCGCTGGTCGAGTCGAGCGGGTCGCGCCCGGAGATCACCTCCAACAAGCGCGCGGCGCTGCGCACGTCGCGGGCGAACGGGCCGACTTGGTCGAGGCTCGAGGCGAACGCGACCAGGCCGTAGCGCGAGACACGACCATAGGTCGGTTTCACGCCCACCACGCCGCAGAGCGCGGCCGGCTGACGAATCGACCCGCCCGTGTCGCTACCGAGCGAGCCGAGGGCGAGCCCTGCCGCGACCGCGACGGCGCTGCCGCTGCTCGAGCCGCCCGCCGTGCGCGAGCGATCCCAGGGGTTACGAGCGGGACCGAACGCGCTGTTTTCGCCGGACGAGCCCATCGCAAACTCGTCCATGTTGGCCTTGCCGATCAGGATCGCATCGGCGGCGCGCAGCCTAGCCACCACCGTTGCGTCGTACGGTGGTCGGAAGCCGCGCTCGGGATCGGTGCCGCCGCTGTTGCTCTCGTCGACGCGCGTGAGGATCTTCGATGCGCAGGTGGTCGGCGCGTCGTGGGTGCAAAGCGCGTCTTTGATCGCGACCGGCACGCCCGCCAGCTTGCCCAGCCCTTCGCCGCGGGCACGCTTGGCGTCGACGGCGTCGGCGGCAGCGAGCGCCGCTTCGCGGGCGACGTGGAGCAAGGCGTTGAGCTCACGCGTCGCGTCGATGCGCGAAAGCGCCGCTTCGGTGACGGCGCGGGCGGTGAGGGCCCCGGTTTGGACCTTGTCGGCCAGGTCGGCGATGGAAAAATCGAGAACGTCGCTCATCATTCATCCACGAAAGCGGGGACGGCGAAGCCGTCGGCAGAAGACCGGGGCGCCTGACTCAGCGCCAGATCGTGCGGCAAGCTGGGCGCGGGCTGATCGGGCCGAAACGGCGCCGCGACGACCGCTACTTGGGTCGTGGCGGGGACGTTCGTCGTATCGAGCTCAGAGAGTTGATTCACGTAATCGAGGATGCCGTTCAGATCGCGCTGCATGCGATCGACTTCGAGCTCGCTGAGCTCGAGCCGGGCAAGCCGGGCGACGTGAAGCACGTTGTCGCGTGTAATTGCCATGATGAAAACGCTGCGAGGGAGGGGGAGCCTAGCCCATTTCGGTGACAGGTCAGCTATGCTCGCCGCCATGCAGTCGCCTCCGGGCGGTTACGGGCGGGGCGGCCCCCCACACCAGGGCTACGGTCCGCCTCATCACCAGCCGACCCACGCCCACAAGCCGATCACCGGTTCGGCCGAGACCATGGCGCTCCACGCCATGACCATCGATCCCAAGACCGGCCTGCCGAAAGGAGAGAAGCCGCCTGCGAGTCCGGCCGCCGTGCTCTCGCTCGTTTGCGGCATCTTGCTGTGCTTGGGGCCGCTCACCGGCCTCACGGCCATCGGGGCGGGTCTGGTGGCGCGGGGTCAAGCCCAGCGCAAGCCGCACGCGGTGGGAGGGCAGGGCATGGCGCTGTTCGGAATCTTGCTCGGCGTCCTCAACCTATTTCTCACCGCCGGCGCGCTGCTCTATTTCCTATCCCAGGGGGGCTGACACCCGTTCAGCAGCGCGGATTTCTTGCGCTTTCGGTCGAGTCGCGCGCAACCCCCGCCCGCGCTGGCCGATGAACTCGCGTGAGTCAACCCGATCTGGAGCTCGGTCAGGCCGCCGTACTCGAGCTTGGCGACTCGACGCGGCATGTAGCTCTGGCTAGGCTCCCGGCGCGGCTCACCAGACCGAGCCCGCATGCGCCCAGAGCCGTGAGCGACTTTCGCGAGTTTCAAGATGGGGAGGTGGTCCCCGGTACACGCTACCAGGTGTGTCGCCTGATCGGCGCGGGCGGCATGGGGCGCGTCTACGAGGTCGAGCACGTCGAGCTCGGCAAGCGCTTCGTCCTGAAATCGCTGCAACCCGAGCTGTCACGGCGCCACGATCTGGTGGCGCGGCTCCGCAACGAATGGCGTGCGCTGGCGCGGCTCGAGCACCCGAACATCGTCAACGTGACGGACGCCGGTACCTCCGACAACGGCGTGCCCTTCTACGTGATGGAGCGGCTCGAGGGCGAGACGCTCGGGGGGCTGCTCCACCGCCAACGTCGCTTGCCACCGCCGCAGGCGCTGGCGATCGCAGCCGGCATCCTCGACGGTTTACACGCCGCTCATCAGATTGGCGTGGTGCACCGAGACGTGAAGCCTCCGAACGTCTTTTTGACAGCCGGCGCCGTCAAAATCCTCGATTTTGGCATCGCGAAGATCAAAGACGCCAAGGACGTGATCACCGCGCGCGGCATCGCCGTCGGCACGCCCCGCTACATGTCGCCCGAGCAGGCTCAGGGCACCGCTGTCGACGCGCGCTCCGACATCTACGCGACAGGGCTGATGCTGTTCGAGATGGTGAGCGGCGTCGGACCGTTCGATGACGCGCAGGATCACAATCAGCTGCTGCTGGCGCATTTGGGTCGCAAAGCGCCGCTGCTCTCGAGCGTCTCGGTCGTCGCGCCGGAGCTCGACGCGGTCGTGGCCGGCATGCTCGCGAAGGATCCGCGAGAACGTCCGCCGAGCGCGCGGGTCGTGGCCGACACGCTGCGCGATTTGAGCCGGCGCTACGCGCGCTTCGTCGGAACGCAGTCGCCCACGGTCGGCGGCGCAACACTGCCGCCCGCCGCGTCGCTCGAGCCGCCCACCCGCGTCGAAGGCATGCAGCGCCAGTCACGGCCCGCGCCGGCGACGCGGCCTGACGGCGTGGCCGCCAACGCACGCGCGGAGACGACAGCCGCCGGCGACACGACCACGCTGCAACCCGCGATCGAGCGGGCGACGACCGCCGCGCACGTCTTGCCTCAGTCCGGGGCGACCCAGCGCTTGCCCGACGTCCCGGCGCTGAGCCCGCCTTCGTTCTACGGTCCCGACACCCTCGTCGAGCCGCTGACCCAGGCGCCGACCACCGCCCCCGACGCCGCGCCCGAGCAAACCGAAATGCTGCTGGCGATCCCGCTCGCTCCCGGCGCCCGTGCTCCTACCGACCCCGGACCGACGCGCACCTCCGTGCCGCTCGCCGACGTCCCCAACTTGACCCCGCCACCGGTGGTGCCCAACCTGTCGCCGACACCGGTCAAGACAGCACCGAAGCGAACGGTGGCCTGGGCCCTGGCGGCGGGGGCGGCTTCGCTGCTCGTCGGCGCGAGCGTCCTGGCGCTCCGCGGCGCCGGACATCCAGACCATGCGCCTGCGCCGGTCGCCGCTGCTTCACCCATCGCCGTCGAGCCGGCACCCGAGTCCGCGACGGCAGTCGAGCCGGCGGCACCCGAGCCACCCACCGCCGAGCCCGCCGTCGTCGAGCCGCCCGTCGAAGCCGTCGCGGCGCCAGTCGCCGTTCCAGAGCCGACAACGACGGTCGCGAGCCCGGCGTCGTCTACTGTAAGTGTCCGAACTTTAACAGGAAAGCTGCTGCGTGCCAGCGGGCCCGTCAAGTCGAGGCCTGCGGCTGCTGGACAGTTGCACGAAGGGCTGACGCGGGCGAAGGCCGGCGACCTGCCAGGCTCCGGCCTCTAGCTCGAAGCGCTCAAAGCCGGCCGATTTTGCGCGGCAAAACCCGGAGCAAAATCGGCGCCGCTAAGGCTTGCGTAGCCCTCGATCACCGCGTAAGTTCCGCGCCCCCTCGCAATCGAGCGAGGAACACCACACGTCCCAAGCGTAACCAGAGCGTCCGGTGCCCCTGTCCCTGGGGGTTGGCGCTCGGTGGGACGGCGGCCTAACCGAAAGGACACGCACTGAAATGACTGACAATACCCAACCGGGCGCCTTCGAAGCGGCCCCGGAAATGAACCGCACCATCCGCAACTCCGAAGAGCCGCTCAGCGTCAAGGAGCTGTTCGAAGCCGGCGTCCACTTCGGTCATCAGACCAAGCGCTGGAACCCGAAGATGCGCCCGTTCATCTACGGCGCGCGCAGCGGCATTCACATCGTCGATCTCGACCAGACCGCGCGCTTGTTCAAGCGCGCCTTCGACTTCTTGTCGGAGACGGTGGCTCGCGGCGGCAGCGTGCTGTTCGTCGGCACCAAGCGTCAGGCACAAGAGATCGTGCGCGAAGAAGCGCGCCGCGCCGGCATGTACTTCGTCACCAACCGTTGGCTCGGCGGCACCCTCACCAACTTCCGTACCATCAAGGGCGGTCTCGATCGTCTGCGCACCCTCGAGCGCATGAAGGAAGACGGCACCTACTCGCAGCTGCCGAAAAAAGAGACGGTGCAGCTCGAGAAAGAGCGCACCCGCCTCGAGAAGTACATCGGCGGCCTCAAGGGTATGGGCGCCGTCCCGCAGGCGATCTTCGTGATCGACCCCGCGCAAGAGACGATCGCGGTCAGCGAGGCCAAGCGCTTGGGCGTGCCAATCGTCGCGATCACCGACACGAACTGCGATCCGGACATGGTCGACTACATCATTCCGGGCAATGACGACGCCATCCGCTCCGTGCGCCTGATCACGGGCGCGGTCGC
>Ga0164241_10003656_pt1 | contig 15351 bp, 11 predicted proteins | sample OricomyardsoilBY_FD_108780 | JGI IMG/M metagenome (GOLD analysis project Ga0164241, IMG submission 108780) | Backyard soil microbial communities from Emeryville, California, USA - Original compost - Back yard soil (BY) | ecosystem: Environmental > Terrestrial > Soil > Unclassified | place: USA... | reverse complement strand
CGCAACCCCGTCGACGCCGCGGATCGCCGCTTCGATCGAGCCCGGGTCGATCCCGCGGGGCGCGGCCTCCAGGAAGACCCGCGAGCTGTCACGCAGCAGCCGGTAGGCCGCGACCGACATCAGTGCCGCCACCAGCAGCGCTGCCACGGCGTCGGCCCTGGTCCACCCCGTCCACCAGATCACGACCCCGGCGACCAGCGTCGCGATGAACGCGAACAGGTCGGTGCCGATGTGCCAGTAGGCGCCCTCCACGTTCAGGCTGCGCCGGTCGGCGCGCGCAACCAGCGCGGCCGCGGCGAGGTTGACCAGGATCCCGATCGCGGCGACCACCATCAGGGGTCCGCCGGGGACGTCCGGCGGCTCGAGGAGACGGCGTACGCCCTCCACCACGAACACCACGACCAGCACCGCGAGGGTCAGCCCGTTCACCTGCGCCGAGAGGATCTCGACCCGCTTGAGGCCGTAGGTGTAGGCGCCCGCCGCGGGCCGTGCCGCCAGCCGCATCGCCACCAGCGCGAGGGCCAGGGCGCCGGCGTCGGTCAGCATGTGGCCGGCGTCTGCGAGCAGGGCGAGCGACCCGACCACGAGTCCGACGACGACCTCGGCGACAAGGAACGCCACGATCAGCGCGAGCGCCCCGAGCAGCAGCCGTCGGTCGGCCTCGTGGCCGGCTCCGTGACTGTGGTCGTGCGCCACCGCTGATCCCTTTCCGTCCTCCCCATCATCTCGCACCCGAGGCGAGGGAAACGGTGGTCAGCCCGGCAGCGGCTCGGCGACCAGGTCCTCCCGAGTACGCCGGCACCTGGCCGCGTCGACCGGTTGTCCGGCGGTCTCGAACCCGGTCACGGCCTCGTCGAGCAGCGCCGCGGCCGGGCCGAGGTCGCCGTCCGCCATGGCCAGATGTGCCCGCGCCTCGTTCAACCCCGCCGTCCAGGCGGTGCGGGGCCACATCTCCATGGCGTGAGCTCCGACCTCGATCTGCTCGCGGGCGGCGTCGAGGTCTCCGACCTTGGCGCACGCGATCGCGGCGGGCACGGCGTACATGACGATGCAGAAGCTGCAGAAGTCGTGGTCGCCGAGAGTCGCCCCCGCTTGGTCGACGACCGCTCGCGCCGACTCAGGGGTCGAAGCGGCGGCGATCATGGTGCCGTAGATGCGGTGCATCAGGTGGGGGGCCATGATCGACCACCGTGCGAGCGGGAGCGCACGCTGCAGCAGCCGGCGTGCCTCGGCGGCGTCTCCCTGCGCCAGCCGGATCTCGGCAAGACGCTGAAGACTGTGCGCCTCGCCGGCCGGGGCCTCGGTGTCGTGATGCAGCTCGACCGCCTCGGTGAGCTCCCGCTCGGCCCGGTCCAGGTCGCCCATCAGCAGGGCGGCCTCGCCGATCAGCGCGCGCGCGAACGCCACTCCGCGAAGGGCCCCCGCGCGCTCGGCCTGGGCCAGGAGGTCCTCTGCGTCGTCGATCACCTCCTGATACGGCTCCGGCCCGTAGAGGACGTACTCGGCGACGCACAGGTGGGCCTCGAACAGGGTCGTGGCCATGCGCTGCCGGCCGTGGGTACGCCGCAGCTCCGACCGGAAACGCTCGAACCACTCGCCGCGCGAGTGCGCGATCAGGCCCTGCAAGGTGACCAGATCGAGGAAGGCTGTCGGATTGATGGCCGACCCCGTCACCACGCTGCCCTCGTTCGCGATCTCCCAGGCGGAGTCGAGGTCGCCGGCGAAGAACGCGGCCTCGCCCCGGGCCAGGAGGATCGGGCCGTCCGCCACGTCGCCCTCCGGCTCGAGGCCGGCCAACGCGTCGAGAGCGATCTGGACCTCGCCGGCCATCTGCGCTGCGCGCGCCAGCCGGGCCCGCACGAGCCGGTGCTCCGTGCCGGTCGTGACCGGAACCGCCTCCAGGTACGCCGACACCGACGTCGGGTCACCGAGTGCCTGAAGCAGGTCGCCGCGCCGGGCCAGCAACCGGGGGAGGTCTTCTGGTGAGCCGTGGTCGCGGACGGCGTCGATGATCGCCAGGGCGTCGCGGTACGCACCGAGTGCTCCCGAGGTCTCGGCGGCACGTAGTGCGTAGGGGACAGCGCGGAAGTACAGCCCCGCGGACACGAAGAGGTGTGCCAACCGGACAGGTGGTCCCCCGAGCTCGGCCATGCGTTCGGCGACGTCGCGCAGCACGGCCGCCCGGCGGTGTGACGGCACCGCGTCGACCAGACGCTCCCGTAGCAACGCGTGCCGGAACCGGTAGCCGGCCTCCGCCGGCTCGATGACCTGCGCCGAGAGCGCCTCCTCGAGCTGCTCGTACGCATCGTCCTCGGGTGTGTGCGACAGGGCCAACATCTCGTCGGTGCTGAACGAGCTGCCGAGCAGGGCGAGCCGCTGGAACGTCTCCGTCGTCGGCAAGGACAGTGTTGGGATCCCCGAGAGCTCGCCGTCGTCCATGCTGCGCGCGAGCTCCAGCACGGTGAACGGGAGGCCGCCGCTGGCCTGGACGATGTCCGCGATCCGGGCCTCGTCGAGGTGCCCGAAGCGATCGGCGAGAAGTCGGCGTACTCCCTTCGTGTCCAAGGGACCCAGCTGCAACCGCGACCCGGCGCCCTTGCGGACCAGGCTGTCCTCCACCTGACGGGCGGTCTCGGGGATACGGGGTCGGTGGGCGGCCACGATCAGCACCGGTTCGCCCATCGCGCAGCGGGACAGGTAGTGCAGCAGCCGCAGCGAGGCCTCGTCGGCATCCTGGAGGTCGTCGACGAGAAGGAGGAGACCCTTGCCGGTAGCGGCCAGCCGCATCAGCTCCGCGACGGCGACGAACAGGCGCTGGTGGCCCGACTCACCGGACCACACGACGTCCTTGCCCGAAAGGGCGCGCTCGATCTCCGCGTAGTAGCTGTCCTCGAGGCCGTCGAGAAGTGCGGGGTGCCGGCGGCACAGATCGGCGAACGCCTCGAGGACGGCGGCGTAGGGCCAGGCCCCCTCGACCGACGATGCGGTTCCACGGCCGACTCGCCAACCCTGTTCCCGCGCCAGCGCGTCGGCCAGCTTCAGCACCGCGGTCTTGCCCACGCCCGGTGGCCCCGAGACCAGCAGCGTCGAGCCCCGACCCGCTTCGGCCTGGGTCAGGGCCGTGCGAATTCGGTCGGCCACGGCCCGGCGGCCCACCAGCTTGACGCCATGCGGAGGCGACTCGCGCGGGCGCGACACCAGGCGGGCCCGCAGATCTTCGGCGGCGGCGCTCGGCCTCGTGCCGAGCTCGCGCAGCAGCGCGTGGTCCAGGCGCTCGAACTGTCGCTCCGCAGCGCGCAGGTCGCCTCGTTCCAGATCGGCGGCGATGAGCGCGAGGTGAGCGTCCTCGTCGGCGGGCTCCTCGGCCAGGATGTCGTCCCAGCGAAGCGCGAGGCGCAGCAGGCCGAGGTACGTCGTGCGTAGCGCCTGTCGTGGCGCATCCGCCCAGATCTCGTAGAGATCCTCGGGCAGCAGCGTGCCCGCGTACGCCGAGATCGCGGCCGCGACGTCCCCCTCGTCGCGGCTGGTCTGGGCGGCCCCGGCCAGCTCCCGGAACCCGTCGACGTCCACCTCGACGACCCGGTCGGGAAGCAACGTCACGAACTCGTTGCGCAGCACGACCGCGCTCTCGTCATCGAGCGCGCGGCGGGTGTAGTGGGCGACCTTGTGCAGTCGGGGTCCGGCCTCGCGGACCACGGACCCCGGCCAGAGCGCGTCGATCACCTGCTCGCGGTGGAGGCGGCGGTCCGGCGCGAGGGCGAGCAGCTTGACGAACGTCGCGACCTGGCGACGCGACCACCGGTCTGCGGGCACGGGCTGGTCGTCGATGACGACGCCGAAGCCCCCGAGCAGCTGGATCCGCGTGCTCACCACGGGCCGGTCCCTTCCTCGGCGCTCACGCTACCGAGGTCTCACCCACGCCGTCAGGGACCATCGACCCCTCGGGCGGTCCGTTCCGGTGCCCGAGGCGCCACAGGTGATCGACCTCATCGCTCATCGACGCGCTGACGGCGCGCATCAGGGAACGCACGCGAGCGGCGTCCCAGTCGTAGCCCGCCACCTCCTCGGTCACGTCCCACAGCGCTCGGGAGAGCCGGTCGCGCGTCTCCTGGTACGCCGCCATCGCGTGCCGCGCGTCAGCCCCGCCGGCCGTGGCGAGCGAGATGGCGCCCGCGAGCAGGTCTGCGTCGCGCAGGGCGTCGGTGATCCCGTGCGCGGTGATCGGGTCCTTGTAGTAGCCGGCGTCGCCGACCAACGCCCAGCCCGGTCCCCACGACTGCAGCACGTGCCCGACCGCCCCGCGCCAGCCTCGCATCGGGCTCCGACCGGTGCCGGCGCGGACACGCTCGCCGAGCCCGGGCGAGGCGGCGTCGAGCAACGCGGCGTACGCCGCCTCACGCCCGGCCCTGCGGTGCTCCCGCAGGCGCCCCGGCGTGGTGCTGACGAAGACGCACGTCGCGTCGTTGGTCGGGATCAGACCGGCCGCGGTGCGGTCGCCGTAGAACCACTCGTACCCGGCGACGTCGAGGTCGCGGACGTAGCGGTACAGCACAGCACTGGCGGCGGTGCCGCGACGCAGCGTCGGAGCGCCGACCTCGCGAGCGACCGTCGACCGCAGCCCGTCGGCGCCGACCACGATCTCCGCCGCCAGCTCTGCGTCCCCCGAGCGGCCGCGGGTGGCGACGCCGGTCACCCGGCCCTCCGCGTCCCGGGTCAGACCGATGACGTCGGTGCGCCGGCGCACGTCCGCACCGGCGTCCTCCGCGAGCCCGAGGAGCACTCGGTCGAGCAGCGTCCGGCGTGGTGCGTACAGCGCCTCGACGCCGTGACTGCTACGGATCGACACACGCACCCGCTCGCCGTCCGGGTACCCGAACACGGTCTGTCGCACCGGCGGCGTGCCGGCGGCCACGAGGCGGTCGAGCACCCCCCATCGGGACAGCTGGAGGACGCCGGCTCGCATCAGTGCATGCGTCGAGACCGGGTCTGTGCCGGATTCACCACGCTCGACCACCGCGACCCGGGCGCCGGCCCGGGCCAGCAGCAACGCGGTCGAGGCACCGGCGACCCGGCCGCCGACGACCACGACGTCGTAGCCGCTCATGTCGCTCCCTCCGAGCTCAGGCACGGCTGCTCGACCCGGCCGGTGATCAGGTCCACGACGTGCGTGGCGTCGTGCTGGGCACCGGCGACGAGTCCGGAGTCTCGCCGGTGCTGGAAGCGTTGGCCGACGGTGTAGACGCCCGGCACCGAGGTGGCTCCGCGTCGCTGCCGGATCGCGCCACCCGATCCGAAGACCGGCAGGTGGAGCCAGGGATGGTGCGGCCGGTAGCCGGCCGCGACGACGACGGTGTCGATGCGCTCGGCACGCAGGTCCAGCTCGCTCGGCGTGGGTGGGAGCGCCACCGGCGGGGGACGCTCGGGCGGCCAGATCTCGTGGACCAGGCCGGTGCCGACGGCGTACTCGTCGGCGGCGTCGAGGACCCGGTGCATCGTGGCCTCGGCCTCGGCGAGCCGCTGCGCGAGGTCGTCGCCGAACCGCGCGACCCCGCCGGTCACCTCGAGCAGCCGCCCGGCCAGTCGTACGCCGTGTCGCTGCAGGGCGGCGAGGTCGACCTCCGACGCGGGTCGAGCGCCATGGTGGTGACGGCCGATCAGCTGCAGCGAGGGTTCGTGAAGTGCGGCAGCGCGGACCGAGATCTGGTCGCGGGTGCGAGCCAGCCGGCCGGTCGCCTCGAGCCACCAGTAGATGTCGAAGCCCCGGTAGCTGCGCGGCATCCGGCTGTGGCGGCCGACCGCGAGGGTGACCTGTCGGCCGGCGCGCTGGAGCTCGTCGGCGATCTGCACACCCGACGCGGATGCACCGACGACGAGCACACCGCCGGGTGCGACCAGGGCCGGGTTGCGGTAGTCCCGCGCGGTGACCAGGGCGTCCCGGCCGAGATCGGCGTGGTCGAGTCCGGCCGGGATCACCGGAGCCCCGTGCGGGCCGGTTGCGACCACGAGGTGCCGGGTGTGCCAGGTGCCGCGGTCGGTGGACACGGTGTAGCGGCAGGTCCCGCGCCCCGAGGCGCGGACCTCCTCGACGGTCGTCCCGTCGACGACCGGGGCCGCGAACGACGCGGCGTACTCCTCCAGCATCTCCACGAACCTTCCGGCCGACGTGAAACCGTCGGGGTCGGGGCCGCCGTACCGGGAGCCCGGGAGGTGGAGCATCCAGTTCGGGGTCAGCAGGCGCAGGGAGTCCCAGCGCTCGGACCGCCAGCGCTCGCCGACGCGGCCGCGCTCCAGCACAACGTGGTCGCGGCCCGCCTGGGTCAGCAGGCGGCTCGTCGCGAGGCCGGCGTGCCCGGCTCCGATGACGACCGTGTCGACGGTGCTGACGGTGGACATGGTGCTGCTCCGTTCGGCTCGTCCTCAGCCCGTCACCACGTCGATGACGACGGGGGTGGGCTGGGTCAGCGCGTCGTAGACGGCCGAGCGACGGCGGGACTGCTCGACGATGCCGCGCAGGGTCTCGTCGTCGGCCTCGCCCTCGATGTGGAAGGTCACCCGGATCTGGTCGTAGCCGTTGCGGACGGTGCCGTCGGAGAGGCCCAGGATGCCGAGCAGGTCGATGTCGCCCTGGACCGAGGACTCGACCTTGGTCAGCGTGACCCCGCGGGCGGCGGCGATGTTCGCGATGCCGGCGGTGAGGCAGGCGGCGATCCCGTGCAGCAGGTACTCGACGGGCGTGGGTCCGTGATCGGTCCCGACCAGCACCTCGGGGTGGTCGGAGACCACCTCCGTGCGCTGACGGTGGGTCATCTCCTGGCCGACCCCGTGGAAGCCGTCGTACGTCGAGACCGAGTGCACGCCGTGCACCCAACGGTTGCCGGCGCGGAACTGGAACTTCGCGATCGGTGGGTTGCCCCGCACCGCCTCGCGGGTGGCGAGGAGGGTCGAGACGTCGACCCCGTTGGTGTGCGGTTGCTCGGTGGTGGTGGTGCTCATGGTCGGTGCTCCTCGATGACCGGTTCGTCCGGTCGGGTTCGGTGTGGGTAGGACGAACGGGACGTTAGGAGCGCCGCCTTCCCCGGACCTTCCCTCGATCGCTGTCCCCGCCTGGTCGGCGTTTCGCCCGGGGAAGGCCCGGGGAAGGCGCGCCCGCGAGCGTGTGTCGCGCACACCGAGACCCGGACGTCCCGCAGAGCCGAAGGAACCGTCATGAGCACCGCCTTGAACCACTACGTGGCCATCGTGTTGTCGCGCCGAATGCGCGAGGAGTACCGGGAGGGCGTCAGGCCGCAGCGACCCGCACGGCGAGGGCGGTGAGCTCGTGACCGGCGCGCTGCTCGGGATCTGGGCGCACCCCGACGACGAGGCGTACCTGTCGGCCGGGCTGATGGCGTTGGCGGGCCGGGCCGGCGACCGGGTCGCCGTCGTGACCGCGACCCGTGGCGAGCACGGCACCGACGATCCCCGCACCTGGCCGCCGGACCGGCTCGCTCCGCTTCGTGAACGCGAGCTGGCCGAGAGCCTCCGCGTCGTCGGCGGTGCGGAGCACACCTGGCTCGGGTTCGCCGACGGGACTCTGGGCGAGGCAGATCGTCGTCCGGCCGTGGCGACCCTGCAGCGGATGATCGAGCACCACCGGCCGGACACGGTCGTCACGTTCGGTCCGGACGGGATGACGGGACACGACGACCATCGGACCATCTCGTCGTGGGTGACCGAGGCGTGGCGGCGCAGCGGCACCCCGGCAGCCCTCTGGTACGCCACGCTCACCCCGGAGTTCCACGCGCGCTGGGGATCGCTGAACGAGGAGGTGGGTCTCTGGTTCGCGGGCTCGCCGCCACCGGTCACGCCGGTCACGGACCTGGCCGCGCACGTCGTCTGCTCGGGAGACCTGCTCGACGTCAAGCACCGGGCTCTGCGCGCGCACGCCTCCCAGACCCGGGCGCTCGAAACGCTGGTGGGGACCGAGGCCTACCGGTCGTGGTGGTCCACCGAGAGCTTCGTCGCCGCCGAGCGTGCGGTCACGCGCCCCAGTGCGCAGGCCGGTCGACGTCGTCCGGGATCGACGTACGCCGGTCGCCGTCGGCTCCGCCGACCTGCGTCTGCGTGAGATAGAGCGCGCCGGCGAGCCGGGCTCCACGCAGGTCGGCCCCGCGCAGGTCCGCGCCGAGCAGGTCGGCCCGCTCGAGGTCGGCGTCGCCGAGGTCGGCGCCGAGCAGCAGCGCGCCGCGCAGGCACGCACCGCGCAGGTCCGTGCCGCGCAGGTCATGGCCGGTCAGGTCGTGGTCGGCGAGATCCTCCGCGGCGTACCCGGCTCGCGCCAACCGGCTCGCCTCGCGCAGCAGGGGAGCGGCAAGCGTCCGCACGCCGTCGACGTCCACGTCGAGGATCGCGCCCGCGGGTGCGGCGGCCGCCTCCTCCACCTGCCCGATGACCGAGCCGAGCGCCGCCGTCATGGGTTCGGACGACGGCCACGCCAGAGCGTCGCCGAGGTACCACAGCAGCTCGTGCAGCGCGCGGAGCACCGGGAGTGCGGCCATGATCGGCGCGGCCACCTCGTGGTGCGTCCGCCAGTCGCGACCGCCGAAGGTGACCTGCGCGAGCCGCTGCCCGGCCCCGAAACAGTCGTACGCCGTGCATCCGGAGAAGCCCTCGGCCCGTAGCCGATCGTGGATCGAGCACCGGTGGTCGGCGAGGTTCGGGCACGGCACCCCGGCGGGCTTGTCGATCGCGAACTCCGACGATCGCGCGAAGGCCGGAGAGACGCAGCAGAGCGCGAAGCACCGGTCGCAGTCGGCATGCAGGGCCGTCCGTGTCGTCACGTCCCGATCCTCCTCCCGGGGCCGATCCGAGTCGTCCTCGAGGATGATCCTCGCCGCGATCGGCGTCGGCCGGCTCGGCCGCAGATTACGATCCGGCCGTGGACGAGTGGACCCGGCTGGCCCTGGCGGCGCGCGGCAGCCGCGACCGGTCCGCCCTCGAGGCCTTCGTCCGGGCCACCCAGGACGACGTGTGGCGGCTGTGTGCCCACCTAGGTGACCGCGAGCGTGCCGACGACCTGACCCAGGAGACCTACGTGCGGGTGCTGCGCTCGCTCCCGCTCTTCCGCGGCGACGCCCCGGTCCGGTCCTGGCTGTTCAGCATCGTCCGCCGGGTGGTCGCCGACGACATCGCCGCCCGGCAGCGCCGGCGCCGACACCACAGCGACCTCGAGCCCCGCACGGTCCCGGAGGCCGAGTCACCGGACCACCAGGGCGCCGTGACGCTCGAGCACCTCCTCGTCGCACTCGATCCTGACCGGCGCGCGGCCTTCGTGCTGACCCAGCTCCTGGGCTACTCCTACGCCGAGGCCGCACAGGCCTGCGGCGTACCGATCGGCACCATCCGTTCGCGAGTCGCCCGGGCCCGCGAGGTGCTGGTGGCGCTGGTCGCCGACCCTGCCGCTGCTGCCGTCTGAGGGGATAGTCCCTGACGTTTCCGTTCGAAACTCCGGTCCGTCCGAACGGAAACGTCAGGGACTATCCCTCAGGTACGCCGCCGCAGCAGGACGGTGCCGAGCGCACCGGCTCCGAGCAGGACTGCCACGATCGAGAGCACCAGGGCCGTGGTCGCAGTGTCGTCACTGTCGTCGCTGTCGTCGCTGTCTCCCGCCCCGGATGTGCCCGGGCCGGCTGCGCCCTCGTCGGAGGCCGGCACCAGGGTGAGGGTCGGGGCGGGGTGCTCCGGCTCGGGCTGTCCCTCGGCCGCAGGCGGGTCGATCCAGCGGACGACGGTGCCGTCCGAATAGGTCTGCAGGGCCTTGAAGGTCAGCGACGACACCTCGGGCAGCGGGCCCACCGAGATGTCGAACTCGTCGTACTGTCCCGGCTGGATCGCATCCTGCTGGGAGTTCGGGGTCCAGGTGATGCTGAAGACGCCCTCGGTGACCTGGCCGTCGTCGGTGCTGAGCGGGGTGGCGAGCTTCTTGGTCACCACCTGTGCGTGCCAGCCCGGGTGCGGCTTCACACTGACCGAGGCCAGCGGATGGTCCTGCGGCAGGAAGACCTGCACCTTGGTCGTCGACGTCGAGTCGGTCTCGTTCGGGACCCGGAAGGTCAGGGCGGTGTATCCGCCCTGCGTCGCGGTGCCCGGGTTCACCGTGACGTGGGCCCAGCCGGGCGCCGCCACGAGCACGAGACAGAGAGAGGCCACCGAGGCCAGGGTGCCGAGGGCGACGCGCGCCGCCTTCCGCAGAGTGGTCCGTGGCTGCTGCATCTACTTCCCTCCGTCGTGGACGAGCCCGTGGGGGTCTCTGCTCGAGTAGTCCCTGGGAAGGCCGATCCGGTTCCCGAACATGGCCGGGAACTTTCGGCGCCCCCCGGGTGACTGTTCGTGCGTGAGGTGTTCGCAGGCACGCGAGGCGCTCTCCGCGTGGTACGACGGGGAGCGCGCGGACGCCGAACCTGCGGTGGTCGACGCGCATGTCGCCTCGTGCGGCGCCTGTGCGGCGTACCGCCGGGGACTGCCGGCGATCACCGCGCTGTCCGTGCCCGCCTCGCCACCGCCGGGCATCTCCGCGACCGTGCTGTCGGACCGCGGGGTCCACCTCGACCGGGCGATGCCTCCCGCCGCACTCAGGCTCGCCGTCCTCGTGACGGCCCTGGCCGCGCTGGTCGCAGTCGTCGTCCTGGTCCTCACCGTGACCCCTGCCTCGGCCCACGCGATGCTCGTCGGTAGCAACCCGGCGGCCGACTCGGTACTGGCCGCGCCACCGTCGTCCGTCGACCTCACGTTCAGCGAGCCGATCACCCTGCTCCCCGACTCGGTCCGGGTGTTCGGGCCCGACGGGAGCCGGGTGGACACCGGAGGTGTCGGGCACAGCCACGACGACGGGGCGACCGCCGCCGTGGTGCTCCGGGCCGACCTCTCCGCGGGCACCTATCTGGTGTCCTACCGCGTCGTCTCGGCGGACTCCCACCCGATCAGCGGCGCCTACACGTTCGCGGTCGGCCACGCCACGGCGACGCCCTCGGCGTCGGATGGTGACGGTGGCTCCGACGCCGTCGACGTCGGCCTCGGCATCTCACGATGGCTGAGCTACGCCGGCTCGGCGCTCGGCCTCGGCGGCTTCGCGTTCCTGGTCTGGTGCTGGCCGGCCGGCTGGAGCTCCCGTCGGGCTCGCGGCCTGGTGATCGGAGGCGTCGGCTCGCTCGTCGTGGGCACGCTGCTCGCGCTGCTCCTCAAGGGTCCGTACGACGAGGGGTCGGGGCTCGCGGCCATGACCGACGGTCCGCTCCTGCGCCAGGTCCTGGCGACGACGTACGGTCAGGCGCTCGACGCCAGACTGCTGCTGATCGCCGCGCTGGTCCTCCTGCTGACCTACCGCGACCAGGTGCCGAGGCGGGTACTGGTCGCCGCGCCGGCGGTGCTGCTGGTGGGCGTCGGCGTGACCTTCGCCCTGTGCGGTCACGCCGCCGCGGGTGGGCACCGGCCGATCGCGGTCACCAGCGACAGCCTTCACATGGCGGCGATGAGCGTCTGGATGGGTGGCCTCGCGATGCTGCTCGGCGCCGTCCTGATGCGCCGCGAGCGCGACGAGGCGACGCGGGCGGTGCTGCGCTTCTCCAACCTCGCGACCGCCGGGGTCACGGTGCTGGTCGTCACCGGCACCTACCAGTCCCTGCGGGAGGTGCGGTCGTGGGACGTCTTGTTCCACAGCCACTACGGGCACGTACTGCTGGTGAAGCTCGGCATCGTCGGCCTCGCCCTCCTGGCCGCAGCCGGCTCGCGGGCGTGGGTGTGGCAGACCGAGAATCCCGTCGTCCCGGTGCACGCCGCCACCGCGGCCCGGGCCGCGTCGGGCACCGACGACACCGACGGGCGACCCCAGCTGCGGCGCCTCCGGCTCAGCGTGGCGCTCGAGACGCTGCTGCTGACCGGTGTCCTCGCGGCCACGGCGCTGCTGGTGACCAGCGACCCGGCCCGGCCGTCGGCGCCGGCCGGTCCGGTCGCCACGACCGTCACCGTCGGCCCGGACCGGGTGCGTGTCTCGGCCGTCCCCGACGGCACGCGGCGCGTCTCGGTCACCCTGGCCGTCACCGACGCGACCGGCCGGGCCATCGAGCCGAAGGAGATCGACGCCTCAGTGACCCTGACGTCGGACAAGATCGGTCCGCTGCCGATCACCCTGAACCCGACGGGTCGCGGGCGGCGTACCGGAGAAGTCAGCGTCCCCCTCCCCGGCACCTGGCAGCTCGCGGTCACCGTGCGGACCTCTGCGATCGACGAGGCGACCGCGTACGTCGACGTCCCGATCGAGTAGGCGATGGTGCGGGTTGGTTCATCACGCTGAGCAGGTGAACGATCGCTCGGCCAGGCGAGTTCCGCTAGCCCGGTGCCGACTCGACCACTCAGCGTGATGAAACGACCAGCTCCCGCCCCGCCGCCCGGTGCCAGGCCACCACTGGGATCAGCAGCAACGAGAGGAACCCGCCGGCCAGGGAGAGCACGGCATAGCTCGACGCGTCCACGACCATGCCGGACAGCGCGCCACCACCCGCACCCGACAGCGCGATCAGGACGTCGACGCTGCCCTGGGTCTGGGCGCGGGTCTCGACGGGCGTCGAGTCGACGATCAGCGCGGTGCCGCTGATCAGCCCGAAGTTCCAGCCGAGGCCGAGGAGCACCAGCCCGAGCGTGAGCAGCGGCATCGAGTCTCCCGGGGAGAGTCCGGCCACGAGTCCGGCAGCGAGCAGCGTGACCGCCGAGGCCACGGCCATCTGCAGCCGCCCCACCACGTCCACGAGGCGACCGGTGACCAGGGACGGCAGGTACATCGCGCCGATGTGCATGCTGATCACGAAGCCGACCTCGCCGAGCGAGCGGTGATGGTGCCGCATCTGCACCGGCGTCATCGTCATGATCGCGACCATCGCCACCTGGGTCAGCACCATCACGGTGGCCCCGACCATGACGCCGCTGCCGGCCGTCGGACGACGGTGGACAACGGCCATGGTCTCCTCCTCCGATGCGGCCTCGGGCCGCCGGTCCGCAGCCAGCATCCGGGCCACCACGAACGGGTCGGGCCGTAGGAACACGAACAGCACCAGGCCTGCCAGCCCGTACGCCGCGGAGGCCAGCAGGAACGGGCCGGCCAACGCGGGGATGCCGAGACTCTCGGCGAGGTGGCCGAGCGGGCCGACCAGGTTGGGGCCGGCCACCGCGCCGAACGTCGTCGAGACCATCGCGATCGAGACCGCGGTGGCCCGGCTCTGCGCCGGCGCCAGGTCGGTGCCGGCGTACCTCGCCTGGAGGTTCGTCGCGGTGCCCGCGCCGTACACGAACAGGCACAGGAAGAACAGCGGCGCGTTGTCGAGCGTGGCCGCGAGCACGATCCCGGCCGCACCCAGGGAGCCGATCACGAAGCCGGTGGCCAGGCCCGGACGACGGCCGGACCGCTGGGTGAGGCGGCCGACCCCGAACGCCGCCAGCGCCGAGCCGAGCGTGAACAACGCCGCCGGCAGACCCGCGGCCGCCTCGCCGCCCAGCATCTGCTGGGCGAGCAGGGCGCCCACGGTCACGCCGGCGGCCAGGCCGGCGCCGCCGAAGATCTGCGAGCACACCACGACCGCGAGCGAGCGCCGGTACAGCGCGTGGCGGGCGTCCTCCGAGTCGAACCTGCTCAAGGGGGCGTCGTGTCTCATCGGCCTTCCAGTGGTGCTCGGGCAGGAGCCGCCAGCATGCCAGGCGACGCGGCGGTCGGCCGTCCAGCCCGCGCTACTGGTCGGCAGGGGCCAACAGCCCGGCACCGAGCAGGTCGTCCGCGGCTCGTCGGATGAGGTGGAAGTCGAGATCGGCGAGGTCGGCGACCTCGACCAGCGACGTGGTGCCGTCGGCGTAGGCGAGGGTCCACAGCATCGCCATCACCGCGTCGGTCGCCGCCTTGCCGCCCATGGTGGGGTAGAGACCGCGCGCGCCGAGCTGGGGTTCGCCGTACGGGCTCAGGTTCACGTACGTCGCGTCGCCCTCGAGCACGTCGACGATCCGGGTGAGCGCCGCGAACGACTCCTCGAGCTCGTCGTCGGTGACGAAGCCGAGGTTGTCGGCCGAGGTGTGGTACTCGGGGTACTCGCCGTGCGGGGTCCGGGTCAGCCGCCCGACCGGCAGGTCGAACCCGACGGCGTTGAACTGCCGCTCGTCGTACCCGTAGGGCGAGTAGGCGCGCACCTCGCCCCCGAGACGGCGTACGACGTGTGACGCGGCGACGTCGACCGGGCGGCGGCCGTGTCGGGTGCGCTTCCAGACCAGGGGACCGCCACCACCGAGGCCGGTGAGGACGAGCCCGTGCCGGATCCGGGGCAGCACGTCCGGGTTGCGGTTCAGCCAGGTGAGGACGCCGATCGTGCCGGGCGCGAACACGAACCGGTAGGAGTACCGATGCGGGCGCGCAGAGATCCACGCCGCGAGCTCGATGGCGACCGTCAGCCCGGTGAGGTTGTCGTTGGCCAGCGACGGGTGGCAGACGTGCGAGGTGACGATCACCTCCTCAGCGCTCTCGCCGGGCACCAGCAGCTCGCCGTAGACGAGTTCGCCGGGCTCGAGCGTGGTGTCGACGACCACGTCGTACTCACCCTCCGCGAGCGAGTCCAGGCATCGCTGAGTGAGGCAGAAGCCCCAGTCCCGGTGGTAGTAGCTGGTGCGGTAGGGGATCCAGTCGGGGTGGTCGGGGAGCGTGTGCAGGTGCGGCCGCAGATCCGCCAACGAGAGCCGGGTGCGCACCGGCACGCTGTAGCCGACCAGATGCAGGGTGTGCTCGGCGAAGTCCACCACCCGACGGCCGGACGCGTCGGCGACGTACGCCGCTCGCACGTTCCACTCCTCGCCGATCGTCCAGTCGAACACCTCGGTCCCCGAGGGCACGCCCACCGTCTGGACGGGCGCCGACTCGGCCAGCACCTGCAACGTCTCACGGACGCCGTCGCCGGTCAGGCTCCGCGCGATCGGGTAGAGACGCTCCATCCGGCCGCGCATGCGGGCACGCCGCGCGACGCTCTCGGCACCGGGGTCGTCGGCCATCACCGATCGCGTCAGCCGACCGGGTGCAGCCGCAGGCCGTCGTCGAGCCGCCCCTCGTCGCGCAGCTGGTTGATCCGCTGCAGGCGCACGAACCGCGGGCCCTCGAAGTCGTCGGCCAGCAGTCCGTAGCGCTCCATGTCCGCCGCCAGCTCCTCGATCCCGTCCGGTACCGTCCATCGCGGCTGGAAGCCGGGCAGGACGCGGGTGACCTTGCCGAAGTCGACGCGGTAGTCGCGGTTGTCGGGCGACGCACCCTCCGCGAAGGTGACCGGCACGTCGAAGCGTCCGGCGACGGTCTCG
>Ga0164241_10003655_pt1 | contig 15354 bp, 10 predicted proteins | sample OricomyardsoilBY_FD_108780 | JGI IMG/M metagenome (GOLD analysis project Ga0164241, IMG submission 108780) | Backyard soil microbial communities from Emeryville, California, USA - Original compost - Back yard soil (BY) | ecosystem: Environmental > Terrestrial > Soil > Unclassified | place: USA... | reverse complement strand
TCGCTTAGCACGACCAGGCAGGCGGAGGCGGGCAGGGACCCGCCGACCCCGAGTACCGAGGCCAGCGGGAAACGACATCGCGGATCGCTTAGCACGACCAGGCAGGCGGAGGCGGGCAGGGACTCGCCGACCCCGAGTACCGAGGCCAGCGGGAAACATTGCGGAGGGGAGTGCTTAGCAGTGCTCGACTTATGATCGTAGCAGTAGGACCATAGGCAAGTTTATGTCTGCCCCGGACGACAAGCTCCGCAGGTTGGAGCTCCTCCTCAGGGTCGGGGTCGCGCTCTCCGCCGAGACCGACACCAACCGCCTCCTGGAGACTATCTTGCTCGAGGCTAAAGAGCTGACGCGCGCCGACGGCGGCACGCTGTACCTGCGGCAGGACGAAGACAGCCTGCATTTCGCGATCATGCGCACGGATTCGCTGGGCATCGCGATCGGCGGGACGACCGGTCGCCCGACGACGCTGCCGCCGATCCCGCTGCGCGATCCGGACACCGGCGCGCCGAACAATCGACACATCGCCAGCTACGCAGCGTTGCGCAAAACGTCCGTCAACATCCCCAACGCGTACGACACCACGCGCTTCGACTTCAGTGGCACCAAAACCTTCGATGCGCGCAATGGGTACCGCTCGGTCTCGTTTCTGACCATTCCCATGGTCGACGCCGCGGGACGCGTCGTGGGCGTGCTGCAGCTCATCAACTCGCGTGACGCCAAGACGGGCGAGGTCGTACCGTTCGACGATCTCGATCAGCAGACGGTCGAGGTGCTGGCGTCGCAAGCCGGCGTCAGCCTGCAGAACAAGCTCTTGCGCGACGCTCAGCGCGACCTGCTCGAGAGCTTCATCAAGATGATCGCGTCGGCCATCGACGCCAAAAGCGACTACACGGGCGGCCACTGCGAGCGCGTGCCGGTCATCACCGAAATGCTCACGCGCGCGGCGTGCGACGCCAAAACCGGCCCTTTTGCCGAGTTCGATCTGAGCGAGCTCGAATGGTACGAGCTACACATCGCGGCCTGGCTCCACGACTGCGGCAAGGTCGTGACGCCGGTCCACGTGATGGACAAATCGAAGAAGCTCGAGACCATCAACGATCGCATCGATACGGTGAAGGCGCGATTCGAGGTCGCGCTGCGCGACGCCCGCCTGCGCGCCTACGAGCGCGAGAAGGCCGGTGAAGACGCGACCACGGTGGCAAGCGACCTCGAAAAGGAGACGGCGGCCCTGCGCGACGACTTGGCCTTCCTCGAAAAGACCAATTTCGGCGGCGAGTTCTTGTCGCGCGACGGCCAGGAACGCATCAAGCGCATCGCCGAGCGCACGCTGGAAATGGGCGGCGAGCGCGTGCCACTGCTGACGGCCGAAGAGGTGCAAAACCTCTCCGTCTCACGCGGCACGCTGACGGAAAAAGAGCGGTTGGTCATCAACGCGCACATGGTGCACACGGTGAACATCCTGAACGCCCTGCCGTTCCCGCCCCAGCTGCGCCGCGTGCCCGAGTACGCCACCGGTCACCACGAAAAGATGGACGGCACCGGTTACCCGCGCGGCATCTACGCCGGTGACATGTCCGTGCCGGCGCGCATCATGGCCGTGGCCGACGTCTTCGAAGCCCTCACCGCCATGGATCGCCCGTATAAACAGCCGAAAAAGCTGAGCGAGGTCATGTTCATCATGGGCAAGATGAAAGAGCAGCATCACCTCGACCCCGACGTGTTCGATCTGTTCATCACCTCCGGCATCTACCGCAAATACGCCCAGCAAAACCTGCCGCCCGAGCTGGTGGACGCCGTCGACGAGCAAAAGCTGCTCGCCATCAAGCCCCCGGCCCTGAACCTACCGCCCGAGCACGAGCGCAAGCTGCGCTTGAAATCCGTCCTGCCCGAATACCGCGAGTGGGAACGGCGCTAGCGCTCGATTCATCACCTTCGTTGGCTGCCACGCCGCAGGCCTTTTGCAGAAGCTATTGTGGCGTCCTTCGGTCTCACCGCACGGCACGCCTCGGCAGCAGGTGCTCACGGTGCTTGCGGCATGCCCAAGCAGGTGTCGCGCGACAACACCGCGGGGGCGGGCGCGCATTCGTTCGCGATGCGGTTGCAGTCGAAAGAGACGCACTCGTTGCTTTGGGCGCAGCCGTTGCCGCCAGCGTTGCTCGCGACTTTGCAAAGCGCGGTCTCGGGGTCGCAGAAGCTGCCCAAGCCGCAGTCGGTGCCTTCGAGGACGCTCGCGTCGCAGGTGATGCCGGGCGCGATGGCCTTCACGCAGTGGCCCGACGTGCCCAAACCGGGCGCATCGCAAGCCAAGCCGTCGTCGCACACCGAAACCGAGCCCGAGGGAAACGGACATTCTGCCCCCTCGGCCAAGATTTCGACCACTCGACAGACGTTCTTCACGCACTCGGCCGTGCCCGCGCCTTCGGGGTGTTTGCAGGTGACGGCGATGCTGCAGCCGCGGCCCGGCTCGGTGGTGCCGTCCAACACGCGGCACGCCGAGTAGAGCTTCTTGCGCAGCTCCAGCGTCTGCTGCCAGGTCGGAATGCAGACGGCGTGCGCAGCCGCGTGCGCCTCCAAACACCCTTCCACCGCGTCCTCGTTGAAGGTCGCTTTGCCAGCCGCCACCGCATCCGCGCCGGGCCGACACACCTCGCGCTTGAAGGTCGCCAGGCAGCCTTCGGCGTTGAAGTCGCCGTAAGCCGTTTGGCAGCACGTTTCAGCGTCGCCGCACAGCCGCGTCGCAAACGCGACGCAGTTGTCGAAGACGGTCGTGTCGGGCGTTGTCGTGGCAGGCTTGCTGGTGCCTTCGTCCGTCCCGGAGCAAGCGGCGACGCTCAGCATCACGAAAATCGAGCAAAGGCTGCGCATGAAATGCGAACCCTACACGGATTTCAGTACCTGCCCGCCAACTCAATCAGGCTCACGAATGCCGGGACCTCGGCGGGGGAGCTCAGGCAGCCGGTCACGTTTTTCGACAGATTCGGGCTTTCCGCGCCGTTGCCGCTGGTGTCGACGAGATACAGATCCACGATGTATTCGTTGCAACCCGGGCTCGGGCAAGGCGGACTGCTCGTGGGGCAAGCCTCGGGCTCGGCTAGCTTCAGTCGCAAGTCGGTTCCGTTGATCGCTCGGGTGAGCTGGTCGAGGTCTTGCGGACTGAGCTGGGCCGTCCAGGACTGGGTGGTACCGGTTTCGAACGAATGCTGATCGATGCCTAGCCTGCCGTCGGGAAAGAACGCGTACGTCGTAGAGTCGCTCTGCATTTGGGTGACGACCAGCCTCTCCCACTGGCCACGCACGCCCGCCAGCGGGACGGGGCTACAGATATTCACGGGAAACAGGCCGATCCCTGCCGAACAGTCGCAGGTGCTGCCATTCTGCACACACTGGTAGCGACGGCTGAGCCAGACCGCCGTGCAGCGCTCGTCGTTGGAGCAGCCATCGTCGTTCTCGCAGCTGGGGCGCACGCAGGCGTTTTCGTCGAAGACGGCGCTGCCGCACTCGACCACATTGCAAGCGGCAGCCAGCGAGCAGGTGCCGGGGGCAGCGCACTCCGCGTCGCCGCAACCGCCGGCGCAGGCCAGTGTCGCCGTCGACGAGGCGTCGTCGCCGTTCGCAGATCCGCGGCACACGCCGTCGTCGCAAGTGTGCGCACCCGGCACCTTCGTGCAGTCCGCGTTGGTGTCGCAGTTGACGAAGGGGGTTTCGCCGTTTTCGGACGTGCCGGTCTTGCCGCAGGCCCCGGTCAACCCCAGCGCGAGCAGCGCCACGCCGCACCTCTTGAATCTAATCCACAACGGTGCTCGTCTCGTCTTCATCGCCGTCCTCCACCGGGCCTGACGTTCACGAGTCTGGTTGTAGCTGGCTCAGAGCCGCCCGGGGAGCGGCAGGTTCGACATCTCGGGCCCGGAATTCGAGCAAATTACCGATTGCGGGCGGTTGCGCTATGTTTCGCGCCCTCCGGGCCCGGGCCTGGCCTCGGCACCGAACGGAAACGCGCCATGCAGCTCCTTGATCATCCCTACGCCAAGTTCCTCGACAAGGTCGAGAAGCCCAACCGCTACACCGGCGCCGAGCACGGCGTGCGTCGCAAATCGTGGGAGGGCGTGGAAGCCCGCGTCTGCTTGGCGTTCCCCGAAATCTACGACATCGGGATGAGCCATCTCGGCTATCGCATCCTGTACAAAATCTTGAACGACGACCCGCGCACGCTGGCCGAGCGCGCGTACCTGCCCTGGTCGGACATGCAAAAGAAGCTGCACGAGCACGGCAAGCTGCTCGTCTCGCTCGAAAGCTCGCGCCCGCTGTGCGACTTCGACATGGTCGGCTTCTCACTACAGTACGAGCTCACGTACACCAACGTGCTCACCATGCTCGAGCTGTCGGGCATTCCGCTGCGCAGCGAAGCGCGCAGTGAAGGGGATCCGTTGATCGTCGCGGGCGGCCCCGTCGCAACTCATTGCGAGCCCGCCGCAGACTTCTTCGACGCTATCTTGATCGGGGACGGCGAAGAGGGCGCGAGCGAAATCGCGCTGTGCTGGGCCGCGGCCAAGAAAGAGGGCCTGTCACGCCATGAGCGGCTGATTCGCTTGGCGCATCTCCGCGGGGTGTACGTGCCTTCGCTGTACGAGACCGCCATCGATCCGGTCGACGGCTTTCAGATCGTGACGGGCCCGAAAGAGCCGGGGTTGCCGTTTCCGATCGAGCGACGGTTGCTCGAAGACATCTCGAAGTTTCCGTTCCCGGACGACGGCCCCGTCGGCGGCCCGGAGGCCATTTTCGACCGCATGAGCATCGAAGTGGCGCGCGGCTGCACCGAAGGCTGCCGCTTCTGCCAAGCGGGCATGATCTATCGCCCGGTGCGGGAACGTAACCCCGAAGAGGTGATCAACACCGTCGTCAGCGCGCTCGAGAAGTCGGGCCAAGACGAAGTCAGCTTGACCGCGTTGTCGACCGCCGACGTCAGCTGCATCTCGCCTCTGATCAAGCGCCTGGTCGAGAAGACGGCGCCGGAGCGGGTGAGCCTGAGCGTGGCGTCATTGCGCGCGTACGGCTTGGCCGAAGACCTGCTGGACGACATGCGCAAGGTGCGCGCGTCGGGGCTGACGTTTGCGCCCGAGGCCGGAACGCAGCGCATGCGCGACGTCATCAACAAGAACGTCACCGAAGAGCAGCTGCTCGAAACCGCGGAGCGCACGTTCTCGCGCGGCTTCGATCGCATGAAGCTGTACTTCATCATCGGTCTGCCCACCGAAGAGGACGAGGACGTGCTCGGTATCGCTTCGGTCGGTAGAAATGCGCTGCAAGTCGGCAAGCGCGTCGGCGGTCGCCCCAAAGTGACGGTCAGCGTCTCGACCCACGTGCCCAAGCCGCACACGCCGTTTCAGTGGTGCGCGCAAGATTCGATGCCGGAAACGCAGAGAAAGCAGCAAATGCTGCGCCACGAGGTGCGCAAGGTCCGCGGCCTCGAGCTGCGCACCCACGACTCCGAGACGAGCATCCTCGAAGGCATTTTGGCGCGTGGCGACCGTCGACTCAGCCAAGTGATCGAGCGCGCTTACCACGAGGGCGCGCGCATGGATTCGTGGGAAGAGCACGTGAAGCTCGACACCTGGCGCGAAGCCCTGGCGCACTACGACGTCGACCCGGCGCAGTACTTGGGCACCATTCCCGTCACGGCGCGCTTGCCCTGGGATCACTTCGACATCGGTCTCGAAGAAGGCTTTTTGGCGCGCGAGTACAGGAAAGCCTTGGCCAGTCGTCCCAGCCCGCCGTGCGGCAAGGTCGTGGGGCAGTTCATCCACGCCACCAACCTGCAAGACGCCGAGAGCGAAAATCGGCGCTTGGTTTGCTACGACTGCGGCATCGCTTGCGACCTCACCAAGATGAGGACCGATCGCAAAGATTTTTTGGGCGCCCTGGGCGCGCTGGAGCCGAACCAGCGCGTGCAGCTGCCGATCGTGCGTGACGAGAAGGTGAAGGGCCGTAAGGCGCCTGAACCGCTGGCTTTTGGCATGGATCTGCCGCCCGAGGAGCTCGCCAAGCCGCTGGCCGAGCGCAAGCGCGTGCGCCCCGAGCTGTTTCGACCGGTGCGCGTCGGCACCCCCGTTCGCTTCCGGTTGCGCTTTGCCAAGACGGGCGCGGTCGCGCTGCTCGGTCACTTGGATTTGATTCGCGAGCTGCCGCGCGTGATCCGTCGCGCCGGCATCAAGACTGCCTACACCGAGGGCTTTCACCCGAAGCCGGACATGTCGTTCGGTCCCGCGCTGTCGTTGGGCGTGGCCAGCTTGGACGAGTACGCGGACGTGAAGCTGATCGACGCGCCGCCGCTCGAAGAGCTGGTCGCGCGGCTGGAAGCGCACACCTCGGGCGGCTTGCATTTCTTGGATGCGTGCCTGCTGGAGCAGCAAGACAAAGGCGTGACCTCGGTCATCACCGCCGCCCGTTACGTGCTGGCGTTGCCTGAGCGAGTCGTGGCCGAGCGAGGCGGCTTGCCGTTCATCGAACAGGCGATCGCCGAATTTCTCGCCAAGCCCGAGCATGTCATTCGCAGGAACATCGACGGCCTGGGCAAGAAGGTCGACGTACGGCACTTCGTGCGCAGCGTGCACGTGGGCGGCGATCACGAGCGCGCCGCCTTGTCGCGGGCCGGCTTGCTCGGAGATTTGCTGCCGATCGTGGCCGTCGTGGCCCTCGGTCCCACCGGCTCGGCCAAGGCGACCGAGGTGGCGGAGGCGCTGTTTGGCGTTGGTTTCCCTCATAAAGCCGTGCGCGAGCAGCTGCTCGCGGGCCCTTCCAGCCCGCTCGACACCGTAAGCTTGCGCAGCACACAAAAAGTCGTGGAAGCTGCGGCCGCCCCGGCATGAGCAAATCAAAAGCCAAGCAGCCCAAAGCCAAGCCGTCCAAAGCCAAGTCATCGTCATCGGCGGCCGTCCGCGCCCAGCCCCAAAGCGGGCCTGCTCGCGAGCTGCGCCGGCTGGGTGAGCGCTACATCGAAGAGACGATGGCGCGTTTTCCGAGCGTGGGCAGCGCGATGGGCCGCCACGAATTCGACAGTGAGCTCGAGGCACCTTCCGAGAAGCTGATTCGCGCGCAGCAAAAGCTGCTGCAAACGACGCTCGAAGCCGTCGAGGCCATCCCCGAGAACGATCTGCGCGGCGATGACTGGCTCGACCGGCGGGCGCTGTTGGCCGAGCTGCGCACCGAGACGTGGTCGTACGAGCGCGAGACGTTTCGGCGCAACCCGGAGAGCTGGGTTTCGGGTGCGCTGGGCAGCGTGCACCATTTGGTCGTGCGCAACGCCGACGATCTGACCCCGGTCGCCGAAGCCATCGCCTCGCGGTTGGCCAAGCTGCCCGATTACCTCGAGGGCGCGGCCGATTTGCTGAAGAGCCCCGTGCCGCTCTGGCGGGAGACGGCCCAGAGCTCGGTGGCGGGCGCGCCCGCGCTGTTCGACGCCATCAACGAGCCGCTCGCCGCGACCGGCAAAATCAAGCCGAAACGGCTGGAAGCGCTGCTGACGGCGGCGGCCGCGGCTTTCAAGCAATATGGCAAGCGCGTGTCGCGCGTGGCCGCGGGCAAGCCGCGCGACTTCACGCTCGGGCGTCCGCGCTTCGAAGCTTTGATGCGCGAGCGGCTCGGCTGGGACCTCACCGCCGGCGAAGCTTTGGCCTATGGCCGCACCTTGGTGGCGCGTATCGAGCAAGAGATGGAGGTCGAAGCGAATCGGCTTTCGCCGCGCAAGCGCCCGCGTGACATCTTGGAGCGCGCGGCCGCGGATTGGGCACCCGCACGCGGCGATCTGCTGAGCGAGTACACGCACGAGACCGCGCGTGTGGCCGCCGAATTTCGCCGCGCCGACATCGTGAGCTTTCCGGTCGGTGACGAGCTCTTGGTCAAGCCGGTGCCGGAGTTCTTTCGCCATCAGTTTCCGACCGCCGCCTACTCGTCCCCGGGCTGCTACGACGAGCAGCAGCTGGGCGTGTTTTGGGTGAACGATCTGAGCCTGACGCGCGCCACCGCCAAAGAGCGCGCGGCCGAAGTGAGCCAGCACTTTGGCGTGCCCGCTACCTGCGCGCACGAGGCGTATCCGGGGCACCACCTGCAGTTTTGTATCGCCAATCGCCACCCCAGCCCGGTCCGGCGCTGGTTCGCCCACTCCGTGTTTTACGAGGGCTGGACGCTGTGGTGCGAGCAAATGGCCGTCGATCACGGCGTCAATCACGATCCGACCGCCAAGCTGAACTTGTTGCACGACGCTTTGTGGCGCGCGCATCGCATTTTGGTCGACATCGGGCTGCACGCCGGTGAGCTCGACTACGAAGGGGCCGTGAAGCACCTGATGAAGCACGTCGGCTTCACGCGCGGCCGCGCCGAGGGCGACGTCAATTGGTACACTGCTTCGCCAACGGTGCCGATGAGCTACCTGATCGGCAAAATGGAAGTGATGCGGCTCAAGCACCGTAAAGTCGACGAGGGCGGCTGGTCCTTGAAGCGTTACAATGACTGGCTCTTGTCGTTCGGGACGATTCCGCATCGATGGATCGAACAAAGCGGGCTCTGAGACGCGATGCAGCTGATCTCGATCGCCAAGCCCGGCAGCTTCGACCGCCTGCGGCTGGTGGAAGCGCCCGATCCAAAACCCGGCCCGGGCGAGGTGCTGGTGGCGGCCCGCGCCGCCGGCGTCAATTTCGCGGACGTGGTGGTGCGCCTGGGTTTATACGAATCAGCCAAGAAATACGTGGGTTGGCCGATCACGCCCGGCTTCGAGCTCTCGGGTGAGGTCGCGGAGCTCGGGGCGGGCGTCGAGGACTTGGCGGTCGGTGAGCGCGTGTTTGGCCTCACGCGGTTCGGCGGCTACGCGAGCCATGTTTGCGTGCCACGCAGCCAGCTGTTCCGCGTGCCCAAAGCGCTCAGTCACGCCCAAGCAGCCGCGTTTCCGACCGTGCACCTGACCGCCTACTACGCGCTTCGTAACGTCTTGCGCACGCGGCCCGGTCGCGGTGAACGAGTGCTCGTGCACTCGGCAGCCGGCGGCGTCGGGCTGGCCGCGCTGCAAATGGCGCGCGCCGACGGCTTGTTGCCGATCGCCGTCGTGGGCCAAAGTCACAAGCGTGAGCTAGCGCTCGGTTACGGCGCCAGCGACGTCATCGACAAGAGCACGCAAGCGTTGTGGCCGGAGGTCGAGCGCTTGGCGCCGGGGGGCCTGCACTACGTGCTCGAATCGAACGGCGCCGAGACGCTGAAGCAGAGCTATGCGCACCTGCGCCCCACGGGGCGCCTCGTGGTTTACGGCTTTACCAGCATGCTCACCCGCGGCCGCGGTCGCCCCAATTGGCTCAAGTTGGCCTGGGACTTTTTGCGCACGCCGCGCTTTCACCCGCTCGAGATGGTGAACGTCAATAAAGGCGTCGTCGGCTTCAACCTGTCTTACCTCTTCGATGAGCAAGACTTGCTCGAAGAGGCAATGACGCGCATGTTGGCGGAGCTCGAAGCGGGCGTGCTTCGTCCGTTGCCAGTGACCGAGTTCCCGCTCGCCGCCGCCGCCGATGCGCATCGAGCCATTCAGAGCGGCAGTAGCGTCGGAAAGCTCGTCCTCGTTCCCTGACCGAAAGTGGGGTTCTGGGGCAGCGCAGCCCAAGTGACCTGCGGTCGACAATCGCTACGCGATCGTCCGCTGCGCGGCTCGCGCTGCCCTAGTGTCTTTCTCGCTGGGGCTTTGCCCCAGACCCCGCGTCCGCTTCGCGTCCGCCTAGTGCCGCGCCTCTTCCAAAGTTGCTGCTATCACGCTTGCGCTGCACTAGCATGCCCGGTTTCATGTCGCGCTCATGGCTGGTGCCGAGGAGATTGGTCATGGCTGCGCTCTGGGCCAGCGCCTGCGCGCCACCCCCCGCTTCGCCCAAGCCGGCGCCCGCGCCGCCCGCTAGCCACGCGCCGCGCCCGCCGCCGCCCACGCCGCTGACCGAAGAAGCAGAGCCCGCGGGCGTTTCACTGCGCACCGGCCGGATTCAGCCGGTCGAGCACGACGCCCCGCTGTTGCTCAAGGTGCGTCGTCATGTCGTGGACGGTGACGAGCAGCTCTTGGAGCTGCCGCTGCCTGATTTTGCCGCGGAGGTGCCCGGGGATTCGTTTTGGCGTCGCACCGAGGCGCGCCTCACCGGCAGTAGCGCGCCGTTTCAGCTGGTAAGTCGCGGCAAAGCGTCCGAGATGGTGTTGTGGCTGCGCCGGCCCAAGGGCGAGCTCGGCGCCGAGCTCATGGGCGACGCCTACACGCCGTCGGTGGGCGCGCAGCCCGGCCACCACTTCCGCTTCAGGGCTCCGGCTCCCACGGGTGCCGTCTCGCCCGGGCTGGCCACGCAGTGGGCCGCAGCCGCGGTCGAGTACCTGGAGTCGGAGGGCGGTCTGTTCGGCACGGCGGCGGCGGAGCGATTGCACGCGCGCTACAAGCTGCCCGGTCACCTCTTCGAAGGCGCGAGCCGCCGCGCTGCCGGTAGCGAGCTCGTCGACTTGATGGACACGTTCTCGGGGCGCGCCGCGGTGCAGGCGGCGCTGGCTCGCCATCGCGGTGGCATTCTCTCCGCGAGCAGGCAGCCGCGCACCCTGCCCATCGCCAAGCTCGTTCCCCCCGAGCTATCGCGCCACCCGTGGGCGGAGCTCTCCAAGCGCCTCGGCGTCAAGGTGCCGGACGAGCCGCTCGCCCGCGCCGTGCCGGCTGACTTTTACTTCGTGCGCGCCAACAGCTTTGGCGCTTTTAGCGAGATTCTCTCGTTCGTCGAGAGCTTCGGCGCGCCCGCTGCCGACGCGCTCGACGGCAGTCCCCGCGCGCGCGGCTCGCTCCCCCGCTACTTGGCCGAGCTGGGCGTCGAGACCGGCGATCTGTCGCGCGTGCTCGGTCCGGAAGTCGTGCAAGATTTCGCGCTCGTCGGTAGCGACCCGTACGTGCACGAGGGCACTGATGTCACGCTGGTCTTTCGGTTGAAGAGCCCGCTGTTGTTTCGCGCAGCCTTGCTCAAAGCTTTGGCGACGCACGGCGCGGCCCACGGTGGCACCCAGAACAGCAGCTTCAATCACGAAGGCATCAACGTCGACGTCGCGCGCTCGCCCGACGGGCGTGTCCGCCAACACCACGCCGTGGTCGGCGACCTCGAGCTGGTATCGAACAGCCCCGCCGCCATCAAGCGCGTGATCTCGACGATTCTGGGCAAGGGCGCCAAGTTGGCGGACGAGCTCGATTTTCAGTACATGCTCGCGCGCGACGCGGACGTGCCCGCCGACGTGTTGGCGTTCCTGGGCGACCGCTTCGTGGAGACCGTGGTCGGCCCCGGGCAGAAGATCGCCGAGGCGCGTCGCCAGGTCGCGCTCAGTGAGCTCACCGCGGCGCCGGTGGCGGCGCTGTTGTTCGGTTGGGTGCACGGCAAGAGCCCGGGCGATAAGAACGAGCTCGTGCGCTCCGGGCTGTTGGCGGCCGGCGAGCTCTCGCATCAGAGCGGGGGACGCATCGATTGGGCTCCGGGGTCGGGGCCGCGCTCGACTTGGGGCACGCCCGCGGCACTCGAGCCGTTGATCGATCTACCGAGCGTGACCAAGGTCTCGGTGGCGGAGCGCGACAGCTACGCGGCGTTCGCGCAGGCCTATCAGCGGCGTTGGTCGCAGTACATCGATCCGATCGCGCTGCGGCTGTCCAGCGCGCGGCGCGGTGATAGCCGTGGCCTGCACGCCGAGATGCGCGTGCTGCCGTTGGTGGCCGGTGACGAAGCCGCGCGCTTCGACTTGGGCGGTGACGGTCGTGTCGCGCCCAACGAGCTCGCGTCCGGAGCGCGCTTCAGCATGGGCATTGGCGCTCAATCGCCGTTGCGCCGTGAGCTGTCGGGCTGGTTGGCGTGGGCGTCCGGGCACGGGCCCGGCATTCAGTTCGACTGGCTCGGCGACTACGCCATGGTCGGCGTGGCTGATCGCGCGGAGCTGTTGGCGGCGGCGCGCCGACAGTCGCGCGACATGCCCATCGAACGGCCCGCTTCTGCGCAAGAGCTGGGTCGCGAAGACACGTCGCACGACGAGGTCGATGCCCTGCCCGGGTTGCCGGTGTACGCGGTGGTGGGGCTGCGCAGTCGCATGGCCACCGCCGTTGCCTTGACGGCGGTGCGGCAGTTGGTCGAGAGCGTGGCGCCGGGCGCGGTCGAATGGGCGCCGTTCGCGTCGTACCGCGGGGTCGAGGTCGTGCGCGTTTTGGGCCGCGACCGCGGTCACGAAGTCGCGCTGTACTACGCCATGGCCGGCGACGCGCTGGTGCTCAGCTTCAACCGCTCCGTCATGCGCACCCTGATTGAGCAGACGCTCGACGGTAAAATGCTGGTTCAAGGCAAGCCCGCCCGGACGGCGGCGGCGCGCGCGAAGGACGGTCAAGTCGTGGTCGAGCTTGCTCCAACGAAGAAGGGCGCGCTGCGCACGCTGCTCGGCTGGGCGCTGGCGATGGCCGCCCAAGAAGGCAGCGGGCGCGCGCGTTCGGCGGCGGAAGCGGTGCTGCGCGGCGTGCCCGAGAGCGCCCACAAGCCCGACCGCAGCGCCGAGCTTTCGCGCGCCTACTTGGGCACGACGCCGCTCACGCCCGACGGTCGGCATTACTGGCTAGCCCCCGAAGGCATTTCCGACCCACTGCGGGGCACCGCTCACGCGCCCGAGTGGCCCGACGTGCCTACACCGGATTCTTCGGCCGAGCAGCTGCTCCAGGTCCTGAGCCGTGTGCGCTCCGATCTATCGTTCGACGACGAGCCGCAAGTTTCGCAGACCGGGCCCGACGGCACGGCCGCACCCCGCCTGCGCAGTCTTCGCGCGCGGCTGGACTTGTGGCTGAGGTAGAAGCCACGCCGGCTCGGAATTCTGTGCCGTGTGCGGCACGCACATTGCTATTCTGATTGGCATGTTGGCACTTTATCGCAAAACGCTCGCAATTTTGCTGCCCCTGGTGTGCCTTGGCGGCTGCGGTAGTGACGACGAGTTCACATCCGACGTCGCCGGAAACTACACCATCACCGTGACGAACGGCGCCAGCAGCTGCAACTTCGACAAGTGGGTCGAAGGCAACTCTACGCCCAACATCGGTTTCGTCGTCACGCAAGACGGCAAGAACCTGCACGGCAGCCTCGACGGCATCACGGGCCTGCTGTTCACGGTCTACTTCGGCTCCGCCGATTTCGACGGCACCGTTTCGGGCAACTCGTTCTCGCTCACCAACTACGGTCAGAACCCAGCCCAATCCGGCAACTGCTCGTACACTTACAACTCGACGGTCGACGCCACCCAAACCGGCGACACCATCGCGGGCACCATCACTTATTCGACCAAGACCAACGGCAACCCCGACTGCGCGGCGGTCGAATGCTCGGCCACCCAAAAGTTCAACGGCACACGGCCCCCTTCGTGACCCGGCTCAGCTTTCGACGCTGACGACACTGGTGGCGAGCCGTCGCAGCGCTTCCAGGCTGCGGCGTTGCCAATGCATTTCCGGATCGGTCAAAAAGCGAATCCGATAGGTGCGGGCCGCGTTCTTGACGGTGTCGATCCAGACCACGAACGCCTTGAAGCAGCTCGAGTTCATGAAGCTCAGCTTGCGAAAGTCGCACGTCACTTCGGTCACCCCCAGCCGTTCGGCTTCGGCGTGCACCTGCTTCAAATAGGTGCCCAAGATTTCGATCGCCGCCACGTCGCCCGTGCCCACGAAGGTGACGCTCAGCTTGTCCGAGTCCAGCGTTGGAGCGCAGCTGAAGCCCGGGGTCTCCACGGCCAAGAGCTCGAGGCTCTGGCTCACGGCAACGCCCCCTTCTTCAGGCAAACTTCGCCGCTCGCCACGATGAACAGCGCGTCGCCTTCGAAGCGGTGGCTCAAGCGATACTCCGTCTCGGCGTGGATGCGCGCCAAGCCGAGACCGGAGCCCGCGGGTTGCCGCGCGCTGTCGGCGATGATCGAATCGTAGTGCTCGAGCGGATCGGCCGCCGCCGTCAAAGCTTGCAGGCGGGCCTCGGCGTCGCGGCGGTTTTGGGGGTGAGGCACGTTGCACGTCTGGACGTGCGCTTCGAGCGCGCCCGCGTCGGTTCGCGTGAGCTGAAAGCGCAGGTCGCAGCTCGCTTCGGCGCTGTACTTGACGATGTTTTCGAGCAGCTCGTGGGCGGTCAAGCGCAGGCGGGCGGCGGCGTCCTCGTCTTGAAAAACGGGCCGGCACAGCTCGAGCAGCGATTGGCACAGCGGCGTGACCATACCTTGGGGTGGGGCCGCGCCGAAGCTCACTTCCAGCGAGACGAGCGGTTTCGTGGTGCCGCTCATGCTCACAAGATCGAGAACGTCTTGCTCACGGTGCCGGGCAGGCCACCGAACGGAGCGATGGTGGCGCGCTTCAGCGCCGACGAGATGCAGGTGGCGGTGGCCGTACCGGCGAAAGGCGGCTCCGTGACCGTGGCGCTCGACACTTTGCCGCTGGGGTCGAAGGTGACCACCACCGTGACTTTACCGGTGGGGCCACCGCTCTGCTTGCAGGCTTGCGCGTCGCTGGCCGCTTGCGCGAGCGGCGCTTTGGTGGCGGCGGCGTCGAAGCGAGTCGTGGGTGCCATCTTCGCGCCCTTCGACTCTGCTTTGCGGGCGCCGGCGGCGAACAGCTCCGCAAAGCCCGCGCCGGGGGTGGCACCGCGGTCGGGCGAGGTCGCGATCGGATCGCTGCCGGTGGCGGTGTCGGCGCCGGTTTGAGCCGCGCCTTGCGAAGGCGTCGGTGTGGAGGTCGGGCTGGGCGTGGGCGCGGCCGCGGGACTACCCGGTAGCGCGCTGATCGGCGCCGAAGGCGGCGCTTCGTCTTTGCCGCCCAGCAGCACGATCGCGCCAACGACGATCGCTGCCAGCACCAACACCGCGACGATGATGAGGGGCTTCTTCGACTTCGCCTCCGGCCACTCGACGGACGCGTGATCCGCGACGAGCACCGGCCCGCTGCTGAGCGGGTTGATGGGGCTGGCCGAGAGCGGAAACGTGGGCTGCAGCTGAGGTGGCCGAGAAACGACCTTGGCCACGCTGGCGGGCAGCGGCGGCGTCGCATCGAACGTCGGCGCGGGCACGGGCAGCGCCACGGGAGGGACGGGAGGCGCGGCAAACGGCTGCGGCAAGGGCGGCGTGAGCGCTGGTGGCGGCGCCGGGGGCTGCATGACCGGCGGGGGTGGGGCGGCCGGCTTGGGCAACGGCAACACCGGAGCCGAGGGCTGCTGGACGCGCGGCTTGGCGAGCTCGGGCGTGGACGGCTGCTGGACGCGCGGCTTGGCGAGCTCGGGCGTGGACGGCTGCTGGACGCGCGGCTTGGCGAGCTCGGGCGTGGACGGCTGC
>Ga0164241_10003654_pt1 | contig 15359 bp, 14 predicted proteins | sample OricomyardsoilBY_FD_108780 | JGI IMG/M metagenome (GOLD analysis project Ga0164241, IMG submission 108780) | Backyard soil microbial communities from Emeryville, California, USA - Original compost - Back yard soil (BY) | ecosystem: Environmental > Terrestrial > Soil > Unclassified | place: USA... | reverse complement strand
CTCGGTAGGTCATCGCCGATAAACACGTCGAAGCCCCGACAAATTCCGCCAGAGATGTGATCAAACCTCAGGTAGTCTTTGACCTCACCCCGGGTGCGGCCGCCGAGGCGAAGCGGCGTTTTCGGCGAGGGCGAGGGCGCCGGCGATGCCGGACAGAGAGCCGAGGAGCGGGGGCACGACGTATCGATCCATCGCGTCGTTGAGCTCCGTAGCTTGGACGTAGCCGGCGAGGGAGCGCGTGAGGTAGTTGCGGACGAGCGGGAAGAGCGCGCTGTTCTGCATCACGCCGCCGCCCAAAATCAAGCGCTCCGGAGAGAGCACGAGCACCAGCGTGGTGAGCGCCGAAGCGATGTAACGCGCTTCCAGATCCCACACCGGGTGATCGGCGGGGAGCGTCTCGGCGCGTTGCCCCGAGCGGCGTTCGAGTGCGGGCCCGGCAGCGAGGCCCTCCCAGCAACGTCCGCCGTGGAACGGGCAAGCACCAGAAAACGACGAATCATCCGGCTCGCGCGGCAGGAGTAGATGGCCCATTTCCGGGTGAACCAAGCCGTGGGCGAGCTGGCCGCCGATCAGCGCGCCGCCCCCAATACCGGTGCCGATGGTGATGTAGACCGCGGTGCTGAGATTTTGCGCCGCGCCCCAGCGCGCTTCGCCGAGCACGGCGGCGTTCACATCAGTATCGAAGCCAATCGGCACCGCGAGTGCACGCGCGAGCGGCCCCACGATATCCGTATTGCTCCAACCCGGTTTGGGCGTGGCCGTGATGTGGCCGTAGTGGTGCGCACTGCGGCGCAGTTCGACCGGGCCAAAGCAACCAATGCCGAGCGCTTCGATCTTTGGCTGTGCGTGAAAGAACTCCAAGCACTGGCCGAGCGTCTCGCTCGGATTGGTCGTTGCAAAGCGAGCTTGGGCCTTCAGCTCGGAGGGACTCGTGCCGACCGCGCACACGAACTTGGTGCCGCCGGCTTCGATCGCTCCGTACAGCGCCATGTCACTCGGGTCAGTGTGGCTTTTGGATCACGAACAGCGCCGCGAGCACACCGAGCACCAAGAGCGTGATCAAGGTGACTCGCAGCCGACGCGCGCTGGCCGAGCGCACCACGCTCGGGTGGGTGGCCTCGGCGAGCGAGACCAAGCCACGCGAGTCACTGGTCGGCTTTTCACCGCTGGGCGGATCCGACGAGGACGCGTTTGGTTCTGCTCTTTCGTCCGAACCCGACTCTTCGTCGTTGCCTTTGCTTTCAGCGTCTTCTGCCCCGTCTGACGGCGGAGGCGCAGAGCTGAACGACGGGAGTCCCGGCGCGTTCGGCACGGCCGGTGCTGGCGGCGGCGCGGTGGGCACTTCTTCTGGCGGCGGGGGCTGTGTTCGCTGTGCGAACATGCGCTCGAATTCCAGCGCTTCACGCGGGATCTGCCCGATCACGGTGCGCTCTTCGTGCACCGACATATCGTCGCCGAAACGAGAGCGCGCGATCATGGTGCGATCTTCTTCGCGCAGATCGTCGGTCATGGCCGAATGCATCGGCGCGGAGACTGGCGCGTGAACGGGAGCAGAGACAGGCGCGTGCGCCGGCGCGGATACCGCTGCGTGCCTCGATGACGAGACTGACGAGCGCGCGGGTGCAATCGATTGCGGCATGGCCGCGACTACGGATTCATCTCGACGCGGTAACACGTAGCTCGACAGAGGCTTCTGGACAGGAACCTCGGTCTCGGACATCTGCCGGCCGTCGACGACGATCGCGGTAGAGCAGTGCTTACAGGTGATGCGAACCAACTTGCCGCGCACCTTCGCATCGGAGACCGAATACTGCGCCGAGCAAGAATTGCAGACGATAATCAAACCGACGTCTTCTCTTTCTCCGTTTTACGGCGGTGGCCGCGAGCATCCACCCTATCCATGGTTACCACACGCCATCGCCTATGTCGTAACCACTAGCGAGAAACGCCGATCGCCGGCAACAAACCGACAAATTTGTCGCATTCTATCGCGGAATTAGCAGTCGGTCGGCCTCTTCCGCACTTGTCGGTGCGTACGTTTACTCCCGCCAACACACATCGCGCTCGGCCGCCCGGCGGTAGCGCGATGCCTCTCGGTGTCAGCCGTTGGGAACGCAGACTTTGCGGTTCTGTGAACCCCCGCCCGTCGACCGGCAAATGAATGCCGAGTTCGCTTTCGCTTGGCAGAATGCATTCGAATCGGTGAAGCCGGCGTTCGTCACGTCGCTAGCTTCGCAGCTCAAAAAGCAATTCTTGCCGCCGGTCGATTCGAAGGGCGCGCAGACCTGGGGCAAGCCGTCCGGGCACTCACCCATCACGGCGCAACAGTCCAGGTCTTGCGTGCATTCGTGGCTGCAGTACCCGTTCGGCACGCGGGTCATGCACACGGGTTCGCCCTTGAGAGTTGCTGGATCGATCCCCGGCTAGCAATCATCCGCGACTTGACACGACTGCCCGGCGTTTGTCGGCTTTTGCTCGTCGCCCGAGCCGCAAGCACTCGCGAGCAGAAAGACCAAAGCCATGGGAACGGGCAGTCGTGTAAGCAATGGGGTAATCATCCTGATTTGTGCGGTCGGTTGGGTTCTTTTTTAAGAGCGACTCACTTCACGACGTTGGCGCAGATCCCTGAGGTACACGGGACGCCGTTGCAGCAATCGCTGTCTTGGCTGCAAATCTGCCCGTATTCCGAGCACGTCGTCGGGCTACCCGCGGTCCCACCGTTGCTAGACCCTGCGTTGCTCGCGCCGCCACTGCTCTCGCCACCATTGCTCGAGCCCGCATTGCCCGAACCAGCCGTGCCCACGGGGGGCGGTGGAGTCGACGAGGTGCAAGAGCCGACCGTGGAGCCCGGCTCGCGATGGCAGAGGCCGCCAGGGCAACAATCACCGTTGATGGTGCAGCTTCCACCCTTGGGCACGCAGGCGCCGTCATCGAGACAACGCAGAGTGCCTTTGTCGTCGGGCACGCACGGCACGTTGTCGCAGCAATCAGCGGCCGAGGCGCAAATCTCCCCGCGCGGCTTGCAAGCACCCGCGCCCAGGCAGCGCGGCACGCCGAGCTTATCGAGCTTGCACATCAGCGCCTTGGGCGTCTCCGGACCGCAGCAATCGGAGCGCGCCGACGAGCTATTGCATGCGTAGCCGTTGTCGGCCAAGTAGTGGCACACGTTGCCCTCGGGATTGCAGGCGTTGTTGCCACCGTTGACCGGGTTCGAGCAAATGCCGACCTTGGCTCCAGCCTCAATCACGCATTTCCCGTTGCCCGCGCCGGGCAACCCCGTAGTGGCATCGCCACCGCAGCAGTCGGTGTCTTGTCGGCACAGATCGCCCGTCACGTGGCACCCGCTTGCGGGCTGACAAATGTCGACGCCTGCCGGGCCGGGCGCGCACAAGCGGCTGCAACAATCACCGCAGCCGTTGCACAGCATGCCATCTACTTTGTCGCAATACGAAGGGCCGGTGGGCGGGGGCGCGCAGATGCCGACGGTGTGACCGTCCGCGATCGTGCAGGCGCCGGTGCAACAGTCATTGTCGCGCGCGCATGAGTCGCCCGGTTGAATGCAGAACGACGAACTGAGCTTGCAGTGCTTCGTGTCGTCGCACAAACCGGAGCAACAATCGCCGTTGTCCTCGCATTCGTTGCCGCCCGTTTTGCAGCTGTCGTTGAGCGCAACGCACTTGCCGTCGGGGCCGCAGTTGCCGCCGCAGCAAGCGTCATTGTCGCTGCAGGCTTGGCCGTCGGACACGCATTGATCGCCGGAGCAAATGCCGCCCACGCAACTGAGCGAACAACAATCCGCGCCGGACACGCAGGAGCCGCCAGCATCCGCGCACACCGTGAGGTTGGAGACACAACCCGCTTTGTCGTCGCACGCGCCCGAGCAACACTCGGTGCCACCCTTGCACGTCTCGCCGACCGCGAGGCAAGTGCCGTTACCGGGCGTGTGGCCTGTGCCGGCTGTGCCGTCCCGCCCGCCATCCGAGCTGCCATTGCGCAAGCCGGCTTCGCCAGCGCTTCCGTTCGAGTCGGAGCCCGCGGAAGCCACGGCACCCTCATGGCCACCATTGCTGCTACTTCCACCGCATCCGGTCCAAATTACCGTCGCGGTGAGAGTAATGGCTAAGAAGCTGCGCGCTATTCGCATCCGAGGTCTCCGTCGTGTTGGCGCGACGTCCCAGGTAGAACGCGCGGTTGAGCCAGTGAGCGGCGCATGAACCGCGAACTTTATGAAATGAACGACTCATAATTTTGGGCCAAATCAGCCACGCACTCGAGGATATGGAAATTTGGCAGCCGGCCTCGAGTTTCAGCTGACACCCGCGCCTGATATCGTCCCGCACGGTGAAACGGCTCCTCGTTGCGTTGATTTGCGGGTGGCTCTTGGCGCCGCATTGCGCGCAAGCGAAGGGTAAACTGAACGCGTCTGCACGCCTCGAGGTGACGAAAGGAGCTGGCGCAGAGCATTGCGTCGACGGACCGAGTCTCTCGCGAGCAGTCGAGAAACGATTACAGCGGCGCGCCTTCCGCGAAGACGTCCCAGCCACGCTCCACCTGAAGATTGCGATCACGCACGATGCAGCCGGTTGGTCTGCATTGCTTACCATGCGCGATGGCACAGATGCATTCTTGGGCCGACGTAGGCTGGTCACCGAGGCAGCTGATTGTTCGGCGCTCGACGACTCGCTCGCGCTGGTCGTCGCGTTGCTCGTCGATTCACCGCCATCACCAGCCGTCGAAGAAGTCGAACCATCGCTGGTCCACGAAACAGCCTCGCAAAAGCCACCTCCGCAAGCCACGCCAACCGATCCTGCGCTCGGATCAACGCCGCCGCCGGCCCTGTCAGAGAGCGCAGCAACAGAAGCTCCCCGCGAGAACGAATCAGCTATTCGTCTGCCACGCGACACGCCCGCAGCGCGTGAGCCGTGGCGCATTCAACTCGCGGCCGAAGGCGTCGGAGCGATCGGAATACTGCCGGGGTTTGCGCCGGGCATCGAGTTGGGCATCGGGGCGAAGGCGCCCAGATTGCCGGAGCTCCGACTATTCGCTGGCTGGTACGGACCACGCGAACAACGAAGAGCAGAGCAAGACGCGGGCGCCCGCTTCGATGCTTTGTACTTGGGCTTCGAAGTGTGCCCGTTCGAGCCAACGCTCGGCATCAGTCAATGGACGATCTGCGCGGGGCAGTCCGTGGGGCGACTACGCGCAGCTGCGTTCGGGTTCGACGAGAACACGACTAGCGACCATCTGACGTATGCGCTCTTGGCGCGTGGCGCGCTTCAGCTCGCCCTATCCTCCCGTGTGGCTGTGCGCTTCGGCGTCCGGGCCGAATTGCCCGCCGTCCGCGGAGTGTTCCGCTACGGGACGCCCAATGGTGGCCAGCAGGAGCTTTATCGGCCGAGTCCCGTTGCAGCAGTGCTCGATCTCGGCCTAATCGTGCGTCTCTAGCTCGAGAATCATAATCGGTCGCCTTTCGCCCCACTCACCATGAGAGACGCTCGCTCCCCCTTCAGAGACCCGAACTCGCGAGTGCCTCATGACTGATGAGCCTCGCCCAACCCTGCGGCAGATTTTCGATGAGCACGCAAGCTACATCTGGAGAACACTTCGCCATCTCGGCATCCCGGAGGCCGACACCCCGGATCTCTGCCAAGAGGTGTTCGTCACGGTGCATCGCAAACTCTCGAGCTTCGAAGGACGCTCTTCGCTTCGTACCTGGCTGTACGGGATCTGTATACGCATCGCGTCGGAGCATCGGCGCCGCCCACATGTGCGCAAAGAGACTCCTCTCTCGGAGCCCGCACCGGACGCAGACGAACAGCATGGCTCTGGTCCTGATTCGTGGCTGGAGCAGCGCAAAGCGGTCGAGCGCCTGCTCGCAGTGCTCGACGACGACAAACGTCAGGTCGTCGTTTTGTACGAGATCGAGGGTTTCTCGATGAAAGAAGTGGCAGAGATCATCGGTTGCCCATTGCAGACCGCATACTCTCGCTTGCACGCGGCTCGCGCGCTGATGCTTTCGGCCTTCAATGCAGAAAAGGAGGCTGAACGATGAGCATGCCCGACGACCCCGAGCGCTTGTCCAACGCGACTCCGCCCTCGCCGCTGGGTGAACTGTTTTCAGCTGCCGCGCGCGATTTGCCGTCGGATCAGCAGCTCTCCCGCCTCGCGGCGCAACTCGGACCGCTCTTGAATGGCGCGCCACACGCTCCAGCCGCATCGAGCGGAACATCGCTCGGAGTGAAATTGGGAATCGGTGCCGGAGCATTGGCGGTCCTCGTCGGCGCGGGGATCGCCCTGCGCAGCGCTACGCACACAAATGCGGTTTCGAGCGTTGCGAACAGCGCAACTGCGTCGGCACCGGCCGCAGTCGGTGCTTCTCCTCCCTCGATTGGGACTTCGCCCGCGGTCGAATCCACGCCCATCGCAGACGATAGCGCCACGCCACCGATGCTCGACAAACCGGGCATGCCAGCAAACAGTGCAGGACCCAAGGCCTCGGCCGCGCAAAGCAAGCCGAGCGAAGCTACTCTCCTCGAGCAAGCTCGACGCGAGCTCAACACTTCACCGAGCTACGCTCTGCAGCTAGCAAACCAACACCGAACGCTTTATCCCCATGGCGTTTTGACCCAAGAGCGAGAGGTGATCGCCATCGAGGCCTTGCGCAAACTGCACCGCGGCTCGGAAGCGGATCAGCGCGCAACCGGCTTTTCGAAGTCGTTTCCTGGTTCCGCGCACCAACGCATGGTCGACGACCCCGCGACCAAGTGATAGCGTGACGATGCCGTGCTCAAACGTCGAACCTGGGCCGCGCTAGCAGGCTCGTTCGCAAGCCTGTGCGCCTTCAGCTGCACCGAGCCGATCGAAGTCGGGCGCGACGTCGCATCGGGCGGCAGCGCTGGAACGAGCGGCGCGATCAATGTCGCTGGTACGCCTGCGGGAGGCACGAGCGGCACAGCAGGCACGGGCGGCTCGACGCACACGTGCCAACGGAGCGCCTGCCAGGGCAAAGTCTATCTGTGCGGCGACTGCGACGACAATGACGGTGATGGCCTGATCGACTCAGACGATCCCGATTGCACGGGCCCGTGTGACAACACCGAAGATTCGTATTACGGCGGCATTCCTGGCCAAAACAACGCACCTTGCCGCGAGGATTGTTACTTCGACTCGGACACGGGCGCCGGCAACGACGACTGCTATTGGAGCCACGAATGCGATGCGCTGTCGATCGCACCTGACTACCCGCCCAGCGGAGACTCTCACTGCGCCTATCAAGCGGACGCAACCGTTCCTGGGAGCAGCGCCAACTGCGCAGAGCTGACAGCAACACAAACCAGCACGTGCCTCGACATATGCCTGCCGATCACGCCCAACGGCTGTGATTGTTTCGGCTGCTGCGAATTGCCGGCCGACAGCGGCAAGTACGTGTGGATCGGCTCGGCGACGCAAAACGCAGGCACGTGTGATGCCGCGCATGTCGACGACCCGACGGCTTGTCGCCCATGCACGCCGGTGCCCTCGTGCTTCAACGAGTGCGATCCGTGTGAGGTGTGCGTCGGGCGTTCGGCGCCTTCGGCTGACTGCACGTCGAACGGCTCGCCGCGTTGCCCGACCTCGTCCCCCCCGTGCGGACAACCGGGTGACGCCGATTGCGACGTCGGAGGCTACTGCATCACCGGTTGTTGCGCCGCTGCGCCGCGTTGATTTGAGTGAGCGATCACAGGTCGAGCCACGCACCTCACAGCACGCCCAGCGCCTCACACGGCGTCCAATTCTCGGCGCGTCGCTTGCGCGCATCCGTCAGCGATGCGCCCTCGAAGTTCGTGACGGTGACGAGCTGCGCCGCAGCGGCGATCTCCGGGAACAGATCGCGACGCGCCACCGCAACCCGTCGCTGCGCGCCTTCACTCGTTGCGTAAGTGAGCTCGTTGCAGCGAGCGCAAAAGTGAAATGCCACTTCGCCCGAAGCAAAGCGGCTGACGGTGGTCTCGTTCTTCGCGTCGAGCACCAGACGGCCAAGCGGGTCGGAGATCCAAATGCCGCCATGCTGTCGGCAAAAATCACAAGTCTGCGCATCGGACCGCGGTAGAAATTCTGAAGGGGCCCAACGGCTGAGTAGCGTCACCTTCGTCGTGCCACAGCGACAGCTACCGATATAGGTTCGATCGTTCATCGAGCTACCTCGAGTGACTTATTCCGCCAGCGGGGCCGCGGTCAATCACCGCAACGCAACTTCACACTGCGTGCCCGCGAGAGGTGCTAGAGAAGGCCCCATGCGGGTGAAGCGTTGGCAATGGATCGCTATCTCGGTTGTCGTCGTGCTCCTTGCCGGCAGCCATTTCCTGTTCGGTACGGCAGCGGCACCGAGTGAAAAGTTCGTGATCGACCCGGAGGCATTGCATCGCGCGGCGATCGCCGGAGGGCCATTGCCAGAGCGGATTGAAGTCGAAAAGGTCGCAGAGTTCGGCTTTCCACAAACGCTGGTCGTCGCCGGTGACGGCTGGAGCATGCACCACATGATTCTATTGGCGCATCGCGTGGTCTGGCCCGACCACTCGCTGCTGATCGACACCGCGATGAGCCCCGAGGCGACCAAGGTGTTACCTGGAAGCAAGGCAGATCCGGCCGCCTTCGCGCGCGTGGAAGCCGCGATGAAGCAAGCGGACACCATCGTGTTCACGCACGAGCATAGCGACCACGTGGGCGGAGTCGCCGCTGCGCCGGATTTTGCGGGCATTGCCGGCAAGATTCGCATGACTCGAGAACAACTGAACGGGCCCAAGCTCGAGCGCTCGGAGTTCGCCGCTGGTACACTCGAGAGCCTCAAACCGCTCGACTACCAAGGCCTTTACACGATAGCCCCAGGCGTCGTTTTGCAAAAAGCACCGGGGCACAGCGTGGGCACGCAGCTCGTGTACGTCGAGCTCGCCAATGGCACGCGCTACTTGTTCGTCGGCGACATCGCCTGGACCTACGACAACATCGCGCGCCAGATTGGCCGCCCCGCAATCGCGACGCTGTTGATGAAAGAAGACCGCCCCGCGGTCGCGGCTCAAGTCCAAGCCCTCGCGCAATTGCCCAAGGACATGCACATCATCGTGGCCCACGACCCGGTAGCGTACGAGCGCGATTTGAAAGCGGGGTTATTCAAGCAAGGGTTCAGTGCACAGCCGTGATTTCGTCGCTAGCGTTCGATTGACGGTCGCAATCCGGTGAGGCTCCGGCGCGCGGCTGGGGCGTGTTGACCCCCCCAAAATAGAGCCGCTCAGGAGTGCTTCGGCCGGGCTGCGACTTGTTTCTCTTCCTGGCCCTTTTCGGCAGCGACGCCGGCTTCGCGCTCCGCGACTTTCCGGTGGTGGCGATGCTCGGCCTCTTCGACGGAGTGGGAGCACAACAGGTCGAGGTCGCGCTTGGACATACGAGCCAGCGTCGCGTAGTGCGCGTGAAGCGTGCGCAGTTCGGCTTCGCTCATCGATTCGACGTCGATCAAGCGGTTGCTCGCGCCCTTCATCGCCGCCACGATTTCGTTGAGCTTGAGATGTAGAGCGAGGGAGTCCTTGTTCTGCGAACGTTGAATCAAGAACACCATCAGAAAGGTGACGATGGTGGTGCCCGTGTTGATTACGAGCTGCCAAGTGTCCGAATAGCGAAAGATCGGACCGGTCAGTACCCAGATCAGAACTACAGAGACCGAGAGAGCAAACGCGCTGGTACTGCCCGTCCAGGCGGTGACTTTGCGCGCCGTGTCCTCGAGCACGCGCTCGAACCCCGAGCGGTCGCCGTGCTTTGGGCTCTTGTGCTTTTGCGTCATGTTCGAGCACTAGCAAGAAGCGGCCCGGTTCACTCTGACGCCAGCTAGTCCGTGCGCGCGGGCGCGGTTTTGCTGGGTTCACCCAGGAATTCGAAGTGCATCGTGTCTTTGAGTTCGTCGTGGCCGAGCCAATAGAAGCCGTATTGTTCGAACGCGGTGACCCAACATTGGGGCATGGCCATTCGCTGCCAATCGGACTTTTTGCCACGGCACTTGGGGTTGCTGCGCCACGGTTCGACACAGTTGCAGCAAGGGTTGTCCATCGGGTCGATGTCGAGCGCGATGCCATAGACGTGATTCGAGACGTCGCCGCCAAAGTAGGTGTTGGTTTGGCGGGTTCCCCCGAGCGAGCGCGGTTGGTAGGGCGCTCCACGGCAGTCACGTTCGATGGCCTGCTCGACGCAGCGGAGTACCGGAATCACTCGCTCGTGTAGCACGACGGGCAGCCCTACGAACTTCGTCACCCGCATTTGGTTGGCCAGCGGGCGATGGTTCCAACTTCGCGCTCCGAAGCCCGTGTAGTATCCGTATTGCTCGGTGCGGTAGCGAATCGAACGCTGTAGCCGAGTCGACCACTCGGTGTACGCTTGGGTGCTCGTCAGCGTACGATTGTTCTGGTGCGCGTCGATCAGGAATTGCTGTGCTGGTTGCTTTGCGCAATCCGCCGACGGTGCGGCAACCTCGGGACCAGCACCGGCCGCAGGTAAAACGCTGGACGCGGATGAAAGCGTCATTGGGTCGGAAGCGCTAGCCGTTGCAACTGGCGCGGCGGGGACGGCCGGCCCTGCCGGTTGCTTTTGCTGGGGCACGATGACTCGGCGACAACTCACCGAGGTCAGAACCACCAGCAAAAGCGCACCCGCGCTCCTCCGCATGGCCGCCGACTATAGCTGGTCGGCGGCCACGGTGGGCAGCTCAGAAATCAGGCTTGGTGATAAACGTCGCTGTCTTTGGTTTCTTTCACGAACAACATGCCGATGATGAAGGTGATGACCGCGATCACGATCGGATACCAGAGGCCGCTGTAGATGTTGCCCTTGGCGGCGACGATGGAGAAGGAGACCGCCGGCAAGAAGCCGCCGAACCAACCGTTGCCGATATGGTACGGGAGGCTCATCGAGGTGTAGCGAATGCGCGTGGGGAACATTTCCACGAGCATCGCGGCGATCGGCCCGTAAACCATCGTCACGTAGATGACCATGATGGTTAGGATCAACACGAGTACGATCCAGTTCCCGGAGAACGCTTCGATTGGGTCGGCCTTCGCAGGGTAGCCAGCGGTGGTGAGAGCGGCACGCACTTCCTTCTCGAAGCGAGCTTTCTCCTCCTTCGCGTTGGGAGCCTTGCCGTCGTACGCCGGGACCGACTTGTCGCCAATCTTGACGGTCGCGATGCTGCCCGCCGGACCGTCCACCTTGTCGTAGTTGACGCCCGCGTTGGAGAGCCAGACGCGCGAAACGTCGCACGGCGTAGTGAACTTGGCGGTGCCCGTCAGGTTGAGGACCAAGTTGCAGTCTTCGGCAGCAGCGACGACCGTCACCGGCGCCTTTTCGATTGCCGCCTCGAGCTTCGGATTCGCGAACGAGGTGAGCGCGTGGAACAGCGGGAAATAGGTGATCGCGGCGATGATGCAACCGGCCATGATGATCGGTTTGCGACCGATGCGGTCCGAGAGCGAGCCGAAGATCACGAAGAACGGCGTACCCAAGATGAGCGAGACGGCGATCAAGACGTTGGCCGTCGGACCATCGACCTTGAGCATCGTCTGCAAGAAGTACAGCGCGTAGAACTGGCCAGTGTACCAAACGACCGCCTGGCCCGCGGTGAGACCGAGCAGAGCCAGAATTACGATCCTCAGGTTCTTCCACTCACCGAAGGACTCCTTCAGCGGAGCCTTGGACACCTTGCCCTCGGACTTGATCTTGAGGAACGCCGGGGATTCACCGAGCTTCACGCGGATCCACACCGAGACGCCTAGGAGGAGGCCGGAGAACGCGAACGGGATGCGCCAGCCGCCCCACTCTTCCGCGAAGGACTTCTCTCCGACGGCGGTGCGGGAGACCAGAATCACCATCAGCGCGAGCATCAGACCAACGGTCGCGGTAGTCTGAATCCAGCTCGTGTAGAGGCCGCGACGACCTTGCGGTGCGTGCTCCGCGACGTACGTCGCAGCGCCACCGTACTCACCGCCGAGCGCCAAACCTTGCAACAGGCGGAGCGAGATCAAGATCACCGGCGCCATGATGCCGAGCGTCTTGTATCCGGGTAAAAAGGCCAGCGCGAAGGTCGAAGCGCCCATGATCAGGATGGTGACCAAGAACGTGTACTTGCGTCCTACCAAGTCGCCGAGACGACCGAACACGAGCGCTCCGAACGGGCGCACGGCGAAGCCGGCGGCAAACGCAAGTAGCGTGAAGATGTTGCGAGTGGCTTCATCGAGCGGGGCAAAGAACTGTGCACCGATGATGCCAGTCAGCACACCGAACAGATAAAAGTCATACCATTCGAAGATTGTGCCGAGCGAAGAAGCGAAGATAACTCGCTTCTCGTCGCCGCTCATGGGGCGAGCTGCCTCTGTATTCGCCATCTGGACTACTCCTTCGTTACCCTAAAATTCAGCACGCAGATTGAGCGCCCGTCAGGCGATCCCACGAAGCCGTGGGTGCGAGATCCAAGAAAGCCCGCGAACCCTGGCGCACCAAGCACTCATGGCATTACCCGATTTTGCGACTCGCTACTACAGCGATGAAAAACGCTACGCGAAAAAGACTCGCGCGCATGTCGGAAGTCGCTCGCACGCCGCACGCGTTTGCGATCGCGCGATCGCGCGATCGCTGCTCGCATCGACTCATGCACCGGCAGCGCTCGTGCGCGAAACGCTACAGAGCCAATTTTCCAGCGGATTCGCGTCATGCGCAGCTCGAGGAGAATCGCAGCTGCGTCACACGCAATCAACGTGACATCAAAAGAAACAGCGTGTGACGAGGCGCTCTTGCTGGGGCACGATGACCGGCGACGACTTGTCCGAGGGACAGCCGACCGTCAGAACCGCCAGCAAGAGCGACCGTTTCTTCAATGACTAGAGCAGCGGATCAGTAGAAGTAGAGCTGGGTCTGGAGTTGGAACTGATCCTGACCGAGCTTGTCGGCGCCTCCACCCGGATCCGAACTGATGTGCGTGTAGAACGCCTTGACGTTGATGGTGTGACCGTAGGGCCAGTACGCGAGACCGCCACCGAGACGCATCTGCTTGAACTCAGTATCCGCGACGGTGAGGTTCTCGAATTTGACGATCGGGCTGATCGGGAATGCATCAAACCGATAACCGGCCTCTGCCATGATCGCCGTCAAACTGTTTTGAACAGCAGGAGTGGTGAAGCTACCGCCCTTCCAACCGCCGACGTTCACCTGTGCCGTGAGTCCACCTGGGCCGAGCGGCATGTCGAGAAAGGCATCGACTGCCCAGTGCTTATAGTCATCTTGGAAGTCGTACGCCGCGCCAACGGACAGAACCTTCTTCTTACCGAGGTACGAACCGGCATAGAAGAAGCCGGTTTCTGCGTCCAAGATGTTGACCTGCACGCGGCCAGCGAGACGGAACATGTTTTGTCCCGCAACCTGGTCAGCGGTACCCGCGTTGCGCTTGCCTTGAAAAATGCCCAAGCGATATTCGAGGTGGTTGTCGAGCACCAAGCCGCGGAACTGAAGACCTGCGTCGCGACCGGCAGCGAGAGCCGCTGCCGGGACGTTCAACAAGTTGCTGTGGAGGAACGAGTTCGAGAAGTAGTCCAGACCGTAAAGCGTGCCAGCGCCCTGAAGCGCGTTGTGCGCGCCCGGCGTGAGCATGTAGCCGATGTCGACTTTGAACGCGTCTTCGTAGGCTTTCCAGGTGCCAAACGCGTCCTGCACGATGATGCCAGTGCCACCCTTGGCGCCCGACCCGTCCGGAGCTGTCATGGTGGAGGCAGTGTCACCCTTGAACAAGTTGGGAGCGTCCGTGTCGAAGAAGTATTCGAACTTCTTGAACAGCGTGCCACCGACGAGCAGGCGGACACGGCGGATGTACAGGTTGTTGGACATGCCCTTGTGGGCCTCGTCGCCGATGCCCGTCACTGGCGGGACGGTCGTGCCAGCGCTCAGCGCTTCGTACTGCGGCTGCAGCAAAAAGCCGACCTTGAGCGTGGCGTTCTTGGACTCGATCTTCAGGGGATCGAAGGTCGTGGGCGGCGGCTCCTGCGGAACCTCAGCAGCGGGAGGTGGCGCGGGCGCGGGCGCGGGCGGCGCGGGCGCTGCCGCGGGGTCCGTGGGTGGCGCTGCCACTGGCGCGGGCTCCGTCGTGCCTGCGGCGGCAGTCGGGTCTGCCGGCTTTGAAATGTCGGCAGCAGCGGCCTGCGCGAACGCCGACGTCGTGTAGCCAAACGCTGCGACCAAACTCAACGCACAAACCTGAAATTTACGTCCCATGATCGAATCCACCTTGCTTTGCGCGCGCTGCCGCGCGCAGAAAAATTAAGCCCGTTGAACTCTGCCGGCGCACAGCAGTGCGCCTCATTCGCTGCGCGAAACCCGCGCAGCGACGTCTCCACTTCCAGCCTGCTATCTACTCGACCGGGGTGCTCGCAGCCAAAATTCTGGACTTTGTGCACCCTCAGCGTGTGTTTGCGTTAACGCAACCACGCGCTGAACGGGGCGACTCTCTCATGCTGGCCTACGATTGGCAATACGTGTCCGTAACCGCAAACAGCCCGAGAACACGCGAGCGCAGCATTCGCGAGGGTGATGAACCCCACACGCACGTGTCGATTTTTCGCTGAGTTTTTAGGCGCGACGCCACACAATGTGTGGGGTACAAGCGCTTGCGCGAGCACGACAAATGACTACGCGCCGCTCGACGCTTCGCCTTGATTTCGAGCCGCCGCCAGCGGGTGAAGATACGTTAATAGTCAGGTCATTTTCGGCCTGTCAAACGGCCTTGGGCGGCGTGCATTTCTCCAGCGAGCAACCCCATTGGACGCGCTTCGGCAGCAGCGGCAAAGATTTGGCGCGGAGCAGAAATGGTCGAACGACCGGACGCGGATCTGTCGCAAAATCCGCACAATGTCCATTCTGCCATCCCCCAACACGGGTGATGTCGCGAATGGCTGTTCGCACATTCACAGGACTAAAGCCTTCTAGGGACGCCAGGCATACGGTGGCGGCGGTGTGACCTCGGTCATAGTCGAACTCGCCGTCGTGTCATCGACGAAGCCGGAAAATGCGCCGCTCGAGCGATTGGTGCCCTGACCCCGATACTCCACGTCCCCCAAGAGGGATGCCGTGCCCGACAAGCCTTGTCCGGATTCGAAGAAGCCAACCGGGTAAAAGGTGGTTTGCACCTTGGCGCTCCCGGCAACCGTGAATGCGTTGGCGCTCGAACTCCCAATGAGGGAAAGCGCGCCGACGGTGCCGCCGCTGACCGTGCCCTTCACGACCGTCGCGTGATCTTCGATGCGTGCAGTGCCGCTCACAGTGCCCCCGAGAATGGTCGCGTACGGGCCCACGTACACCGT